>Ga0299906_10000757_pt1 | contig 28892 bp, 28 predicted proteins | sample RVTome_14_FD_200259 | JGI IMG/M metagenome (GOLD analysis project Ga0299906, IMG submission 200259) | Soil microbial communities from uranium-contaminated site in the Upper Colorado River Basin, Wyoming, United States - RVT145D125 (version 2) ...
GGCCGCTCCTGGAGCGGGTGCAGGAGCTGATGCGGCAGGTGCTGGAGGAGGGGCGCGACGCGGTGCGCGAGCTGCGCTCGGCCGGACCCGACCCGGGCGAGCTGGCGGCTGCCCTGGCCCGGGTGCCGGCCGAGGTCGGTGCGGGGGAGCGGCCCGAGGTGCGCGTGGCCAGCGAGGGTGCGCCCCGCCCACTGCGGCCCCTGGTCCGCGACGAGGTCCACCGCGTCGGGCGCGAGGCGCTGGCGAACGCGCTACGCCACTCGGGGGCCACGCGGGTCGAGGTCGTCGTGGAGTACGCCCCGCGCGGGCTGCGGGTGCTGGTGCGGGACGACGGGGCCGGCATCGACGCCCAGCTGCTGAAGGCCGGGAAGGACGGGCACTTCGGGCTCTCCGGGATGCGCGAGCGTGCGGAGCGGGTGGGGGGGCGCCTGACACTGAAGAGCGCGGCCGGCGCGGGGACCGAGGTGGAGCTGTGGGTGAAGGGGGCCCTGTGCTATGCGCCCCGGCCCGCGTCGGGCCCCTTCGCCTGGGTGAGAAGGCTCGGCGTGCCGAGGGGGCCGGGGGCCGCCTGGGCGGGGATCGCCCTCGCCTGCGCCCTGTCGGGGTGCGCCGCTCGGGACGCGGGTGACGGGACACCGGTCGTCATCACCCGCATTCCTCCCGCCGACGAGGGCCGGCCGTTCCGCCTGGGCATCATCGAAGGGCGCGCCCCGGGGGCTCGGCCCGGCCAGCAGATCGTCCTGTACGCGCGCAGCGGGGCGTGGTGGGTGCAGCCGCTGGTCGACACCCCCTTCACCGGCATCGCGGAGGACTCGCGCTGGACGAACTCCACCCACCTCGGGACGGAGTACGCTGCGCTGCTGGTCGAGCCGGGCTACGCGCCCCCGGCGACCCTGGACGCGCTCCCAGGCGCAGGAGACGGCGTCGTCGCCGTCGCCACGGTGCGGGGGCGGCGCTTCTGGAGCAGCCCGTGGTTCGCCCTGGCCCTGCTGAGCGTCGCCGGCGTCGGCGCCCTCGCCTTCTACGGGGCGCGGATGCGGCGCGTGACCCGGGAGCTGGAGATGCGTTTCCAGGAGCGCCTCGCCGAGCGGACGCGGCTGGGCCAGGAGCTGCACGACACGCTGCTGCAGGGGTTCGTGAGCGCGTCGCTGCAGCTCCACGTCGCCCACGACAAGCTGCCCGCAAGCTCGCCGGCGAAGCCCGCGCTGGGACGGGCGCTGGAGTTGGTGGGGGAGGTGATCGAGGAGGGGCACCGCACGGTGAGGGCGTTGCGCAGCTCCGCGCGCGACCCCAGGGACCTGGAGCAGGCGCTCGCGAGGCTGGGCTCGGAGCTGCCCGAGAGCGCGGCCGGATCGCTGCGGGTGGTGGTGACGGGAACGGCGCGGGCGCTCCGACCGATCCTGCGCGACGAGGTCTACCGGATCGGTCGGGAGGCGGTCCTGAACGCGGGCCGGCACGCCGCCGCGACGGGCATCGAGGCCGAGCTGGAGTACACGGAGGGCGGGCTGCGCCTCGCGGTGCGGGACGACGGTCGCGGGATCGACGCTCCGCGCCTGGAGCAGGCACCCGGGGAGGGGAGCCGGGGGCTCCGGCTGATGCGGGATCGCGCCGAGGCGGTCGGCGCGCAGCTCCAGCTCCGCAGCCGGCCGGGAGCGGGAACCGAGGTGGTGCTGTTCGTGCCCGCGCGGGCCGCCTTCGAGGTGCCGCCGGATGCGGGGCGGGGATCGCCGCTCTCCTGGTTGCGGGGAACGGCAGCGCCGCCCGAGCTGGACGGCGAGCGTGGAGGACCGCGATGACGGAGCCGGCCCCACGCATCCGGGTGCTCACGGTCGACGACCATCCGCTGCTCCGCGAGGGCATCGCGGCCCTCGTGAACAGCCAGCCCGACATGGAGCTGGTGGCCCAGGCTGCGAGCGGCCGGGACGGGGTCCGGGAGTTCGCGCAGCACCGTCCCGACGTGACGCTCATGGACCTGCGACTGCCCGACATGAGCGGCATCGACACCATGATCGCGATCCGGGCGGACCATCCCGACGCCCGGATCCTGGTGCTGACGACCTTCGACGGCGATGTCGAGATCCAGCGCGCGCTCCAGGCCGGGGCCCGGGGCTACCTGCTGAAGAGCATGCCCCCCGGGGAGATGGTGGCGGCGATCCGGCAGGTGCACCGCGGGCAGAAGCGCATCCCTCCCGAGATCGCCTCCCACATCGCCGAGCACATGGGAGAGCAGGCGCTGACGGCGCGGGAGGTCGAGGTGCTCCGGCACATCGCCGAGGGCAACCGCAACCGGGACATCGCCGAGCGGCTGTTCATCTCCGAGGAGACGGTGAAGGTGCACGTGAAGCACCTGATGGAAAAGCTGGGCGCCAGCGACCGCACCCAGGCCGTGGCCATCGGCATCCGCCGGGGGATCATCCAGCTCTGACCCGGCGTCCGCCGGGGCATCCCCTCAAAGTGTTACCCGGCCCCTCCCCGTAGCGGGGATTCGCTCCGGGCCTCGAGTGACTAGCTTGTGACAGGACGTCGAAAAGGCGCGCGGCCGGCGCGGGAGGCGCCCCTGCAACGATTCTTCACCACGTTCCCGAACGGGCTGCCCGGAGCGGGCCTGCTCCTGCTGCGCGTCGCGCTGGGGGGCCTGCTCGTCGCGGGGGGGCTCTCGGCGCTGGCACGGGCCGATGCAGGTGCGCTGCTGCACGCCTTCGCCGTGGCATCCCTGATCGGTGGCTGTGCGCTGCTGGGGGGCGCCCTCACCCCGGCAGCGGGGACCCTCGCGGTCCTGATCGGGGTCGCGCTCGTCGCGGCTCCGGAGTCGCTTCCCGAGATCGCGCTTCCGGGCACGGCGGCCAACCTGCTGGTCCTGGTCATGGCCGGGGCCATCGTGCTGCTCGGGCCCGGCGGCTTCTCGGTCGACGCACTCGTCTTCGGCCGCCGCGAGATCGCCATCCCGCGGCGCCCGGCCGACCCTCCGGGCGACTAACACCATCCAGGTAGCCCGCGGGGGCGGCTCGAGTGGTAGAGCCAAAGCGCTCGATCTCGTGATGCCCCGAGATCGTCCCCGGCCCTACCTTGAGCTTGCGTTGGGGCACGGGGTCGCCTGGCGACCCCCTGGAAAGGAGCCGTCAATGAAACGAGACGGAAGATCGTCGGAGATGACGAAGCGCCGCATGGTCGGTCTCGCGCTGACCATCGGAGCCATCGTCGGTTCGGGGGAGCTACCAATGTCCGAAGCGGGCACGTCGCTTGGAGCGAACGTCGTTCTGGTCCACGGCGGCTTCGTCGACGGATCGGGCTGGCAGGGCGTCTACGAGGCCCTCCGGAGGGACGGCCACGCCGTCACGGTGGTCCAGAACTCGACCGTCTCGCTCGCGCAGGACGTCGCGGTCACGAGGAGTTCCCTCGCGACCCAGCCCGGGCCGGTGATCCTGGTCGGCCATTCCTACGGCGGGGTCGTGATCACTGAAGCGGGCAACGACCCGAAGGTCGCCGGGCTCGTGTACGTCGCCGCGTTCGCGCCCGACCGGGGCGAATCCGTGTCTTCCCTGATCCAAGATCCACCCCCCGGCGCACCGATCCCTCCGATCCTCCCGCCGCAGGACGGGTATCTCTTCCTGGACAAGGCGAAGTTCCACGGGTCGTTCGCGGCCGACCTGAGCCCCGAGGCGGCGGCGTTCATGGCCGACTCACAGGTCCCGTGGGGTGTGGAGGCGCTGAGCGGGGCGGTGACCGAGCCCGCTTGGAGGATCAAGCCGAGCTGGTACCTCGTCGCCACCGACGACAAGATGATCCCACCTGAGGCGCAGCGCTCGATGGCGAAGCGCGCCGGTTCGACGGTCATCGAGGTCGAGGGCAGCCACGCCGTATACGTGTCGCAGCCCGACGCGGTCGCCTCCCTGATCGGGAAGGCCGCGCGGGGCGCGGTGGCGACGACCAAGTAAGCGCGCCACTCCACCTGTGGCTCCTCGCCGACTGAGAGGGCGGGGAGCAGCTCGACTGACAGCGCGCTTCAGGCTCGTGGGAGCAGCGATCGGCGACCGGCGCGCCGGCCGAACGCGCGCGCGAATCGGCCCGGCGGCTGGCCCACGTGACGGGTGAAGGCGGTGCTGAACGTGCTCGCCGAGCTGTAGCCGACGCGCCCGGCGACGTCCGCGATCCCGAGGTCGTGGCGGCGCAGCAGGTCCTTCGCGACCGCCATGCGCCACGCGAGCAGATACTCCATCGGCGGCAGGCCCACGGTGCGCGTGAAGCGCTCGAAGAAGGCCGAGCGCGAGAGCGCCGCCGTCCTGGCGAGCTGAGCGACCGTCCAGGAGCGCGCGAGCTGGCCGTGCATCTGGCGCATGGCTGCGGCCAGCGGGGCATCGGCCAACCCGCGCAGCAGTCCTGGAGGCGAATCCTCGCCCGGCGCCGAGCGCAACGCTTCGATGAGCAGCACCTCCACGAGCCGCGTGAGCACGAGGTCGCGGCCCGTCCACTGCCCGCTCGATTCGTCTGCCACGAGCCGCACCAGAACGGAGAGCCGCTCGGCGCCCCGGATGTGCACGAGACCCGGCAGCAGCGAGACCAGCAGTGCCGCGTCGGGCGAGTCGAAGGCGAACCAGCCGCCGAGGAGGCGTACGGCCGCCGGACCCTCCCGGGTGCCGTGGCGGACCTCACCGAGCTGCGCAGAGGTCACCTTGGGGTCGAACCGGACGGGCTTCGCCGCCTGCAAGCCGGACAGGGTGAAGCCGGGCGTCGCCGGCAGGAGTACGAAGTCACCGGCCTCCAGGCTCAGGGTCGACTGGCCGTCCACGGCGAGACGGCACCGCCCCTCGAGCACGGCGCAGAAGCTCGGGTGCCCGAAGGGCGAGTACGCGACGGCCCATCGCCCGGCGGCGCTGATCGGCCTCGAGAACACGGCCCGGGGCTGGAGGAGCGAGACGGTTTCCGAGAGCGGGTCACTCATGACCGGACGCTCGCCAATGAAATCTGGACTGTCTATTGTAGCGAGTCCGGTCTGCCGGCACCATCTTCAGGGGCATGAAGAAGCTGAAGACGGTGCTCGTGACGGGTTGCTCCTCCGGCTACGGCCTCGAGACCGCGCGCCACTTCCACGCGCAGGGCTGGAACGTGGTCGCCACCATGCGAGTTCCCCGCGAGGAGGTCCTGCCCCCTTCCGAACGGCTCCGCGTCGTGGCTCTGGACGTCACGAAGCCCGAAAGCATCACGGCCGCGCTCGAGGCGTCCGGACCCGTCGACGTGCTCGTCAACAACGCGGGCATCGGGGTCGTGGGCGTCTTCGAGGTCACGCCGATGGCGACGATCCGCGAGGTGTTCGAGGCCAATACCTTCGGCGTCATGGCGATGACCCAGGCGGTACTGCCTCAGCTCCGGGCCCGGAGATCCGGGGTGGTGGTCAACGTGACCTCGAGCGCGACGCTGGCACCGATGCCGCTGGCGGCCGCGTACACGGGAAGCAAAACGGCCATCGAAGGGTTCTGCGCATCGCTCGCGCTCGAGCTGGAGGCGTTCGGCGTGCGGGTCAAGCTGGTCGAGCCGGGGTACTGCCCGACTACGCGCTTCGCGCGCAACGCTGGATCGCGCCTCGAGGGGCTCTTTCCCGAGGCCTATGCGGACTTCACAGGACCGGTCCTCGCTTCCTTCGCGAATGCCCAGGCCGTCACGACCGAGTCCGACGTGGCCGATGCGGTGTGGCGCGCCGCGAATGATGCATCCGGGCAGCTCAGGTTTCCGGCGGGCGCCGACGCGGTGGCGCTGGCTCAGTCGAAGTAGGGGGCCTGCACTGCCGGAGCGCCGGCGGCGGCTCCAGCCGGCTCCGGCACCCACCCGCCGCCCAGCGCCTTGTACACGCGGATCAAGGACACCAGGTGGTCGCGAACGGCGCGCCTCTCCTCCAGCTCTGCGCCGAGCAGAGAGCGCTGCGCGTCGAGCACTTCCAGGTACGCCGAGACGCCACCTCGATAGCGCAGCTCGGCCAGCTCGAGGACGTGCCGCTCCGCCTCGACCCGCCGGCCCTCCGACGGGCGCTGCTCGGTCGCCTTGCGGTGGCCCACGAGGCTGTCCTCGACCTCGCGCAGCGCCAGCAGCACGGTCTGCTCGTAAGCGTAGAGGGCCTGCCGCTGCCGCGACTCCGCGATCTCGATGCGACGCCGGTTGCGGCCGCCCTGGAAGATCGGCTGCAGCAGGTTGGCGGCGAGGCTCCAGGCCTGGGCTGGCCGCGTCCCCACGTCGCCCAGGTCGGTCGACTCCCAGCCGTAGCTGCCGGTTAACGCGAGCCGCGGAAAGAGCAGCGCCCGGGCCTGGCCGATGTCGGCGGTCGCGGCGTGGAGCAGCTCCTCGGCCTGGCAGATGTCCGGGCGCCGCTCGAGCAGCTCCGACGGGAGGCCGGGTGGCACCTCCGCTGAGAGCTCCGGGAGCCCGCCCTCGCGACCGAGAGGCCCCGGGCTGCGGCCCAGCAGCAGCGCCAGCTCGTTCTCTTTCTGGGCCACAGCGACCTCGAAGCCGTAGACCAGGCTCTGGGTCCGGTGCGACTCCGCCTCGGCCTGGCGCAGGTCGAGCTCCCCGGTCAGCCCGCCCTCGAAGCGGTCCCTCGCCACCTTCAGGGCGTCCAGCCGCGAGGCCAGGGTGCGGCGGGCGATCTCCAGCCGCCGTTCGAAGTCGCGAAGCTCGACGTACGCCCGCGCGACGTCCCCGACCAGCGCCAGGACGACGCCGCGGCGCGCGTGAGCCGTGGCCAGGAAGAGCGCCCGCTGCGCCTCGCTCGCGCGGCGTACCCGGCCGAAGATGTCGAGCTCCCAGGACACAGCGGCCTGGGCGACGTAGAGGGGGCGGTCCGGCGCGTCCGGCGCGGCGATGAGGCCCTTTGCGCTGGGCTGCACCCGGGCCGCCCCCGCCGTGGCTGTGAGCTGGGGCAGCGCGTCCGCACGCACGAAGCCCTGGCGGATCCGCGCCTCCTCGAGCCGCTCGGTGGCGAGCTTCAGATCCCTGTTCTCGGACAGGGCGGTCCGGATCAGCTCCAGCAGCACCGGATCCCGGAACAGCTCCCACCACGGGGTGTTGGCGAGGCTCTCGGCCTCGCCCGGCGGCAGCTCGCGCCAGGCTGGCGGGACCGGAAGCTCAGGGCGCTGGTAGTCCGGACCCAGCGCGCAGCTGCTGATGGTCAGGCCGAGGAGCGCGGCGACGCCGGCGCGGCGCATCAGCGTGCTCCCTCTTCCAGCGGAGCCACGGCTGCCTCGCCGGGCGCGCGGTGCCCGCGACCGAGCGCGGTCACGAACGCGAAGTTTCCGGGCGTGAGGAAGATCCCCACGCCGGTCGCTACGAGCATCCCGAAGAACACTGCGGTGCCCATCACGTTCTGGGCACCCGCCCCTGCGCCGCTGGCCCGCATCAGCGGCACGACTCCGAGGACGAAGGCGAAGGCGGTCATCAGGATCGGACGGAGCCGCAGCCGTGCCGCTTCCAGCGCGGCGGCCTCGACGCTCAGGCCGGCCTCGTGTCGGGCTTTCGCGAACTCCACGATCAGGATCGCGTTCTTCGCGACGAGGCCGATCAGCATCACGTTTCCGATCTGGACGTAGACGTTGTTGTCGAAGCCGAGCAGCCAGACGCCCGCGAAAGCGCCCAGAGCGGCCAGCGGAGAGCTCAGCAGCACCGCCCAGGGCAGGCGCCAGCTCTCGTAGAGGGCCGCCAGCAGCAGGAACACCAGGACGATCGCAGCCACGAGCGTCGGCACCGATGAGGGGGCGACCTTCTCCTGGTAGGAGAGGCCCGAGTAGGCGAAGGCCATCTCCCGGGGCATCGTTTCGGCAAACACCTGCTCGAGCGCGGCCAGGGTCTGGCCGGAGGCGTAGCCGGGCGCGCTCGTCCCCTGGAGCTCGACGGAGCGGAACAGGTTGAATCGGTTGGTGAGCTCGGTCCCGGACCGCGGGCTCACGGTCACCAGCGTGGAGAGCGGGACCATGTCCCCGCCCGCAGCGCGAACGTAGAGCCGGCCTATGTCCTCGGGCCGGCGGCGCGCGTCCGCGTCCGCTTGAACGTACACACGGTAGAGCCGACCAAAGCGGTTGAAGTCGTTCACGTAGCTGCCGCCGAGGCTGGTGGCCACGGTCTGGAAAACCTCGCTGACCGGCACCGCCAGCTTGCGCGCCTTGTCTCGGTCGAGGTCGAGCTGGACCTGCGGGTAGCGCGGATCGAACGAGGTGAAGACGCTGCCGATCTCCGGCCGCGCCCTCGCGGCCTCGGCAAAGCGGCTGCTCAGCTCCCCGAGCTGCTCGACCCCGAAGGAGCCGCTGCGGTCCTGCAGCAGGAAGTTGTAGCCGGCGGAGGCGCCGAACCCCGAGATTGTCGGGATGTTGAACGGGAAGATCACCGCCTCGGGTATCTCCGAGAGCTGGGCGTAGAGCCTGCCCATGATCCGCGCCACGTGCAGCTCCGGACCCCGTTCCTCCCAGGGGCGCAGCCTCACCCAGACGGTGCCGAAGTTCGGCTGGAACGTGAAGGTCACGACCCCGAAACCGCCCACCGTCTGGAAGTCGTCCACGCCCTGCGTCGTCTCCAGGATCTGCTCGACCCGTCCCAGCAGGGCACTGGTGCGTTCCAGCGAGGCACCGGGCGGCAGCGTCACGTTGATGCCGAACAGCCCCTGGTCCTCCTCCGGGATGAAGCCCGCGGGGAGGGTGCGGCCCATGAGCCCCGCCCCGAGCGCGACCGCCCCGACCACGGCGACCGTGACGGCGGAGCGCCGCACCAGCATCCGGGCGCCGCGCAGGTAGGCGTTCGTGGTGCGCTCGAAGCCCCGGTTGAAGGCGCCGAAGAAGCGGCCCAGCGGTCCGCGGGCCGCCCGCGTAGGCCGGAGCAGCATCGCGGACAGCGCCGGCGAGAGCGACAGCGCACTGAAGGCCGACAGGAGCACCGCCAGCGCGATCGTGAGCGCGAACTGCTGGTACACGCGCCCCGTGAGCCCCGGCACGAACGCCACCGGGACGAAGACCGCGCTGAGGACGAGAGCGATCCCCACGACGGGCCCCGAGACCTCCCTCATCGCCTGCCGCGTCGCCTCCCGAGGGTCGAGGCCGGCCTCTACGTGGTGCATCACCGCCTCCACGACGACGATCGCGTCGTCGACCACGACGCCGATGGCCAGCACCAGGCCGAACATCGAGAGCGTGTTGACCGAGAAGCCGAGCAGCGGGAAGAAGATGAACGTTCCGATGATCGAAACCGGGACCGTGAGCAGGGGGATGAGCGTGGCCCGCAGGTTCTGCAGGAACAGGAACACCACCAGCGTGACCAGCAGGACGGCCTCTGCGAAGGTGCGCGCGATCGACGCCATTGAGGCCTCCACGGCGGGGGTGGTGTCGTAGACCACCACGTCCGGCGGGAACAGCTCCCGGGCCTCTTCCAGTGCGGCGTAGATGCCCCGGGCGGTCTCGAGCTGGTTGGCCCCCGGCAGCAGGAACACCCCCATCGCCCCGGAGGCCTGACGGTTGAGCCGGCCAAACGAGTCGTAGCTCTGCGAGCCCAACTCGACTCGGCCGACGTCGCCCACGCGGATCTGGGCCCCGGTGTTCGTCTCGCGCACGATCACTGCCGCGAACTCCTCGGGGCTCGTCAGGCGGCCGGGCGCGCTGACGGTGTAGGTCAGCTCCTGCTCCTTCGCCGACGGCGCCGAGCCGACGCGCCCAGCCGGCGCCTGGATGTTCTGGTCGCGGATCGCGCCGATCACGTCCGAGGGTGTCAGCCCCAGCTTCGCGAGCTTGTCGGGCTCGAGCCAGACGCGCATCGCGTAGTCGGACCCGCCGAACAGCTCCACCTGGGCGACCCCCGGGATGCGCAGCAGCTGGTCGCGCACGTTGATGGCGCCGTAGTTGACGAGGAAACTGGCGTCGTAGGTGCCCCCCGGCGAGAAGAGCGAGACCACCAGCAGGATGCTCGGGCTCTGCTTCTTGACCGTGACCCCCTGCTGCACCACCTCGAGGGGCAGGCGGCTGTTGGCGGTGGAGACCCGGTTCTGGGTCAGTACGTTGGCGGTATCCTGGTCCACGCCGACGGCGAAGTGGACGTCGAGCTGCATTCGCCCGTCGCTGGTGTTCGACGACTTCATGTAGATCATGTCGTCGACACCGTTCACCTCCTGCTCGATCGGCACCGCGACCGATTGCTCCACCGCCAGCGCGGAGGCGCCGGGGTAGACGCCGGTCACGCGAATCGTGGGAGGCGCCAGGAACGGGTACTGCTCGATCGACAAGCCGCGCAGACTGTTGAGTCCCAGCAGGACCGTGAGGATCGCGATCACGATCGCGACGACGGGCCGGCGGATGAAGAAGTCGGCCATGGCTAGCTCACCCCAGGGGATGGCTCGGGCTTCGGAGCCGGGCTCGCCACATGCGCCTCGACGGTCGCCCCGTGCCGGACCTTCTGCAGGCCCTCGACCACGACCCGCTCTCCCGCCTGCAGCCCGGCGTCGATCACCCACAGCCCGCCGACCCGTTCGGCGGGCGTCACCTGCCGCACCTCGACAGTGCCCGTCGGGCCGACGAGGGCTACGCTATGGGTTCCCTGCAGCTCGATCACCGCGCGTTCCGGGACGAGCAGGGCGCCGCGCTTCACCTCCACCAATGCCCGGACCCGCGCGAACTGCCCGGGCCGTACCAGGGCGCCCGGGTTCGGGAAGGAGGCCTCGATCAGCAGCGTACCGGTGCGGGGGTCGACCTCGCGATCTACGAAGACCAGCTCGCCCGGATGGGGATGCGCCGACCCGTCGGCCAGGGTCAGCTCCATCGTCAGGGGCTCGGGGTCTCCCGGCTCGCGCCCCAGCTTCTCGCGGCGGCGTGCGAAGCGCAGGAACTCTCGCTCGGCGATCGTGAAGCGGACGTGGATCGCGTCGATGCGGGAGATCGTCGTCAGCAACGTGCTCTCGCCACGCCCGACCAGGCTCCCCGGATCGACCTCGCTCTTGCCGGCGAGCCCGCTGACGGGGGCCGTCACCCGGGCGTAGCCCAGGTCGATCTCCGCCCGGCGGACCAGAGCGCCGGCCGCGTCGACAGTGGCGCGCGAGGCCGCTTCGATCGCGACCGCGGTGTCGTACTCCTGGCGCGAGATCGCGTTGCGGATGACCAGCGGCTCGTAGCGAGCGACGTCCTGACGGGCCCGCGCCATCCGCGCTTCGGCCTCGGCCAGGCTGCCGCGCGCCTGGGCCAGGGCTGCTTCGAGGGAACGGGCGTCTATCGTGTAGAGGGGCTGTCCCTCGCGGACCGGACGCCCCTCCTGGAAGTCCACGCTCTCGAGGATGCCCTCCACGCGGGCGCGCACCTCGACCTCGCTCGAGCCACGCGTCTCTCCGATTGCCTCCACAAAGACCGGCACGTCCTGCCGCAGCACCTCGGCCGTCGCGACGCGCAGCGGCGGCGCTGGGGTCGGCGCGGGCAGCCCGCAGGCCGCCGCCACCACTGCCGCTGCCAGGGTCGGACTACGGCGCAGCCACTGATTCACTTCGCCCTCCTATCCTGATCCCGTCGGTTCCACGAAGCCCGGCCGGGTGAAGGCCGGGTTCGGGTACGTGTAGAACCCCTGGCCGCTCGCGACGCCGAGGTGGCCCTTCCGGATGAAGAGCTCGTCGACGTAGCGGGCGCACTCGAGCGCGTGGCTGCCCGGGTTGGTCTCGCCGATCAGCTTCGCGACGTGATAAACGACGCCGAGGCCCATCCGATCCATCATCCCGCAGGGACCCATGCCCGCCTGCAGAGCGATCATCCAGGTCCGGTCGATGCTCTGGAAGTCGCTGACCCCTCGCGCCAGCAGCTCGAGGGCGGCCGTGCACCAGGGCACGATCAGGCTGTTGACGACGTATCCGCTGTGCTCCTTGCGAATGGGGATGGGCACCAGGCCGATCTCCCCCGCGAACCTCAGCAGACTCTCGAACACGGCCGGGTCAGTACCGGGATGGCCCATGACCTCGCCCAGGTTGGAGTCCCAGACTCCGATCGCGAAGTGCAGCGCGAGGAATCTCTGGGGCCGATCGACGAAATCCGCCAACGCGCTCGGCCGCAGGGTGGAGGTGTTGGTGGTGAACACGGTGTGCCCGGGAGCGTGCCTGGACACCTCGCGCCAAAACGACTCCTTCACGGGCAGGGACTCGGGCACGGACTCGCTGATCAGATCCGCTTCGCGCACCGCGGCCGCCAGATCGGTGGTGTAGGTGAGACGCCCAAGGGTCCGGTCGATCTGCTCCCGGGTCGCCCCGCGCTGCTCGATGAAGTGCTGGGCATACTCCCGATGAAACGCCTTGCCCTTCTCCAGGCCGGAGTGGATCGCGTCGTACACGGTCACGCGCTTGCCGTGAAAGGCCATCTGCCACGCGACCTGTGAGCCCATGGTGCCGGCCCCTGCGGTAGTGATGTTGGTGAAGGTCGTCATCGCCCGCCTCCCTCTGCGGTCACTGCGATCGAAGCCCAAGCTATGTCCCGCTGCTCGAGCACGCATCCCCCGGTCGAACGGTTCTCGGCTAGCCCCGGGGGCGCACAGCGCTCTCCCCCGATCGGGGTATGAGGAGCGGGGGCCCATCCACGGCGTCGCCGGCTAACACCATCGAGGTAGCCACGAGGCCGCCTGGAGTGGTAGCGCGAAAGCGCTCGATCTCGTGATGCCCCGAGGTCGTCTCCGGCCCTACCTTGAGCGCACTGTCAAAGGGAGGGAACGAGGATGGCTGCTCACTTGCTCCGACTCGCCGTGCCGGCGTCGCTGCTGCTGCTCGGTACGCTGTCCGCAGGCTCCGCTGCCGCGTCTGCCGCGGCCGCCGCGGGGGCGGTCTCGGCCCCGACCCTGTTCGTCGAGTCGAACGGCCGGAGGATCGCCTACAGGTCCGTCGGGGCGGGGGACCCGCTCATCCTCTGCAACCGCTTCCGGGGGATCCTCGACACCTGGGACCCGGCGTTTCTGGACGCGCTGGCCCGCCACTTCCGGGTCGTCACGTTCGACTACAGCGGCATCGGCCGTTCCACCGGGACGGCTTCGTACGAGCACCTCTCTCTCGCCAACGACGCGAGGGACCTCGCCGACGCGCTGGGGTACGCCAGGGTCGTGATCGGGGGCTGGTCCCTCGGCGGGCTCGCGGCGCAGGCCTTCGCGCTGCGCTTTCCCGAACGGACCAGCCACGCCGTGCTGATCGGGACCGGGCCCCACGGGACGCGCCGGCCGCCCGAGCCGATCTTCTTCGAGCGCGCTCTGAAGCCGCAGAACGACCTCGACGACGTCACGGTTCTGTTCTTCGAGCCGCGCTCGGCGGCGAGCCGCGAGGCCGCCAGCCGCTCGCTAGCACGCATCCTCGAGCGCACCTCGGACCTGAGCGTGCCGCTCCCGCCCGAGCTGTTCATGCGGCTCCTGGGCGAGCTTCAGGCCCAGCCGAGCCCCGACCCGCACGGTCTTGCGGACGCGCTCAGGGAGACGACAACGCCGATCCTGGTGATCTCGGGCGACCACGACATCAGTTTCCCGGTGGAGGACTGGTACGAGCTGACCCGCGAGCTGACCACGGTGCAGCACGTGGTCTTCTCGCAGAGCGGCCACGGCCCGCAACACCAGTTCCCGGAAGCGGCGGCGGAGCTGATCGCGGCCTTCGTGCGTACGGCGGGGCGTCCTGGCAGGTAGGACATGGCATTCGGGGAAACCCGATTTCAGGAGGAGGAGCCGATGACGATGAAGCTGACGTTGGAGGGGAAGGGCGAGTCGCGACGGGAGATGCTGCTGGGCGCCGGGCTGGTCGCCGGGGCCGCCCTCTCGGCCGGGAGCGCTTTCGCCGGGGCGAGTGATCGCGTCGGGACCGCGGGTCGGATCTCAGGGAGCACGATCACGACCAAGGACGGCACCCAGATCTACTACAAGGACTGGGGCGCGGGGCAGCCGGTGGTCTTCAGCCACGGCTGGCCGCTCAGCGGCGACGCCTGGGACGCACAGATGTTCTTCCTGGCGTCGAACGGCTACCGCTGCATCGCCCACGACCGGCGCGGACACGGGCGCTCGAGCCAGCCCTGGAGCGGCAACGAGATGGACACCTACGCCGACGACCTGGCGGAGCTGTTCGAGGCCCTCGACCTGAAGGGCGCCATGATGGTCGGACACTCCACAGGGGGCGGCGAGGTCGCGCGCTTCATCGGCCGCCACGGGACGAAGCGCGTGGCCAAGGCCGTGCTGATGGGCGCAGTGCCGCCGATCATGCTGAAGACGCCGGCGAACCCGGGGGGCCTGCCGATCGAGGTCTTCGACGGCTTCCGCGCCGCCTACCTGGCCGACCGCTCGCAGTTCTTCCTGGACGTGGCGTCCGGGCCGTTCTTCGGCTTCAACCGGGCCGGCGCGAAGGTCTCCCAGGGGCTGATCCAGTCGTGGTGGCGGCAGGGGATGATGTCCGGCCACAAGAACGCCTACGACTGCATCGAGGCGTTCTCCGAGACGGACTTCACCGAGGACCTGAAGCGGTTCGACGTCCCCACGCTGATCGTGCACGGAGACGACGACCAGATCGTGCCGATCGGCGGCTCGGCGCTCCTGAGCGCGAAGCTGCTTCCGAACGCGACGCTGAAAGTCTACCCGGGGGGCACCCATGCTCTGGGCGACACCTCGAAGGACCAGCTCAACGCCGACCTGCTCGCGTTCGTGAAGGCCTGAGTCGGGTCCGAGAGACGAGACACCGAGGAAAGAGACCGCGCGAAGAGACCGCGCAATGAGCAACGGAGAGGGAGAGAGAACCATGTCGTCGCAAAACGGCCGTCCCGCGCTGAGCGAGAAGGGGCTGCTGACCCCTGGGAACTGCGTCCTGACGCTCATCGACTACCAGCCCCAGATGATCTTCGGCGTGTCGAACTTCGACCGCCAGACGCTCCTCAACAATTTGCTGGTGCTCGTGAAGGCCGCCCGCGTCTTCGACGTGCCGGCGGTGCTGTCGACGGTCGAGTCGAGGGCCTTCAGCGGCCTCATCCACCCCCAGCTCCAGGCGGTCTTCCCGGAGCAGGCGCCGATCGAGCGCAGCACGATGAACGCCTGGGACCACGCCGGCTTCGTCTCCGCCGTCGAGGAGACCGGGCGCCGCAAGATCGTGCTGGCGGGTCTCTGGACCGAGACCTGCGTGGCGCTGCCCACGATCCAGGCCCTCCACGACGGATACGACGTTTACGTCGTAGAGGACTGCTGCGGCGACGTGAGCGTCCTCTCCCACGAGAACGCCATGAAGCGCGTGATCCAGGCGGGGGCCAAGCCCGTGACGGCCCTGTCCGTGATGCTCGAGTGGCAGCGGGACTGGGCTCACAGGGGGACCTACGACGCGGTGATGGACATCGTGAGGACCCACTGCGGGGCCTACGGGGCGGGCGTTGAGTACGCCTACACCATGGTCCACGGCGCCCCCCCGACCGCCGTCCCGGCCTACGGGATCCCCGTGGCGGTGTCGGCCCACGAGACGCTGAAGGAGGCAAAACGATGATCGAGCTGACGCCGTTCAAGCTGACGCCGCTGGGTCTGTTCCACACGCTGCTGAGCCTGGCCGGGGTGGGGCTGGCACTCGCCGCGCTCTACCGGAACCGCAGGGTCGACGCGGGAACCACCATCGGGCGCGCCTACCTGGCCTCGGTGCTGCTGACCACCGTTACGGGCCTGCCGATCTTCCGGCACGGGGCGGTCACGCCGCCCCACATCCTGGGGGTGCTCACGCTGCTCGCGCTGGCTGCTCTGGCCATCGCCCGGACGACGCGCTGGCTCGGCCCGGCGTCCGCCTACGTGGAGACCGCATCCGGCTCAGCCACGGTGCTCTTGATGCTGATCCCCACGGTCACCGAGACCCTCACCCGGGTCCCGCCGAGCGCCCCGGTTGCAGCCGGCCCCGATTCCCCGGTCGTCGTCGGCCTCAGCATGCTGCTGATCGTCGTGTTTCTGGTGGCGGTGTCGTGGCAGCTTCGCGGGCTTCGCGTCTCGAGGGCCCCGCGGGCGGCGGTTGCGTAAGGGCAGCTTCGAGTTCGGATCGATGCCAGACACCAGACGGGAGTTCCTGAGAGGGGCGGCCGCCGCCGGGCTGGCCTGCTCCCTGGGAGGGAGAGACGCCATGGCCTCGGAGGCCACAGTCGCCGACGCGATCCTGCGCAACGGGAAGTTCGCCACCATGGACCGCGCGCGGCCCTGGGCCGGAGCGGTGGCCATCGGCGCCGGCCGCTTCCTGGCCGTCGGGTCGGAATCGGACGTGCGCCGGCACTCGGGTGCGCAGACACGGGTCGTCGACGTGGGCGGAGCGACCGTGATCCCGGGACTCGACGATTCCCACACGCATCCGATCCGCGGGGGCCTGAACTACAACCTCGAGCTGCGCTGGGACGGAGTGCCCTCCCTGGCCGATGCGCTGCGCCTGCTGCGGCAGCGGGCACGCTGCACGCCGCCGCCGCACTGGGTGAGGGTGGTGGGGGGCTGGAGCGAGTTCCAGTTCGCCGAGCGGCGCATGCCCACCCTCGAGGAGATCAACGCGGCCGCTCCCGAGACCCCCGTCTTCGTGCTGCACCTCTACGATCGGGCCTGGCTCAACGCCGCCGCGCTGCGCGCCGTGGGCTACACCCGGGAGACGCCCGACCCCCCGGGCGCCGAGATCCAGAGGGACAGGCAGGGATACCCCACGGGCCTGCTGATCGCCCGTCCGAACGCATGGATCCTCTACTCGACGCTGGCGAAGGGCCCGCGGCTCTCCTTCGAGGACCAGCTCAACTCGACGCGGCGCTTCATGCGGGAGCTGAACCGCCTCGGCGTCACCAGCGTGATCGACGCCGGCGGCGGCTTCCAGAGCTACCCCGACGACTACGCGGTGGTGGAGGAGCTGGCGCGGCGGGGGGAACTGACGACCCGGGTTGCGTACCACCTGTTCACGCAGCGCCCGAAGCAGGAGCTGGCCGACTTTCAACGCTGGGCGGGGATTGCCACGCCGGGACAGGGCGACGACTTCTACCGGCTGAACGGCGCAGGGGAGATGCTCGTCTACTCGGCCACGGACTTCGAGGACTTCCTGGAGCCGCGACCCGACCTGCCGGCCCACATGGAAGGGGACCTGGAGGCTGTGGCGCGGCACCTGGCGGAGAGCCGCTGGCCGTTCCGGCTGCACGCCACCTACGACGAGACGATCGCGAAGGCGCTGGACGTGTTCGAGCGGGTGAACCGCGACGTGCCCCTCGAGGGGCTGCGCTGGTGGTTCGACCACGCGGAGACGATCTCGCCACGGAGCATCGACCGGGTCCGGGCGCTCGGCGGTGGAGTCGCGATCCAGAACCGGATGGCGTTCCAGGGCGAGTACTTCGTGGACCGCTACGGCGCCGCCGCCGCGGAGGAGACGCCGCCCATCGGGCGGATGCTGGCAGCCGGCATCCCCGTGGCCGCCGGGACCGACGCCACCCGCGTCTCCAGCTACAACCCGTTCTTCAGCCTCTACTGGCTCGTCACGGGAAGGACCCTGGGCGGTCTGTCGCTGTACCCCGAGGCCAACCGGCTCGACCGGATGCAGGCGCTGCGGCTGTGGACCGTGGCCGGGGCCTGGTTCTCCGGCGAGGAAGGGCGGAAGGGGGCGATGGTGCCGGGCCACCTCGCCGACCTCGCCGTGCTCTCCGGAGACTACTTCTCGGTTGCCGACGAGGAGATCAAGGGCCTGGAGTCGGTGCTGACGCTGGTGGGTGGAGAGGTGGTCCACGCCGCCGGACCGTTCTCCAGGCTGGCGCCGCCCCCGTTGCCGGCGAGCCCGGACTGGGCGCCCGGCCCGCCGCCAGGCTCGGAGCCGGCCGTCGCGACGTCCGCACGCACCGGGGCGTCGGCTCCGTCCCTTCCCGGGTCGTTCCACTGCGGCTGTTTCGCGTTCTGAGCGGGAAGTGGGCGCGAACGGAACACCCGCACCGCCGTGGCTCACCCGGGCCCTGCTGAGCCTGACCGCGGTCACGGGCCTCGTGGACGCCGTGAGCTTCCTGGGACTCGGCCACGTGTTCACGGCGAACATGACGGGGAACGTGGTCTTCATCGGGTTCGCGGCCGCGGGGGCACAGGGGCTCTCGGCTGCGCGCTCGCTGGCGGCGCTCGGGGCGTTCCTCGTGGGCGCGGTCTTCGGCGGCTGCATCGCGACCCGGGCGAGTGCGGGACCGCTCCATCGTTGGGCCGGCCTGGCCTTCGGAGCGGAGGCGGCGCTGTTCCTGGCGGCGCTGGCGGCAGCCCTGGGAGCGGGGAGCTCGCTCCTCGAAGAGCCCGCGCGGCTGTACGCCGTGATCGTCCTGACCGGCCTGGCCATGGGCCTGAGGAACGCGACAGTGCGCCGGCTCGGCGTGCCCGACCTGACCACGACGGTCCTGACCCTCACGATCACCGGCCTCGCCGCGGACTCCGGTCTGGCCGGTGGAGGCAACCCGGGCTGGAGGAGACGTCTGGCCGGGGTGGCGGCAATGCTGGTCGGGGCGTTCGCGGGGGCGCGACTGCTGGAGTACACGATCGCCGTACCGCTCGCGCTGTGCGGCGCGGTGTCGGGAGGATGGGCATTGGGAGCGTGGTTCGGGCTGCGTGACCACGGGGCCGCGCCGGCGACGACGCGCCACCTTCGCGGCGGGCCGACGGGCGCCGCCGCTGCGGGGCAGCACGGCGGGCACCGGACGCGGAATTGAGGCACACTCGATGGAAGAGGTGAGCTCATGATCCAGGTCAGACCCGCCGGCGAGCGCGGCCGCACCGACTGGGGCTGGCTCGACAGCCGCCACACCTTCTCCTTCGGGGAGTACTACGACGCCGCCCACCTGGGCTTCCGGGCGCTGCGGGTGATCAACGACGACCGCGTGGAGCCCGGCGCGGGGTTCGGGACGCACGGCCATCGGGACATGGAGATCCTCTCCTACGTGCTGGAGGGGGCTCTCGCCCACAAGGACAGCTCCGGGGGCGGCGGCGTGATCCGACCGGGGGAGATCCAGTTCATGCGGGCCGGCACCGGGATCACCCACAGCGAGTACAACGACTCGAAGGTCGACCCGGTGCACTTCCTGCAGATCTGGATCGTGCCCGATACGCAGGGCCTGAAGCCCAGCTACGGGCAGCGGCCCTTCGACGCCGAGGCCGCCGCCCGGGGCTTCGTGCTGCTGGCCTCCCGGGACGGCCGCGACGGCAGCGTGCAGGTGCAGCAGGACGTGGACGTCCGGGTCACGCGGCTGGCGGCGGGGGAGCGCCGGGAGCTGGAGCTGCGGCCCGGCCGCCACGCGTGGGTTCACGTGGCCCGGGGGCGCGCCTCCCTCGACGGGAAGCCGTTGGGCGAGGGCGACGGCGCGGCCGTCAGCGACGAGGAGCGGCTGCCACTGGCCGGCGCGGAGGATGCCGAGCTGCTGCTCTTCGACCTGGCGTGAACCGAGCCGGCGTCCTTCAGCTCCCGGTCCCGGGCGGGGAGAGGAGCAGGAGCGGGATCTGCTTCGCCGCTGCGGGGCGGAGCTGCAGCAGACAACGAAATGCCGCGGCGTTCGCCTCGCGGTCCGGGTCGGGGGCGACGTAGAGCGCCGCGATCAGGTCGCGCCATCTCAGGAGCTCCCGGCGAAGCCCCCGGCCGTCGCTGGTGGCCACCGTCAGGTCCACGAGCCGCAGCACCCGCTCGTAGGCTCGGCGGAGAGATGGGAGCCGAGCGGGCTCCAGCAGCGTCGAGGCACGGCTCATCTCATTGGCGATCATCAGGATCTGCTGATCCAGGTCGAACCGAGCCCAGCGCTCGGGAGTGAGGGACGCGTGCTGCGTCATTCGAGTGGCTCCCCTCGCCCGATCAGCGCGAAAGCGATCTCCCGGACCCGGGACCGCAGCGCCTCGTCCTCGATGCGCATGCTGCGGTTGCCCTGGGCGGGCCTGATGTTGACGAGGGCCGTGTACTCGATGCAGTCGTCCTCGCCCCGGCCGGGGAAGTAGTTCGCACCCCAGAGGTCCTCCTGTCGACTGCCGTGCTCCAGCAACAGGGCCTGCTCGTCCGCGTGCAGCTCGCCCCCGACCGCGGCGACTCCGCGGGAGACGTCCACGACGAACTTGACCATGTCCTCGAAGTAGCTGTCGACCAGGCGCCGCAGCTCGGCACGGTCGACGCGGGTCTCGGCGAGGACGATGTCGGGGAGGTGCTCTTCGTCGCTCATGGTCAGGCCCGGATTGTATCCCGGCCCCGATGCGCGTCAGGATGGGGCACACTCGAGTCAAGGGGTGAGCGATGGGGCAGCGTCGACGCGGCGAGGCGGGGACCGGGGATCACGCGAGTGGCGGTCCGGTGGACCCGCCGCAGGAGCCGGCCCCGGCGCGCCATGTGTCCCCGGCGTGGCTGTGGGCGGCCCGCGGCGCGGCGGCGCTCTCGCTCGCCGTCCTCGGTGCCTGGCCGCTGGCCGCGGGCCTGACCGCGCAGGAGGAGATCGCGGTCGTGTTCGGGGGTCTCCTGACGCTGGCCTACGGGCTGGTGTTGCTGCTCCTGGGGCTCCGGAAGCCGGCCTGGGTGTTCGGGGCGGGGCTGCGCCTGGGGGCCCTGGTCGGCCTCGTGGTGCTGCTCACGACGCTCGGGGTGGGCCATGGGCTGGGTTCCGACCTGCCGGTGGGCGTGGCCCTCGGCGTCGCGCAGCTCGTCCTGATCGTCGCGTGCGTCCGCCTCGCGCGGAGTCACGCGGCTCACGGTCGCCTGCTCGGCTACGGCCTGGGCTTTCCCATCGTGCTCGCGATCTTCCTCGTGGCGGTCGGCGTGGCCGTGCGCCGGCACCCGCCCCGCCACGACTCGTACGCGATCGGCGACCTGCGGTCCTTCGCGTCGGCGCAGGCCTACTACGAGTCGGAGAACGGCCTCTACGGCACGCCGCGCTGCCTGGCCCGGCCCGTGGAGTGCATCCCGGGCTACGCCGCGGAGGCGCCAGCGTTCTTCGAGCTGGACGCCCCCGGCGTGCGCTCGGCCTACCTGCGCGCGTTCCACCCCGGGCCGCGGGGGACGCTCGTGGCCGCGGCCGGGGTCGAGCGCGCGGGCTTCACGTCCTGGGCGCTCACGGCCGTGCCGCTCCGGCGGGGGTTCCGGAGCTTCTGCGTGGATGCCTCCGGAACGCTCGTCTTCAGGGCCGATGGGAGCGTGCCCCTGGTCGAGGGCGGTGCCTGCACCCTGGGTCCGGGGGTCGACTACCTGGACTAGCCGGAATCCTCGTCCCTCGCCACGGGCAGCAGCACCTCGACCCTGAAGTGGCTCTCGCCGCTCTCGACGTGGACGGTTCCGTCGCGGCCGAACAGGGCCTGCACCCGGCGCCGGACGTTCTCGAGACCGATGCCGGTGCCGCGGCGGGAGCCCGAGTCGGGGTCGCGGGGGTTCTCGACCCAGAGCCGCAGCCGGTCGCCCTCCAGCGCGCCGCCCACCGACAGCATGCCGCCGTCGATCAGCCCCGCGATGCCGTGGGTCACGGCGTTCTCCACCAGCGGCTGGAGCAGCAGCGGCGGCACGGCCTGCTCGCGCGCCTCCTCGCTCACGTCCACGCGGTAGTGGAGGCGGTCGCCGAAGCGCACCTTCTCGACCTCCAGCAGCGCTTCCACCAGCTCCAGCTCCTGGGCGAGGGGGATCGACTCCTTCGGTCCCAGTGTGAGGATGCGCCGCAGCAGGTCGCCGAGCTGCACGCAGGTGCGGCGCGCCGCCTTCGGGTCGGAGCCGATCAGCGAGTTGATGGAGTTGAGGGCGTTGTAGAGGAAGTGGGGCTGGAGCTGGGCCCGCAGCGCCTTGACCTCGGCGTCGCGGGAGTGGAGCTGCAGCTCCAGGGCCCGGGTCTGCGCCGCCCGGGAGGCCTCGAGCTCCAGGATCAGGTAGTGGAGCGCCAGCGCCAGCAGCGTCAGCAGCATGCCGACGCCGAAGACGACGGGCGCGGCGCGAGCGTAGGCGGCCGCCGGGCTCGGGGCGAAGGGGCCTGCGAGGCCCGCGGCGGGCGCGGGCAGGCCGGCCCGGAACAGCACCTCGACGAGCCCGCGACCCACCGCCGTCCACAGCGAGGCGGTGACGATCGCCACCGCGGTGTGGGTGGCGAGCAGGCGCAGCGGCCCCGTCTGGCGCACCGGCAGCGCCCGGGCGAGGTAGTAGAGGGCGAGGCCGTCCCAGGCGTAGAAGGCCCCGATCGGGAGGCCGAGCGCCAGCGCTTCCTGCCACGGCAGCGCGCCGCCCAGCGAGAGCAGGGCGACGAGCAGCCCGGCGATCTGAGTCCAGGCCACGGCGAGCACGGCCAGGCGCCCCCGCGTCGAGAGCGACGGGTACACCGGTCAGTTCCTGATCTCGATTCCGCCCATCAAGACCAGGCCCCGGATGGTCAGCTTCTCCTGAGCGTCGTCCCCGGGCCGGGTCTTGTCCTCGAAGCCGCCCAGCAGGGCCGTCACCTGGGCGTCGACGGCCCAGCGCTCCGGGACCTTGATCTCGATGCCGCCCCACATCACGAATACGTCGATCACGGCGGGAGACCCTGCGATGGCCGCCTGGCGCAGGTCCAGCTCGATGCCGCCCATGAAGACGTTCAGGTCGCCGCCCCGGAAATCCTGGGAGCCGCTGGAGCGCGAGCTGCCGCCGAGCACGGCCCAGCCATCCACGTAGCCCCCGCCGCGCGGCGCCTTCGCCGGAGGCGGCATCAGCGTGTTCCAGACCAGGCGCCCGCCGATCACCACGAGGATCAGCGGCAACAGCCCCAGCGGGTTCACGTAGTCCAGGGTCCACAGCAGCAACGCCCCCCCGGCGAACACCCAGATCCAGCCTCCGAAGGCGCCAGGCCCGAAGAAGCCGCGCTCCGCCACCTTGACGGCGCCGATCGCGACGAGCGCCGCCGGCCAGTAGCGCATGTAGTCGCCGGCGTCGAGCATGCCGAGGTTGTCGAGGGTGATCAGGATGCCGGCGGCCATGATCAGGAAGCCCAGTGCGACGCGTGGGTAGGACATTGCGTTCTCAATCTAGACCGCGCCGGGGCGATCCGGGCGGGCCGATCGGCGAATCGACGACCGCCGCCGGTAGCTGGAGGGGCCTGATCCGGGGCCAGTTGGTAGAATTCCGTCCATCGGCAGACACTGGAGGCCCTCGCGCTTTGATCGGCCGCATCGTCGCCCAGTATCGAATCGACGCGGAGATCGGCCGTGGGGGGATGGGGGTCGTCTACCGGGCCCGGGACCTCCGCCTGGAGCGCGACGTGGCGATCAAGGTAGTCTCCCCGGAGCTGACCCGGGACGACGACTTCCGCCGGCGTCTGGTCCGGGAGGCCCAGGCCGCGGCCCGCCTCGCGCACCCGGCCGTGTGCGTGATCCACGCCGTCGAGGAGGTGGAGGGCACCGCCCTGATCGCCATGGAGCTGATCCGGGGCGAGGCGCTCTCGCGCCGCCTGGCCGACGGCGGCGCCCTCGCCCCCGAGGCGGCCCTGGAGCTGGCCGTCGAGCTGGCCGAGGCCCTGGCCGAGGCCCACGACTGCGAGGTGGTTCACCGCGACCTGAAGCCCGGGAACGTCATGCTGACGGACTCGGGCCGGGCGAAGATCATCGACTTCGGCCTGGCGCAGCACACCCCGGCGCGCCGGCCGCTGGACAGCGGCGCGGACACCCCGGCGCGGGCCCTGGGCGGGGAGCTGATCGGTACGGCGGCGTACATGTCCCCCGAGCAGGCCGCGGGCCGGCCCGTAGACCGGCGGACCGACATCTTCTCCCTGGGGACCCTCCTCTGCGAGCTGCTGACGGGGCGCTCGCCGTTCCTGCGGGAGAACGCCGTGGAGACGCTGCACGCGGTGCTCAAGGAGCCCGCACCTCCCGTGCCCGCGGGCCTGCTGGGCGGTGCCGCCCCTGCCGTGCAGCGCGTGCTGGACCGCTGCCTCGCCAAGTCGGCGACGGACCGCTACGCCACGGCCCGGGAGCTGCTGGTCGACCTGCGCGCGGCCCGGCGGGAGCTGGGCCACGGGCCGGCCGCGGCGGCTGCGGCGCCGGGGCCGCTCCGTGTGCTGATCGTGGACGACGAGGCGCCCGCCCGCGCGCTGCTGCGGGAGTACCTGGAGGCGAGCCCGGACTGCCAGCTGGCGGGGGAGTGCCGCAACGGCTTCGAGGCGGTGAAGGCGGTGGCGGCCGAGCAGCCCGACGTGGTGCTGCTGGACGTGCAGATGCCGAAGCTGAACGGCTTCGAGGTGGCGGAGCTGCTCGGGGACGACGTTCCCGTGATCTTCGTGACCGCCTACGACGAGCACGCGGTGAAGGCGTTCGAGGTCAACGCGGTCGACTACCTGCTCAAGCCCGTGAGCGCGGAGCGCTTCGCGGCCGCCCTGGAGCGGGTGCGAGCCCGGGCCGGTCGGCAGCCGGCCGCGCCCATCGCCCAAGTCGTGGCAGCGGCTCGGCCCGAGCCGCGACGCGCCCTCGACCGGATCCTGGTGCGGGACGGCGCCGCGGTCCACGTGCTGCCGGTGGACCAGATCGACTACGCCCAGGGTCGCGACGACTACGTCGGCCTGCACACCGGTGGGCGCGAGCTGCTGAAGCAGCAGCGGCTGGCCGAGCTGGAGGAGAGCCTGGATCCGAGCCGCTTCGTGAGGATCCACCGCTCCTACCTGCTGAACGTGGATCGCCTCTCGCGCCTCGAGACCGAGGAGCGGGACCGGCGGGTGGCCGTGCTGACGGACGGCACGCGGCTCCCGATCAGCCGGTCCGGCTACGCCCGGCTGCGGGAGCTGCTGTAGCACTGCTGCGCCTGCCGCGGGGGCGCTCACCGGTGGCTGCGCGCCGTTCGCCGATCCGGGGGTGACGCGGGGCCGCCCAGCACCTAGCGTATCGGTAGGGGTGGAGCTGGAGATGCGCTGTGGCAGCGGGAACCGGGCGTTGGACGACCGCCACCGGCTGGTCTCGAACCTGGTGTGGGGCCTGCTGTTGATGGGGCTGGGGGGGCTGCTGACGCTCCACCAGCTCGAGATCCCCCTCCCCGAGGGAGTCCCCTGGCGAGGGGACGAGCACCCAGCCGAGGGTGCCGTCGACGGCGACCCCGGGACGCGCTGGTCCTCGCAGTTCCGGGACGGCGAGTGGATCAGCGTAGACCTCGGCGAGCCCCGCGAGATCGAACGGCTGCGCCTGGTCTGGGAGCGGGCCTACGCCCGGGTCTACGAGGTCCAGGTCAGCGACGACGGCTCGAGATGGGAGACCGCAGTCCGCGAGGAGGAGGGCCAGGGGGAGACCGAGGAGCACGCCCTCGGGCGCCGGGCCCGCTGGCTGCGGGTCCACGGCATCGAGCGCTCGACACCGTACGGCATCTCGCTGTACGAGCTGGAGGTCTACGGTGCCGAGGGCCTGATCTCCCAGGGCCGGCCGGTGACCGCGTCGTCCCACGAGGCGGCCGCGGACCGGATGCCATTCCTGATCGCGTTCTGGTTCACCTGGTGGCCGCTCTTCCTCATCGCCGGGGCGCTCCCCGGGCTGCTCGTCCCGCGCAGCAACGGCGAGGAGACGGGCGGGGCGGTCGGGACGGCGGCCGGCCTGGTCTTCCTGCTCGACAACTTCGGCTGGAGCCTGCGCGAAGCGGCTCCCCTGGGACTGCTGCTGGTCGGTGTCGTCGTCCTGTTGCAGGGCATGCGACGGGGCCGCAGCGGAGAGGCGGCCCCCGGGGACGGGGCGCGGGGCGCGTGAACGCCGGTGGCCGCGCGACGGTGCTCCTGCTCCTGGGCAGCAGCCTCGCGTGCACCGGGATGCAGCGGGGCGAGTCCCCTGTGATCGGCGACATGCGGAACCTGATCTCGGCCCAGACGGTCTACGCTGCCTCCAACGCCGGGCACTACGGACCGCTCGCGTGCCTGGCGGCGCCGGCGGACTGCCTCGGAGACTACACGGGGCCGCGCTTCCTGGACGAGCGGCTGGCTGCGCTGCCCGACCTGGACGGCTACGCGCGGCGGTTCTACCCGGGACCCGCGGCGAGCCCTGAGTCCGGAGCGGCTCCCGGATCCTTCACGTCGTGGGCGCTGCTGTCGGTGCCGTTCCCACCCGGTGAGGGAGAGCCGCAGCGCAGCTTCTGTGCCGACTCGAGCGGAGCGATCCGGTTCGCGCTGGATCCGATGATCCCGGTGCTGGAGGCCGGGCTCTGCCCGGGGGACTGGGCGTTGCTGCAGTAGCGTCGGGCTGGCGCCCGCCGGCTGTCTAGTCTAGGAGCCGCCCACCGCTGCCGACCACGCCGCGGTGTCTCCGGACTCGAAGCCGTCCTCGAAGACCATCCCGGTGTCCGGCACGCCCGTGCGCTCGTAGCTGCCGCGGCCGGTGCCCCAGAGGATGCGGGCGCCCGAGGAGCCGGGGAGGTCGTACGCGACGACACCACTGTGGGAGGTCCCGCAGACCAGCTCGTAGTCGGCGTCGGCGTCGATGTTCGCGATGGTAGGGGCGCCCAGGCCGCCGTTCCAGCTGCCGGCCGAGAAGGAGTCGGGGAGGGTCACGGCCTGGAGCAGGTTGCCCATGGAGTCCAGGATGTGGACCTGGCCGATGGAGACCGGGGCCTTCTCTCCCCAGGACGTGAAGATCACCTCGGCCTGGCCGTCGTCATGGTGCCCATGCTGACGCTGGGGCGGTAGACCGTGAGCTGGTCGGAGCCGCGTCCCACGACCAGCTCCCAGGTGCCGTCTCCGGTGAGGTCGGCGACGGCGACCCCGGGCCAGACGCGGCTGCCGTTGGCCGCCCGGGCGCGCAAGCTGCCGTCGGATCCGTTCAGGACCACGAGGTCGTAGGAGCCCCAGATGACCTCGGGTTGCCCGTCGTCGTCGAGGTCGACCACGGCGGGGGAGGAGTACCACCCGGTCTGGCACCAGGACGCGAAGCAGCCGCCGCGCTGCCACTTGAGGACGGGGGCGCTCACCTGGGCCGAGGCGGGCAGAACGCTCAGCAGGCCGAGGAGAGAGGCGGCTGCGATGGCTGATCCGGACATCCTCCAGCCTTGTAGCACGCACGCCGAGGGATTCGGGTGCGGCCGGTCACATGTCGGGGTCGCCTACCTCTGGATCGTCTCGAGGTACTCGACGAGCAGCGAGATGGAGCGCGCGATGCGCTGCTCACGCTCCTGCTCCTCCTCCACGGAGGTCGCGAGGCCGTCGCCCCAGACGGGCATGTCGCGCGTCCCGTGGCCCTCGGTCTCCTCGCGGCCGTCGATGTGGCTCTCGACCTTCTCCACGGGGAAGGCTCCGCCGTTGCCGGAGGCGAGCCGGGTGAGGTCGGCCGGGCGCTTCTTCAGGCTGCGGGCCACGGGGCCGTTGCCCCGGGCGCTCTTGCCGTGACAGGACGCGCAGAGCTGCATGAAGATGATCCGCCCCGCTTCAGCCCCCTTCGGGGGCGCCGGGCGGGCGGCCCGGACCGGTGAGGCGAGGGCGCCCGCGAGCAGCAGGGCGACGGCGATCGAGCGCATGGGCCACCTCGGCGTCAGGAAACGGGAACACGCTAGCACGTGACGGGGACCGACCGTGTCATCCCGCTGACAGGAGGGGCGGCCCCGTTCAACGCGGTGCCAGCTGCTCCCTCAGGAAGTGCAGCGTGTGGCGGAGGATCTGCCGCGAGCGCTCCTCGTCGTCGAGCATGTCGAAGCCGTGGCGGCCGGTCGGCTGGTTGAGCAGGTCGAGGCTCGCGCCCTGGACGAGGGCGTCGTGGACGAAACGCTCGATGGCGGCGTTCCGCTCGGGCTCGTCGAGGCCGGCCCGGGCGATCAGGATCGGGGGGAAGGGCCTGCCGGGCGCCGAGGAGGCCGACAGGGGCTCGAGTACGGGGTAGTAGAGGACCAGGGCGCGGAGCCAGGGCGGGCGGGCCTCGAGGTGCGCGTTCAGGAACGCGCCGGCCCCCGAAACGATCCATAGAGCGATGCGGTCGCCATCGACGCCGAGGTCGGTAGCGTTCGCGCGGACGTGGCTGAACAGGTCGTCCACGTCGGCAGCGGCGTCGGGGATGCGGTCGGGTCCCAGGAAGCGGTGGTCGAAGGCGACCGCGGTGAAACCGGAGGCGGCGAGCAGCTCGCCCAGGGAGGTGAAGTACGCGATGCTCTTCGCGCCCAACCGGGGGATGGGGCCGCCGTGCACGAGAATCACGCCCGGGCGTGGCTCCCGAGAACCCGGCGGGGCGTAGACGTCCATCCGGAGCGGCTCGCCGCCCGCGGTCTTGTAGACGAGGTCCTTGCGCACCTCGACGGCGTCCATGCCCGGCACGCTGAGGACGACGCGCGCGCGGATGAACTCCTCGAAGGTCGGAGGCTTCTTCTCCACGGTCTGGACTCCAGGCAGAGCGAGAGCTGCGGCGAGAACGACAGAGGCGCTGATCATCGGGAGCGGGAGCCCAGGCTAGCGGAGAGCGGGGCTGGAGCGCAAACGCCCCGAGGCAGGCTACGCCGTCGTCGTGGTCGAGCTCCCTCGTGCCGCCGGACGGGATCATCGTGTGCGCCACCCGGAACCCCGGGGGAGGAGGTGCTGAGCGGCCTCACGACGCTCCATTGCGCTCCATTAGGCGTCATTAAGCGTCATTAGGCGTCATCCCCGCAGAAGGAAGAGCGGACCACCCCTCTTGAACCCACCTTGGAGCGGTGAGCCGGAGAGCGGCTCGCCAGCGGGTCGAGGGAGAGGGCGATGCTCGGGACGCGAACAGCCATTCTCAGCACCGCTCTGGGTCTGTCTTTGGTGGGGGCGGGGCCTCAGGCGGGCCCGGAGCGAACGGCGGAGGGACATTCCGAGGGTCGTGGCGATCACCAGCTGTTGATCAGCAGTGCCTTCGCCGATACCGACGCGGAGCTTCTCACCATCTATGGATGGAACTTTGGTCACAGGCGGACTCCCCGCGTCACTCTCGGCGGGGCACAGCTCGAGGTCGCCAGCTTCGGCCCGTACGAGATCCTCGCGGTGTTGCCCGCAGACACCGCACCTGGGAGCTACCTCCTGACC
>Ga0299906_10000758_pt1 | contig 28882 bp, 24 predicted proteins | sample RVTome_14_FD_200259 | JGI IMG/M metagenome (GOLD analysis project Ga0299906, IMG submission 200259) | Soil microbial communities from uranium-contaminated site in the Upper Colorado River Basin, Wyoming, United States - RVT145D125 (version 2) ...
GGACACGCCGGCCAACCGCTGGTTGTACCAATCGGCGACTTGCTGCCGCGCCGCCAGCAGCGCTTCCAAACGCCCCATTTGTGCCAAACCGAGGGCGGCATTCAGTTCGTTAAGGCGGTAGTTGTAGCCCAAATAGGTGTGATCGAGCCAGGTGTCGCCAGGCGCCCGCCCCTGATTGCGCAGGGCCCGCACCAGCTGCGCCCAGTCGTCATCGTCCGTCACCACCAGGCCGCCTTCAGCCGTCGTGATCTGCTTATTGGGATAGAAAGCATAAACGCCGGCATCGCCCATCGTTCCGGCCGCCCGGTCGTCATGGCGGGCGCCCAGCGATTCGCAGGCATCAAGGATGGTGCGGAGGCCATTGGTCCGGGCCAACGGCAGCAACCGATCGTAATCGGCGGGCTGGCCGAAGACATCCACCGGGATCATGGCTCGCAGGGGTCCCGGATGGTCGGCGCCGCGGCGCGGCAGCCAGCCGCTCGTCCGGCCGGCCGTCAGGTCGGTGAGTGACCGCTCGACCTGTTCTGGATCGATGTTGCCGGTGTCCGGATCCACATCGACGAATACGGGGATCGCCCGCTCGTACAGGATGACATTGGCCGAGGCGACAAAGGAGAAGGGGGTCGTCAGCACCAAATCGCGGTCGACCACGCCAGCGGCCCGCACGCACAAATGCAGGCCGGCCGTGCCCGAGTTGACGGCCACCGCATGCTTGACTCCCACATAGTCGGCCACCGCCCGTTCGAACGCGTCGACCTTAGGGCCCATGCTTAGGCGAGGGGTGGCCATTACTTCGGCGACCGCCTGGCGCTCGGCTTCGCTCAGGTCCGGCGACGACATGGGCACCGGCAGGGGTTGGTTGGTTCGATTGTTCATGCCTGCCCTCGCTCGGCCGGCAGCGGCCATATACTGCCGGCCGGCACGACACCGCCCGCCGGCACATCGGCCTTGACGGTGGCGCTGTTGCCCAGACGTGCCCCCTGGCCGACGGTCACCGCCAGGTTGACGGTGACGCCCATGCCCAACAGACTGCGGTCGCCCACCGTCACCGCACCGGCCAACAATGCACCCGGGGCGATGTTGACGTAGTCACCCAGCATGCAGTCATGCGACACGACGGCGGCCGTGTTGACAATAGCGCCGAAGCCGGCCCTGGCCTGGCTGCCGACGTAGGCGTGCGGGAAGACCTGTACGCCGTCACCCAGCTGGGCGTTGGCTTCGACCACCGCCGAAGGATGGACCAGCGTGGGGAAGCCGAAGCCTGCCGCCCGCAACCGATCGAATATGCGGATCCGGCTGCCGATGTCCCCGATCCCGCCAACGGCATTGACCGCCAGGCCGATCCCCTGGCGGCGCAAGCCGGCCAGTTGGTCGCCACCGCCCAGTACTTCGAGACCAAGAACTTCATCCCCGGGTTTCATGTTGTCATCGATCACCCCCACCAATCGATGCTCACCCAGGGCGCGCACCAGGTCGATGACCGACTTGCCATGGCCACCGCCCCCGTAGACAAGCAGCGCTGCGGCGTCGATGTCGGGCAGACCGGCCTCCTCGGCCAGCCAGTTCTCAAGCCAGTCGGCCGTAATGAGCACATCGGTCGGCAGCCGCTCCGGGTCGACGCCGGCTTCGGCGGCCAGGTTTCGGGCCGGTTCGGTCAGGCGAGCGCCTCCGGGGCGTTCCTCCAGCGTTTGCTCCTCCGCTGCGGGCGGCTGCCAACCTTCCTCCGCCGCCAGCCACAAGAGCACGTCGCCCGCTCGCAGCGATTGGCCAGGCTTGGCCGCCAACCCGGCGACGTAGCCAGTGGCGGGCGCTCCGATCTCAACCGCCGACTTGGTCGTCTCGACCGTCGCCAGCCGCTGGCCAACGTCCACTCGGTCGCCGTTGGCGACCAATAGATCCACGATCATTGCTTCGGGCTCATTGGGATTGAGCAACGGCATCCGGACCGGCGTCGGTTCAGCCAAGGCAGGCCTCCAGCGTGCGCGCAGGAGCGAAATAATCAGGCACGAGCTTGGTCATCGGCCGCTGCCTTTGGCGCGCTCGGCCAGCACGGCCTGCACTACGTCGTCGACCCCCGGCAGCACCTCGTCCTCGAGCGGCCCGGCGGCCGGAACCGGCATGTCCTTGGCCGCTACCCGCCGAATCAGGGGCGGCTGGAGACAGGCGCTGGCAGCGGCTGCGGCCGCCTCGGCGCCCCAGCCGTGGGTTCGGCTGCCCTCTTCGACGGTTAGGAGTCGGCCCGTCCGCGCCAGACTGGCGGCCAGCGGCGTGGGATCGAAGGGGCTGAGCTGGGTGTACACAATGGCCTCGGCGAAGATCTCATGCTGGTAGGCCAGCCGTTCGATGGCTTCCAACACCAATCCGGTCATATAGCCGTAGGTGGTGAACGTCCAGCTGGCCGGCGGGGCTCCCCGCAGGCCGAAACGGTTGACCGGGTAGCGGCCTGCCGAACGATCGCTGACGAACTCCGGCAAGTCATCCAGCTGGCGCACGGTCTGGCTGTAGAGCAGCTTGTGCTCGAGAAACAGCAGCGGATCCTGCTCCAGCAAAATGGCGTCGGCCAGCATGACGCCTGGATCGAGCAGGCTGTGCGGCGCCACCACCCGCAGGCCGGGCACGCCCAGGTACAGGCGGTCGAGCGTCTGGCTGTGCGTGGGCCCGTATCCGCGCCGCCCACCCATCGGCGTGCGCACGACCAGCGGCACCCGCACCTGGTCGTTGCTCATCCAGCGAAACTTGGCGGCATGGTTGATCAGTTGGTCGGCGGCCAGGGTGACGAAGTCACCAAACATGATCTCGACAACCGGTTTGAGCCCGCGCAGCGCCATCCCGACCCCCAGGCCGACAATACCGGCTTCCGACACCGGTGTGGTGTGAACCCGGTCCGGGAATTGCGTCGACAGGCCTTCGGCCACTTTGAAGGCGCCGCCGTAGGGATCGAGCACATCTTCGCCCAGGAAGTGAACAGTCTCATCAGCCGCCAGCGACTGGCGCAACCCTGCCCGCAGTGACTCGACGACCCTCAAACCATCGCCTCCAGCGCTGGCGTCATCGCCTCGGGCGCGGCCGGCGGCGCTTCGGCCGCGGCTTGGAAGGCCGCTTCGACTTCGGCGGTCACCTGTCCCTCGATCTCGGCCAGGGTTGCTGGGTCCAGCCGCGCTGCTTGCAGCGGGAGCGGGTCGTCTTGCCGGTGCCGCTCGATTTCGGCCGGATCGCGGCTGTCGTCGCCCTTGGAATGCGGGCCATAGCGATAGGTGTGAATCACCAGCGCTGCCGGACCGGCAGCCTGGCGCACCTCCTCAGCCAACGCGGTCGCCGTGTCGGCGATTTGCTCAACGTCGGTTGTCTCGACTTCTACCATTGGGATGCCAAAGGCAGCAAACCGGCCGGCAATCGTACCGGCTAGATTGAGTTCGATGGGCGTGCTTTGGGCGTAGCGGTTGTTTTCAAGCACGATCAGCAACGGCAGGCGCCACAAGGCAGCCATGTTGAAAGTCTCATAGACCACGCCTTCGCCCAGCGCGCCGTCGCCGGTGAAGGCCACCACCAGCCGGCCGCTGTCGGCCGCCCGTTCAGCCAGCGCCATGCCGGCCGCCAACGGGAGGGTGCCGCCCAGGATGCCGTTGGCGTAGAAATCGCGCCACTGAATGTGCTGGCTGCCGCCGCGCCCTGCGCACACCCCGCTCTGCCGCCCCATCAGCTCGGCGGCCAGCGCTTCCATCGAACCGCCATAGGCCAGAAAGTGTCCATGGCAGCGGTGGTTGCTGACGACGACGTCGCCCTGCTGCAGCGCCGTCATGACGCCGACGGCGTCGGCCTCCTGCCCAAGGTAGGTGTGGGTGGTGCCATAGAACAGACCGCGTGGGAACCAGTCGAGCACCTGCTGCTCGAAGGTCCTGATGCGCAACATGTGGCGGTACAGGGTCTGGGGGTCTCGGTCGATGATCACCGGCTAGCCGCCGCTTCGGGGGAGCCAATCGCCGAGCGCAATCATACCATTGGCAAAGAAAAAGCCGCCCATCGCTCTGGGCGGCCCAATGGGACCCGTGAGAAGACTAGCTATTCTGCTTGGCGAAGTCGGCGCTAACGATCCGCCAGGCCTCATGTGTCCCTAGTGGTGACTTGGCAACGGCGAAGTAGCGCTTGGTGCCTTTGCTGTCCTTCACCTCAATGCGCCATTCGGAGCTGGTGAACTTGGAACGGGTCTTGACGTCGTAGAATTCCAGTGGGCTCTTCATCGGGTCCTCCTATTGATCCGACACTCCATCTCGATGGCAATCCCATCATACATGCGGGAGCCATTGCCCGCCACCCCCACATGCTTGCCTGTGCAAGACGTTAGCGGCCCCGGCAACGCGGGCAGCCAGGCTGCTCGCGGGTCGGCGGGTGGATTCAGGGGCCGCTCAGTGTGGAAGCCCGCGCCAGTATACACAAACCTGCGCAGGCAAGCGAGTCAACTTCTCTCGGCTTTCTCACCGCCGGGCAGGGCCGAATCGCCCCAAAACTCCTCGGCGGTGGCATGGCCCGGCTGGCTGATGCCCTCCCGCGTCAAGACCTTCCATGAGGTGATCGCCAGGATCTTGACGTCCAACCACAACGACCAATGGTCGACATACCAGACGTCGAGGGCGAACTTCTCCTGCCAGTTGGTTGCGTTGCGCCCATTCACCTGAGCCCAACCGGTGATCCCCGGCAGCACGTCGTGGCGCCGCGCCTGCTCAGCCGAATACCTTTCCAGGTACTGCATCAGCAGCGGGCGTGGTCCCACCAGGCTCATCTCGCCGCGCAACACATTGAACAATTCGGGCAGCTCATCCAGGCTGAAAGAGCGCAGCACGCGGCCCAGGCCGGTCAGGCGATGGCTATCGGGCAGCGGGCGTCCCTGCTCGTCGAGCGCCCGTCGCATGGTCCGGAATTTGTAGAGCGTGAACGGCTTTCCCCGGTAGCCCGGCCGCTGCTGCCGGAACAAGATCGGACGCCCGAGTCGCCAGGCGACCAAGGCAGCCAGTACAACCAACAAGGGGCTGATCAATAGCAATCCAGGCAGTGTAAGGACCATGTCGAACAGTCGCTTGCGCAGCGGCACGCCCTGCGGAAGGAGCTGCGCACTCATCGGCCGTCCCCGTCCGGAGTCTCCAGCATCCGCACGAATAGCGTCCCCAGCAACTCGGCCTGCTTGGGTCGATCGAAGTGCTCCCGCACGTATTGACGGCCCCGCTGGCCCATGGCGGTCGCCGACTGGCGATCCTGCCGCAGGCGCCGCACAGCGGCGGCCAGCGCCCCGCTGTCCCCTGGCGGCACGAAGATCCCCGCCTGGGCTGTCTCGACAACTTGCCGGATGACCCCGTCAATGGCCAGCAGCACCGGCTTGCCGGCGGCCATATAGTCAAACACCTTGTTGGGGTAGGTCGTCTTATAGGCATCGAGCGGCTTGAGTATCGCCAGACAGGCGTCGGCCGCCGCCAGCACGCCCGGCATCTCCTGCTTCGGAACCGGCGGCAGGAAACGGACATTGGCCAACCCCATCGCCTCCGCCTGAGCCTGCAAGGCTGGCTTCTCCTTGCCGGCCCCAATCAATACCAGCGTCGCATCTGAACCCAACGCAGCCGCGGCGTCCAATGCGGTATCCAGGTCATTCGACAGACCGTGGGCCCCGGTGTAGACCACCAGGAAAGCCTCTTCGAGACCATGTTGGCGCCGAAAGGTCTGGCCGTCGTCGCCGGCCACAAACATGGCGACATCTACCCCGTTGGGCACCAGTTCCACCTTGCCCGCGCCGCGCTCGGTGACGTGCTGCCGGAACCCGGGCGAGTTGATAACCACCAGGTCCGCCCGCCGGTAAAGAAATGCCTCCAGCCAGCGCGACAGGCGGATCAACAGGTCGTTGCGCAGCACGCCGACCTCAATGGCGAAATGTGGCCACAGGTCGCGCACTTCGAAGACAAAGCGGGCCTGCTTGAGGCGAGCGACCAGCCAGGCGCTGACCACCTGGAAAAGCGGGGGGCTGGTACCCCAAACAAGATCCACCTTGCCTGCCGCCAGCCCGGCAATGAATGAACTCAGCATGAAGCTGAAAAAGCTCAGCGTGCGCCGGACGAAGGACTGATGCCAACTGGCGTACGATGCCGGCCGCACGATGCGCATGCCGTCGATCTCCCTGCCTGCGGCCGCCGGCCGGTCCGTCAGGTAGGACACGCGCCCGGCGACAATCGTCACCTGATGGCCGGCCTGCACCAGATAGCGCGCCAATTCGTGATGGCGGGTACCACCGGGTTCATCGATGGCGGCAAACGCCTGATGGATCAGCAGGATATGCATCTACAGCTCGAGCAGGCTCTCGGCGGCAGCCACGGTCGTCAATTGGGGAAGCTGAGCGGGGCCCGGCTGCCAGTCGATCAGCGTCTCCTGCCAGGTTTGTCCACCGATCGCCCACCAGCTGCGCAGTTGAGCCGGCAAGGTAACCTGCCCCTGGTAGACAAAATGGGTGGCGGGCGCCAGACGGCCGTAGTTCGGGGCCTGCCAGCCCCACACCGGCGACTCCCAGGCGAGCGCCTCGCCACCAACCCGTTCACCGGCGACATACAACGCCTGTGCCCCGGCAGGGGCTTCCATCCACAGCCGGACCCGGTCGTCTCCTTCGGCCCAATGCAGCTCATTATCCAGTGTGCATTCACCTGGCGGCAGGCGCCAGGCCAATGTGACTCCATGTTGGCCGGCGCCATGCAGGTCATCAATCACCAACCACAGCGAGCCGCCAACCCGCAGCACGGTTCGCCGCTGGCGTACGCCGAGCCAGCCGTAGCCTGTGTGCTCGGCAGTTACAACCTCCAAACGGTCATCGGGCGACTGCCGTTTCATTTGCAGACGAGCGTGGCCTCGCGGCAGCCACAGGAAACGACCCGCGCGCCTCATCGGCTCCTGACCACCCACCATGGGCCCATTGTGGGCGGCTGCGCCGGCCAACGCGTTGTCCCACGGCGGGCCGCCAGCGTACAGGTAGGTGCCACCATCCACCAGCAGGTTGCGCCCACCATGCCACAAGTCCAACTGCAGTTGGTCCGAGTGGCCGGGGCGGCCGTGGAAGCGAGCGGCCCGCAGCACGGCCCGGCCGGCTCCGTCCTCCAGCAGGTACAGGCCGGCTAGGGGGAAACTGCGCTGTCCACCATAATCTGCAGGGGAATCGGATTGCGGTGCCACCGAACCGGCCAGCCAATGAGCCTGTTCATCCCACGGCCCTGCCGGCAACCTGGGCAAGCCGCCCAGGATGGCCGCGGCGGCCTGGAGCGCCGGACGGTAATCCTCAAACCCGCAACTGCTCAGGGCCAACAACTGAGCTCCATCATTGGGCCCGAAGTTGGGGATCTGCCCGCTGTCAGGATCCGCCAGTCTGCCCAGCAGCCGCGTCATGCGCCGCAGTGCTATCAGGCTGGCATCCGGCAGCGGCGCTCCCTGGCTGGCGCCAAGCTGTGCAAGCCACAGCCCCAACTCGAGCGCCAGCCGCTGGTAGTTGGTCGAGTGCTGGATGTAGCCACCATCGTCAAAGACCTGGTCTGCCAGGCCGGCCACGAACCAGCGGCGACCCTGCCGGCGCCAGTCAGCCGCCCGCCGGTGCCAGGGCAGCAGCCAACCGGCCGTCTCCATTGCGGCCGCCTCGGTCAGGAGATGGTTATTGGCCTGAGCCCTCGCATAGGCCAGCGTCGGCGGGATGCGGCTGGCATGGCCCGCCATCACGCGCTCGATCTGGCCGAGCCGGTCCGGCGTCAACCAGCCGGCAAATGCCTGGCGGGCGTAAGCCAATGCCAGCAGGCGGAAGGCGGCCTCTTGGGCCGAAATCCAATGAGGTCCGGTATTGGGCTGGTTTGCCTGGCACCATGAGTCAAACAGGTCCCAGAAACCCTGGGCAAAGCGCGGATCGGGCCGCCAAAGGTAGGCCCGGGCCAGGTCCCAAGCCCAGCCAAAGCGGGCTGGCTCCCAAAGCAGCTTGGCGTCGGCGCCCAATTGATCGAGGTCATACTCGGTCCAGTGGCTGCCCAGCGCCACGCGCTCGACCGAATCGGCCCCGGCCAAGGGAACAAAGGCCGCCCAATCCGGCGGGAAACCCAACTCGATTGCTGTCAGGCCGAACAACCGGAAGCGGCCGTTCAAGATGTGGTCCGCCCGCTGGATGGCCTCTGCCTGCGCCCGTTCCTGCCATGTCGCCTGGGCAGGCGGGTCCGCACTCCAGATAAGCCGGGGCGGAACGGGCTGGCGCGGCGCAGGCAGGTCTTGCCAGCGTCCGCGCGGCGTCTGCCGTCGAATCCAGCCGGATCGCAGTCCAATTTGATACAGGCTGTAGTGCAGCAGGGAAGCCGGGCCCAATTGGCGGGCGGTGCGCAAGGCGGTGCCGACGGCCGTCATTCGTTGGTGGGCATGTTCTCCAAACGGACGGCCTGCCCGCTGCCGAGCGACTGCATGCCGGCCAGGGCGGCCTGGCTGACCGCCAGCAACTGCTCATAAGCGATCGGCGGGGGCCCGCCAGCCCCAATGGCGTCGACGAATGCCTGCCATAGGCCGCGGTGTCCCTTGTCCTGACGCAGCCAGGCGCGCTGCTGGCTGCGTCGGCCGCCGGCAAACGTCGTCAGCCGGCGGAAATCATCGAGCACGGCCGAGCGCCCCCCTCGAAAGACCTCAAGGCGGTCCTTACCCTGGGCGCGGTCACCAGCCGCCGTGTAGACCAATGTGCCGATCGAACCGTCGGCGAAGCCGATCGTCAAGGTGAAGTTGTCATCGGGATGATCGCCGCCGGCCATCGATTGCGCCGACAATTGGATTGGCATGGCCCCGCACAGGAAGGTCATGGCGTCGATGAAATGGCAGCCTTCGCCCACCAGGCGCCCACCACCAGTCTCGGCATCGTAAAGCCAGTGATCCGGCGGCAGTGCGCCGGCATTGACCCGGTAGGCCATCACCAACGGGCCCGCCCCGGCATCCACGAATGCCTTCAGCTCCTGCATGAGCGGGGCGAAACGCCGGTTGAAGCCAACGGTCAGCATCTGCCGGCTGTCGGCTAACGCCCGGCGCACCTGATCCAACTGCTCTGCACTGAGAGCCAGCGGTTTCTCACAAAAGACATGTTTGCCCGCCTCCAGGCCGGCCGCAACCAGTTCAGCATGCAGGTCATGCCGCGTAAAGACCGCCAGCGTATTGAGGGTCTCGTCGCGCAGCAGTTCGTCGGCGCCGGCGGCAGCGTAGCCGAAGCCGTAGCGCCTGGCCGCCTCGGCCGCATTCAAGCCGCGCGCCGAGGCGATCGCCACCCGGTCGACACCGGCCAGTTTGGCTACGACCGGCAACGCCACGTTCGAGGCAAACCCGCCGGCACCGATCACGCCCAGCCGCACCTTGGAGATCGGCGCGATCCTGCCTGGGTCCAGCGGGGGCGGCGCTGGCCGCTCGGCTTCGGCCCCCGGATAGACCAGCAAGACACCCAGAGCCTGCGAGCGCTCCGGACCCTTAATCAGCTCATAGGCTTCGGGGGCCTTGTCGATCTCGAAGCGGTGCGTGATCAACGCCGCCGGGTCGATCTTGCCGGCCGCCGCCAGATCCAGAAAAGCCGCCAGGTTGCGGCCCTCGGTCCAACGGACGTAACCGATCGGGTAGTCGCTGCCCCGCTCTTCATAGTTGGCATCGTAGCGGCCCGGACCATAGGAGCGCGACACGAGGAAGGTCAGTTCCTTGTCATAGTAGGGACGGCGCGGCAGCTCCATGCCAACGGCCCCGATGGCGATGACATAGGCGCGATCGCGCGCCAGGGCGCCGGCCAGCTCGAGCGGGTCCGAATCGGGTGTGTCGGCACAGACCAACACGGCGTCGAACCCCTGGCCACCCGTGGCGGCCAGGCCAGCTTCTTCGGCTTCGGCACGCAGGCTGGCTGCGGCGCCCAGCGAGCGGGCCTTGTCCACCCGCCATTCATCCACGTCTACGCCAAACGCCTGGCAGCCTGCCGCCCGAGCAATCATCAAACCAAGCTGCCCCAACAGGCCCAAACCGATCACGGCCACCCGCCCGCCGACGCCAACTTGCGCCAGCCGAAAGCCGTGAAGGACGACGGCGCCCAACGTTGTCAGGGCGGCGGCTTCGTCGGGCACACCATCGGGCACCAGCGCCAGCAGGTTGTCCGGAACGACTGCATATTCGGCATGGACCGCCCGACCACCGCCGGCGCAGGCGACTCGCTGGCCGGGTCGTAAGCTTGAGCCTGGACCGGCCTGCTCAACCACACCGACGGAGGCGTACCCCAGCGCAACCGGCTGATCGAGCCGGTTGCGCACCGCCTCGATCGTCGACAGCAGACCTTCGCGCTGGGCCTTATCAATCACCTGCCGCACCAAATCTGGCCGGTCGAGCGCTTTGGCAGCCAGATTCTTGGCGCCAAAGGCGGTGGCGGAACGCTCGGTGCCGGGGGAAACCGCCGACAGCAGCGTGCGCACTTTGGCCGCATTGGGCAGCGGTGAAGGCACAGGCACATCCAGCACCTGGACTCGCCCGCTATTGAGATCCTGCACAACTTGTTTCATGGGATGGGTTCCTGCCCGCTGCCGTTCGGCCGGAGCAGGCGCGGCGGATTATAGCATCCGGCCACCGGCTCACCCATCGGCCAACACCTGAGCATAGAAGGACAGCGCCTGATCCCGGACATGTTCGCGCCTGGCATACGCCCGTGCCAGCGCCCGGTTGTGCCCGGCGGCAGCCCGCCGAAGTCCCCCATCGGCCAGCCCGCCCAAGATCGCTTGCGCCAACCGGCCCTCATCGGCTGGGTCGACCAGCAGCCCGTTCCTTCCATCTTCGATCCATTCGCGCAGCGACTCAATGTCACCGGCCACCGGGAGTGCCCCGCAAGCCATTGCCTCGAGCAAACTGTTGGGCGTGCCGTCATGCTCGCTTGGCGAAACGCTGACCGTCGTCCGCCGCAGCAGGTGAGCCATATCGGCTGCCGACAGCATGCCCAGCAGGCTGACGCGGCCCTCCAATGCCAGTTCGGACACCCAGCGGGCGGCCAGTGTCGAGCCGGCCATCGCAGGGCAAGCCACGCGGGCGGCCGGCTGCTCTTCGAACACTCGGGGCAAGCAGCGGAAGAAGGCCTCATTGCGCACGTAGCTGCGGAAACCACGCGGGTTGACAATCAACGGCTGGCCCGGCGCCAGACCTTGCAGCAGCGACCGCAGCCCTGGGTCAGCGGCCTCGGCCGGTGCTTGATCGTCGAAAAATGCTGGGTCCAGCCCCCCATTGCCGGGCAGCACCGTCGTTGGCCGGCTTGGCTCGAACCCCGACTCAAGCGCCAGCCTTACGTCGCGCCGGCAATCGCTGTGCAGGCCGTCGGCGCGCCTCATCGTACGCTGGGTCAGGCTGCGCATGCCGGGCGAACCGAGGCCGTGTAATGTGAAGTCGTTGCCCCAGGTCGAAACAACCAGCGGCACCGGCGGATCAGTCCAAGCTGCCAGCATGCCTTCAAAGGGGATTCGCAGCGCATGTACCACATCCGGCTGGACCCGGCCCAGGTAGCGATGAAGCCGGCCGGCCGCCAGGGGGACCGTCAGTGGACCCAGCCAGTGACGCAGTCGGCCCCGGCCCGCCAGGTTTGCTCCACCACCCGCCGGCTCCGACCGGCGACGCAAGCCGCTCAGCGCAACCGGGATCGTCTCCATGGATTTCAAGCCGGGCATGGGTTGGCAGGGATAGCTCGATGCCAGATGCACCGACCAACCGGCGTCGATCAAGTTGCCCAGCCAGCCGTGCGTAATTGGGCTGCGCCCATCGGCCACGAACAGGATGTGCGGTGCATCAAGCATCGCCCGTTGCCCGCCGGAACGCCTGCAAAAAGACGCGCACCATGAAGTCCGGATTGGCCGTCTGTTCGACGATCCGGCGGCTGGCCCGGCCGCGGGTCAACAGTCCTAAGGGATCACTGGCCGCCTGACGCAGTGCTTGCAGGAGTGCTTCGTCATTCTTGGGCGGCAGCAACCAGCCGTTGTCCGGCCGCACCAGATCATGCTGCGAGCCATCCCCTTCGGCGGCGATCACTGGTAGACCATGGGCCATTGCCTGCTGCAGCGCCAGCCCGCCGGTCCCGGGCAGCACGAACAGATCGCCCCAGGCGAGGGCTGCCACCAGCGGCTGGCCGCGCAGGGCGCCGGTGAACTCGGTCCGCGGAAACCGGGCGGCGGCCAGCGCCTCGAGCTCGGCCCGAGCCGGTCCGTCCCCGACCACCCGGAGCTCGACGGAGAATTCGAGCTGGGCGCAGGCGTGAATCAAGCGGTCGAGGCGCTTGCGGGCTTGCAGCCGGCCGACAAATAGCACACGCAGTGGCCTGCCGGTGGCTGGTTTGCGTTGGACGACGCGTTCGGGCAGATCGACGGCCGCGTTGAGCGCCACGAACACCCGATCGGCGGGCACGCCCAGCGACCGGTATTGGGCGGCGCCGGCCGTGCTGTAGCCGATCACGCCGTCGAAACGGCCCAAGAAGCAGCGCCATAACCAGCGGCGCAGACCCGGGCCAGATTCGGCGCTGGGCACACCCAGCCCCCAGCCCAGCACGGCCGCACCCTGGCTGTGTGCCAGCCGGGCCGCACCCCAATTGCTCAAGTAGCGTATGTTGGCCTCCAGGACAAGCACCTGGGGCGACCATCGTGCGATCCAGTCGTCCAACCCAGGTTGGCGCAGCAACCAGGCGGGGCCCCCCAGCAGAGACTGATTGGCGGCCCGCAGCCAGACCGCATTGGTCGGCTTGGCGCCGGTCAGGATGCCCTCACCCTTATCCGGCGCCCCGGCAAACACTTCGAGGCCGCCAGCACAGGCCGCAGCCAGCCGGTCCACGAACGGCAAACGGTAGGCGGGTAGCACCCGCTGCTGCAGTCCGACCCGGCCGTCGAAACGGCCTACCTCAGACATCCAGGCTGGTTTCCTCGGGCAGCGCCAACAAGTAGGCCTTCCAGTCCAACGATTCGACCGATTCGACCGGCCGGGGCGGGTTGTCGATCGTGAAGACAACGTAGCCGGCGTCGGTCAAGTGCCGCCAGACCTGGCCTGCGCTGGCTGGGCCGTGCAATTCAATCCACCAACCAGGCCGGCCCTCGGCCAGCAGACGCCGGCTGCCGGCCAGCACAGCGCCTTCGCCGCCTTCGACATCGAGCTTGATCCAATCTGGGCTGGGCGCATGCCGCAGATAGACCTCGTCGTCCAGCCGCACGCTGGGCACCTCGATCCGAGCTTGGTAGGCCTGCTCCCGGCCGGCCGCGCCGGCCAGCTTGCCCATCGAGGCCGAACGATGAACCTGGAAGGTGTCACGCCCTTCCCGGTCTGACACCGCCGCCGGCCGCAGCGAAACCCGGCTGGCCAACTGATTGGCGGTCAGGGCAGCCTGTAGCCGCACCTGGTTGTCCGGCAGCGGCTCGAAAGCCAACACGCGGCCAGTTGGGCCGACCAGTCGGGCGAAGCCCAGTGTCATGTAGCCGATATGGGCACCGACATCGAACACCACCATACCCGGTTTCAGCCGCCGGCCGAGCTCAGCCTGCAGCGCGAGCTCGTACGTCCCTAACCATAGGTCCTTTTCTTCCTGCAGTTCGAGCTCGAAACGCATTCCCTTGAGCAGGCCGGCCGCCACCTCGACGGGCACCCGGCCGGCCGGAACAGCCTGGTTGAGCAGGCGGCGCAAACCACGAGAAATCGGCCCCAAGCGATAGATTGCCCTCCTGGCCGACGGCGGCAGCACGCCGGCAGCCCAACTGGCCAAACGCAGCACTCCTGACTTCAACATGTCCCGCTTAACTCCAGCCGAAGAAGGCCAGGTATCGATCGAGCATCCGGTCCAGGCCAAAGGCGGCCTCGGCCCGGCGCCGGGCGCCCTGGCGCAAGGCCGGGTTCCGATCGATCACCTCAACGGCGGCTGCAACCAGGGCCTGTATGTCGGGCGGCTCGACTCGCCATGGGTCGGCGCCATAGGCCACCAGCCGTCCTGAGTCTTCCGTCAGCAACTCGGGCAGGGCACCCGTCTCAAACGCCACCACCGGATTACCGCAGGCCAACGCTTCGATCACGCTGTTGGGGCAGGCAGGGCTCAGGTCGGCGGAGAACAACAGATGGGCGCCGCGGTGCAGCCCGGGAATGGCCTCGGTCGGGAGCAAACCGGCCCAGGTCACATCGCCACCGGCGGCCTGACGGGCGTCAGGTTCAACCAGGCCAGCCACGACCAATTCAACCGGCTGTGTCAGCCGCTGGCGCAGACCGGCTGCCAGCGAAAGCGCCCACTGCAGGCCAACCTGGTATCCACCGGCCAATTGGCCCTCGACCACCAGCAGGCGTACCCGGTCTGGCGGCGGCATCTCCGGGCCCGCCGGGCTAAAGCGGTCGAGTTGCACAGCGTTGTGGATAACGGTTGCCTCGGCGTCGGCAACACCGTAGGTCCGCTCCCACCAGTCTCGTGCGAACTGGCTCTGGTAGACAACCCGATCGGCCAGCCGGCGGACGGCGCGCATCAGCAGATTGTTGGCCTCGGCCCGCAGGTAGTGGCGCACGCCGGTCGGCCGCACTCGGTGGATCCAATTGATGCCGTTCAACCGCTGGATGATGGGCAAGCCGCGGCGGCGCGCCCGCCACAGGGCCCCCAGGTGGCGGCTGCCGCCGATCACCAACACGCAGTCGGCCTGGCCCACCTCCGGCCCATAAGCCACCGTATGCCCCCGGCGTTGCATCCCCTCGGCCAACCTGCGTTGGAAGCCGGCCGGGCCGCCGGCTCCTCGCAGCTCGCTCAGCATCCACAGCCGGCGATCCGTTTGCGTGTGGCTCACGGATGTTTCGAACAAGTGGCGCCGCCCCTAGCGCGGCTGCTGGAGCAGCAGATCGACGATCCGCTCGGCGGCTCGGCCATCCCCGAACGGGTTCTTGGCCTGGGCCATGGCCGCATGTTCATCGTCGTCGCGCAACAAGCGGGAAGCCGTCTCAAAGATGCGGTCGGGGTCGGTGCCGACCAGCTTGGCCGTGCCGGCCTCGAGCGCTTCGGGGCGCTCGGTCTTGTCGCGCAGGACCAACACCGGCACCCCCAGCGCCGGTGCCTCCTCCTGAATACCGCCCGAATCGGTCAGGATCAGGTGGCTGGCCTTCATCAGATGAACCATGTCGAGGTAGTCCAGCGGCTCGATCAGGTGAATGTTGTCGCATCCCGCCAGCAGTCGGCGGGCAGGCTCCTGGACCTGCGGGTTGAGGTGCACCGGGTAGACGACGTCGAGTTGGTCGGGGAAGGCGTCGGCCAAGCGGCGCACTGCGCCGAAGATTGCTTCCAGCCCAGGGCCGAAGCTTTCACGGCGGTGGGCTGTCAGCAGCACCAGCCGGCGATCGACCGCCAGGTCGGCCAGCGCCGCGTGGTGGAATTCGTGGGGGCGGGCAACGATCGATTGGAGGGCATCGATGACTGGATTGCCGGTCACATGCACACTGGCGGGATCCATGCCTTCGACCAGCAGGTTTCGTTTGGCCGTTTCGGTCGGGGCAAAATGCAGGTCGGCCAGCACACCGGCCAGCCGGCGGTTGATTTCCTCGGGAAACGGCTGCCATTTGTCGCCGGTGCGCAGCCCGGCTTCCACGTGACCCAGTCGGACACGGTGGTAATAGGCCAGCAGGCCGGCGGCCATGACCGTCGTCGTGTCGCCCTGAACGAGCACCCAGTCGGGCTTGACCTGCAGGAAGACTGGATCCAGCCCCTGGCAGACGGCCGCCGTCAGTTCCGCCAGGCTCTGGTCCGGCTGCATCAGGTCCAGGTCCACGTGGGGCACGATGTCAAACAACGCCAGCACAATGTCGAGCATTTGACGGTGCTGGGCCGTCACACACACGGTCGATTCGACCTGGTCCGAACCGGCCAGCCGCTGAATAACCGGCGCCAACTTAACCGCCTCGGGCCGGGTGCCGAGGACGGTCAGCACACGCAGCTTATCAGCCGCCATCTCGGCCGACGCCCAGGATCGTCAGTTCGAAGCCGGCCTGGCGCCAGGCCGGCCGGTCAAGTGCGCCACGCATGTCGAAAACCTGCCGGCCGGATAGCAGAGAGGCGGCGTGCGCCGGGTCGAGGTCCAGGAACGGCTTGTGGTCAACCAACAGCACAAGCGCGTCGGCGCCTCGCAGCGCCTGGTCGAGGTTTTCGGCGGGCGTGGCGCCTTCGACCCGGCCGGCTGCCGCCATCGGTTCGTACGTTGTGACCTCCGCCCCGGCTTCTACCAATGCCTGGACGATGGCAATTGCCGGGCTCTGGCGCAGATCGTCAACATCCGATTTGTAGGCCAGCCCGAGCGCTGCCAGCCTGCGGCCCGCCAGCTGCCCGCCCAGCTGGCCCCGGAGCACCTCAACGACATGCGCCGGCCGCCCGTCATTGACCAACCGCGCCTGCTTGATAAGCGGTGTCATCTCCGGCGCAGCTTCCACCAGGAACCAAGGGTCGATGCCGATGCAGTGGCCGCCTACGCCCGGGCCGGGCCGCAGAATCTGGACCCGCGGATGGCGGTTGGCCAATTCAATCGCCTGCCACACGTCGACGCCGAAGGCCTCGGCCAGCCCGGCGAACTCATTGGCCAGGGCGATGTTGACGTCGCGATAGGTGTTCTCCATCAACTTGACCATCTCGGCGGTGGTGGCGTCGGTCAGCAGGATATCGCCCCGTACAAAGACGGCATATAGATCTCGGCCAGCTTCGGCCGAAGCCCGGTCGATGCCGCCGATCACGCGGGCATTGTCGATCATCTCGCGCAGGATATGGCCCGGCAGTACCCGCTCGGGGGAGTAGGCCAGCCGGAAATCGGCGCCGGGTTGCAGGCCAGATCGAGCCAGAATTGGGGCCAAGCGGTCGACGGTCGTGCGTGGGGGGCAAGTCGATTCAAGAATGACCAGGTTGCCCGGCCGCAAGTGGGGCACGATCGACTCGGCGGCGGCATCGACATAGCTCAAATCGGCGCGCTGGCCGGCCAAAAGCGGTGTGGGAACCGCAATGATGAAGGCGTCGGCCTCGGTTGGTCGCTGGTCGACCGTCAGGTTCCCTGAGTGAAAGGCCGCCTGCACCAACGTGCGCAAGCCGGGTTCCCGTAAGTGGCTCTCGCCAGCACGCAGGGTGGAGACGATCTTCTCGTTGACATCCACCCCGTGCACGCGCAAGCCGTGCGTGGCAAAACTGCTGGCGGTGGGCAGTCCGATGTAGCCGAGGCCGAGGACGCAGAGCGACTGAAAAGCCAAGCTGGCACCTCCCGGCATTCAGCCAACCATTATCCCACAGGCGCCTGGCTTAGTCGGTTGAAGGCAGCTGGTCAAGCAACACCGACCAACCTGGCTTGGGTGTGCCATCCGCCCGGCGCAGGCCGAGCGTGCACAGATACTCCTGGAACGCCTGCCAGGCGGCCGGATCGATCGTGGATGGATCGAACTCCGGCGGGAAGAAGCTTTCGGCGGCCGGTTGGCAACTCACACCAACATCATGCTGGCCGATCCAGATCAGGCGGCCGTCGGCGCCGGCCTGGGCCAGATAGGCCTGCACCGATGCCTCGACGTAATCCGCCTGACGGGCTTCACTGGAGCCAAGCTCGGTTGAACTGGAGAACCCGTTTTCGACGATAAAGAACGGCGTGTCCCCCGACACCTCCACCATCGCCTGCAGCGCCCCGGCAAAACGATCGACCGGCACGTCGTAGCTGAATAACGGATCGTGCGGATAGTACGTATACGCCAGGAAGTCGCCACCCTTGAAGGCCTCGACAAGGTCCATCCGGTTGCTGTTCTGCGCCTCATGAAAGGCCAGGGTCGTGCCGATTGGCAGCTCCGGATGTTGGCCGTTGACCGCCAACCGCATCTGCTGGAACAGCGCCAGGTAGGGATCGAGATCTTCCGAGTGATCGCCAAAGTAAATGTTGACCTCGTTCCCCAGCGCCAGGTAGTCGAGCTGATCCCCGTAGCGGTCGGCCACTGCCAGGGCAAACTCGGTCGCCCGCTCGGAATAGCCAGGATCACGGAAGGTCATCCCCTCCAGGTCTGGCGGCACGCCCCCCGGCACGCTGGTGTGGATGTACTCTATAACCAGCGACAGCCGCAGGCCCTCCAGCCACAGTGTATCGAGCAACATGTCCGAGAAGGCCCAATCGAATTGGCCCGGATCACTCTCAACGGAATCCCAAGTCAGGTACAGATGGGCCGCTTCGAGCCCGGCCGACCTGGCCTGGACGGCGGCTTGTCGGTAGCCGGCGAAATCAAAGTCGCCGCCGGGAGGGTTGATGACCATACCGATCATCTTGGGATGCCGTTCGGCTCTGACCGGCGTTGAGGCGCAGGTCAGGCCGGCCAACACCTGGTCCATGACGGGTTCGAAAGAGGACCAGCTTTCGGCCACGCTGGCGCCTCCGATCGAGTAGGTGAACCCGTCGCAGTACAGGAAGACGATGGCCAGCCTCTGAGGCCTCTCCTCCAGCGTGTACGTCTCGATTTCCACCCGCTCAGGATCCAGGCTGACGATGTCGACGGCAGCAAATGGCCCATACTCGGGTAGAGCTTGCGCCACACTGGGGCCGACCAGCCGCGGCACGCCCTGGTAGCGGCTGATGGTCACCAGGTGGCCTGCTTGCGACACCCGAATCAACTCGAACTCGCCAAGGTCGACGCTCGCCGGCCAATCGGGCAGCATAAGGCGCAAGGCCCTATCTTCAAAGGGTACCGAGGCCTGGGGCGCCAGTGCCGCCTCACCCGGACGTTGACAGGCTGCCGTAATCAGCATGAGGACTGCGGCCGCCCCGCCAAGAATCGCTTTCTTCATCCGTTCACTCCTGATGCAATATTCCTCTAGTGGGTATATGCCCAATCCGCCGGCAGTGTCGCGCAGCGACTGAAGATTGGCCATCCGACCATTGTCCGCCCAGGCTGCCTCGCTATAATCAGGGACTCCCCACGCGAGGAGGATACATGCAGGCTCGCACGCAAACGCCAATTGCACTGCACCGGCTTCAGATGATGGCCCTGATGGCGATTATCACCGCCTTTGGCCTTCAGTTGCTCAGGGTACTGTTGCCCAGTCTCGTCTGGTATCTGAAGGAAACGCAGCAGGCGGCCACAACCACCCTTGGCGGGTTGGCGGCGTTGACGGCTATCGCCGGCCTGCTGGCCATCCCGCTGTGGCGTTTCCTGGGCCAGCGGACCTCCTTGTGGACGGTCGGTGCGGCGGTGCTGGTGGCCCGGCTTCTTGAGCAGCTCAGTCGTGACCCGGCGCTTGACACCTGGCTCAGCTTGCTGGGCACGGCTGCCTTCACCGTCTTTCTGCCGCTGTGGCTCGGCCATGTGCGAGCCGCACCCAGCCTGGAAGGGGGGCCGCGTTGGGCTGGCGGACTGCTGCTTGGCCTGACGCTCGACAGCGCGTTGAAAGGGCTGGCCAACAGCCTCGACTTAAGCTGGATCGGCGGCTGGCTGCCGCTGTTGCCGCTCGCGCTGTTGGCCGGCTGGTCGCTGTGGCTGCTGCGTAGCGAGACCTACGCCGCTGGCATGCCGGCGTCCGACGCCCGGTTGGTTAACGTGCTGCCGCTGCTTGGGCTTGGGCCCTATCTCGTGCTGCAGGCGATCGTATTCCAGAACAGCGGCTGGGTGGCGGCCACCGCCGGTGTCGATGGCCGGATCGGTATTTGGCTGGTCATGGCGGGCAACCTGGCGGCGCTGGCCGGCATGGTTGGCGGTTTCTCCAAGCCAGGCACCTTCCGACCCGGCTTGGGCCTGATCGCCGGGTTGTATCTCACGCTCAGCGCGACCCAGCTTCAGGTCCCGGGCCCTGGTTTCATCGCCATCCTGCTGGCTGCCCAGTTCGTCTGCGGTTGGGTTTGGGCAACCATCAGCCTGACCGCCGCCCAAACCGAGCGCGGCGGCCTGGGACGGACGAGCGCCCTCCTATCGCTGGCTATGTTCCTGTTCATCGGCCTGGCCTTCTTCTACTACGCCGCCCTCGACCTGAGGCTCCCGTTCGACCGCTCGATTGTGTTTCCGGCGGCCGGCCTGGTGTTCGGCCTGGCTGCGCTGTGGGCCAGCCGCCAGGGGGAGCGGGTGCCGCGTTCGCCTCAGCTCGATTGGAGCCCGATCCACGCTGGGTTGTTTCTCAGCTTGCTGCCGGCGATATGGCTCAGCGTTCAAGCGTTTTCTTCCCCGGCCCGAACCCTCCAGCGGACGCCCGAGCGTGTCCTCAGCTACAACATCCACTCGGCTTATGACATCACGGGCCGGCAAGATCCAGAGGCCATCGCCCAGGTCATTGAGAGCAGCGGCGCCGACATTGTCGGCCTGCAGGAGATCTCCCGCGGCTGGTTGATCAATGGGTCGACCGATCTGGTCCACTGGCTGAGCCAGCGGTTGGGGATGCGGGTGGTCTTCCAGGGGACGTCCGATCCGGTCTGGGGCAATGCCATTCTCAGCCGGCTGCCGATCCAACAATGGGGCATGGCCCCGTTGCCGCGTGGCGATGCCCTGCTTGGGCGCGGCTATTTGTGGGCCGAGTTTGCCGATGCCTACGGCGGCGAACTACTCTTCATCACAACCCATCTGCACCAGACCGATGACGGAGCCGAGCTGAGACGCCAGCAGGCAACGGGGCTGGTCGAGTTCTGGGGCGAGCGGCAGCCGGCCATCCTTGTCGGGGATTTGAACGCCGAACCGCCTGAGCCGGCCATCGGTGTCCTACTGGAAGCTGGGCTGGCCGACGCCTGGTCGGCAGCCGGCCAAGGTGATGGCCTCACCTACCCGGCCGGCACTCCCGACCGTCGCATTGACTGGATCCTGCTGACACCAGACCTGGCGGCGGTCGTAACCGAGGTTATCGGCACGACGGCCTCCGACCACCGGCCGCTGTTTGTGCGCTTCGAGCACAGCCCGTAAATGCCCTCGGTATACTGGGGAGGTAGGCAAGCTTGGCTGGGAGTCCCGACTTGCAACTAGCGGTTGGATCCGACGAAAGGACAGACCTGACCGACCAGGTCCTCGCCGACCTGCGCCAGCGCGGCTACCAACTCGAGTTGGCCGGTCCGTTGGCCGGCGACGAACTGGCGTGGCCGGCCGTTGCCCGCCAGGTGGCCGAGGCGGTGACCAACGGTCGAGCGCATGAGGGGCTGCTGTTTTGCTGGACCGGCACCGGCGTCAGCCTGGCGGCCAACAAAGTGCCCGGCATCCGGGCGGCGCTGTGCGCTGATGCCGAAACGGCTCGCGGCGCCCGGCGCTGGAACAACGCCAACGTTCTCTGCCTATCTTTGCGCTTGACCTCCCCGGTCGTTGCGAAAGAGATCCTTGAAGCCTGGTTCACCACCAGCTATCAACCCAACTCCGACGACGACGCCTGTTTGCTGGCCGTTGACCAACTCGAGGCCGACTACCTCCGCCGGCCACAGCCGTCGGCCTCGTAAGCTCGAACCCCTGATTGGCCGCCCACCTGCGAGTACAATGCAGCCGGCGCTCGCTCCCGCCGCGGAAGGTCGCATGGACTGGCGCATCCTGATAGCCGACAAACTTGAGGCCGCCGGCGTCGAACGCCTGCGCTCCCACGCAGAAGTCGTCGAATCCAACGACCTGTCAGCGATCGACTCCTACGATGCGCTCATTGTGCGCGGAGCCACACAAGTCGATCGGGCAGTCATGGCCGCCGGCAGGCCGCGCTTACGGGTCGTGGGCCGGTCCGGAGTTGGGGTCGACAACATTGACACTGGGGCCGCCGCCGAGCTGGGCGTGACCGTGGTCAATGCACCATTGGCCACCACCAACGCCGTGGCCGAGCACGCCTTGGCACTGATGCTGGCTCTTGCGCGCAGCATCCCCCAGGCCGACGCCAGCATGAAGGCTGGGGCCTGGGAAAAGAAAGGCATGAAGGGGACGGAACTGGACGGCAAGAGGCTTGGCGTCATCGGCCTGGGCCGCATTGGTGCCTCCCTGGCGGCCAAAGCGGCTGCCCTGGGGATGGACGTTGTCGGCCATGATCCGCCGCTCGACCCAGCCGAGATCCTGCGGCGCGGCGCCCGGCCCGTGTCGCTGGACGAATTGCTTTCAACTTCCGATTTTGTCAGCTTGCACGTGCCGTTGGATGACACCACTCGCGGGTTGCTCGGGCCGGAGGAACTTGCCGCCGCCAAGCCTGGCCTGCGCTTGATCAGCACCGCCCGCGGCGGCGTCGTCGACGAAGAGGCCCTGCTTGCCGGGCTTGAAACCGGTCATATTGCCGGCGCCGCCCTGGACGTCTTTCGCCGCGAACCACCGGGTGCGACCCCACTGGTGCTGCACCCGCATGTCATCGCCACCCCCCATCTAGGGGCACAAACGCACGAGGCCCAGCAACGGGCTGCCACCGATATCGCCGATGAAGTACTGGCGGCACTGTCGGGGGCCGAGCTACGCTGGCGCATCCCTTGAGCCGAGCTGATTGAAGGAAGAGACATGGGAACCCACATCGAAAACCTGAAAAAGCTGGTTGGCGAGGTCTACGACCTCAACGCCGCCAGCTCGGTCTTGGCCTGGGATCAACAGGTGCTGATGCCGCCGGGCGGGGCCGAAGGGCGAGCCGCCCAGCTGGCCACCCTCAGCAGTCTGGCGCACACCAAATTCACCAGCAACGAATTGGGTGAAGCGCTCGACGCGGCCCAGGGCGAAACCGACAAGCTCGACGCGGATTCGGATGAGGCGCGTCTGGTGTCCGTGGTCCGGCGCGAATACGAGAAGCAGCGCAAGGTCACGGCCGAGTGGGTCGCCGAGTACAGCCGGGCCACCTCGCTGGCGCACCAGACTTGGCAGAAGGCCAAGGCCGAATCCGACTTCGGCTCATTTGCCCCTAAGCTGAAAGAAATCTTCCAACTTCGCCGCGATTACGCCGACTTCTTCAAGCCCTACGACCATGTGTATGATCCGCTGCTTGACGATTTCGAACCTGGTATGAAGGCAGCCGATGTCCAAGCCATCTTCGATGACCTGCGCACGCACCAGGTTGCGTTGGTCCAGGCTATCGCCGACGCCGGCCCGCCGGACGACTCGATGCTCCACCTGCATTATCCCGAAGCCGACCAGTGGGCGTTCGGCGAGGAAGTCGTCCGCCAGTTTGGCTACGACTTCGACCGGGGGCGCCAGGACAAATCGGCCCATCCGTTTACCACCTCCTTCGGCATCGACGATGTCCGCATCACCACCCGCTTTCTCGAGGACTACCTGCCGTCCGCTCTTTTTGCTACCTTGCACGAGGCCGGGCACGCCATGTACGAGCAGGGTGTCAAACCCGAACTGGCCCGCACGCCGCTGGCCGATGGCTCATCGTTGGCGATCCACGAATCGCAGTCCCGCCTGTGGGAGAACCTGGTCGGCCGCAGCTGGCCGTTCTGGGTCCGCTTCTACGGCAGGCTGCAGGAGGTCTTCCCCAGCCAACTGGGGCAGGTGTCGCTTGACGACTTCTACCACGCCGTCAACAAAGTCGAGCCTTCGCTGATTCGGGTTGAGGCCGACGAAGCCACCTACAACCTGCACATCATGCTGCGGTTCGAACTGGAAAAGGCGTTGATGGAGGACAACCTGCCGGTCGATGACCTGCCGACGATCTGGAACGACAAGATGCAGGAGTACCTGGGCATCACCCCACCCGACGACGCCAAGGGTGTGCTGCAAGATGTGCACTGGTCGGCCGGGCTGGTCGGCTACTTCCCGACCTATGCGCTCGGCAACCTGGTTGCCTGCCAATGGTGGGAACTCATCGGCGATGCCATCCCCGATCTGGAGAAGCAGATCGAAGCCGGCCAATTCGACGAATTGCTGGCTTGGCTACGCACCAACATCCATCAGCATGGCCGCAAGTTCAAGCCAACCGAGCTGATCGAGCGCATTACCGGTAAAGGACTGTCGGCTGAACCGTACCTGCGTTACCTGCGGACCAAGTTTGGCGAAATCTATGGCTTGTCCTGAGCTGCACCCAGCCAGGAGCATGGGATCGTTATGAACTTGACGGACATTCACAGCCGGCTGGCCATAGCGATGCTGATCTTCAGCGCTGTGGCTGGGATTTGGGGGCTGGTGATCTACTTCCGGCGCGGATCAATCGGCGGCAACTACTGGGGCATCTTGGCCAGCGGCGAACTGCTCTTCGTCGCCCAGGCGCTGCTCGGGGTGGTGATGTACTTGCAGGGCGACCGGCCGGGCCGGACCATCCACCTGCTATATGGGGCCGTCGCCGCGTTGACCGTGCCTGCGGTCTTTGCGCTCACCGGCGGCCGCGATGACCGCCGGTCGGCCCTGACCTACGGCCTGGTGATGCTGTTCCTGTTCGGAATCAGCCTGCGGGCAATGGGGACCGGTGCCTGAGTGCGCCGGCCTCCGTCCCCTGTGAGCCATGGTTGACAATCGACAGCATCCCACGCTGGTCGTCCTCGAGGGCGACCAGACCGGTCAGGAATTGCTCGAACAAGCCCTACGCGTGCTCGACTCGAGCGTCTCGCAAGTCGACCTGACCTTCGAACGCTACGATTTGAGCCTGGCTAGCCGGCAGCGCAGTGGCAACCAGGTCGTCAACGAGGCGGCGGCTGCCATGTGTCGCCACGGGCTGGGTCTCAAGGCGGCTACCATCACGCCAGCCGAGCCGGATGGCGTTGGCAGCCCGAATGCCCTGCTGCGCGAGGCGATCGAAGCCGACGTCATCCTGCGCACCGGCCGCCGCATCCCCAATGTCCGGCCCGTCGGCGGCGTGCACGCACCGATTTCTGTGGTGCGGATGGCCGTCGGCGGAGCCTATGGGGCCAAGGAATGGCGTGAGACGGCCGCCGACGGCGACGAGCTGGCCTTTCGCACCGAGCGCATCTCGCGTCGCACGTGCCGGTCGGTGACGGAATTCGCCTTCCAGCATGCCGAGCGCGGCGGGGCCAAGGTGTTTGGCGGGCCGAAGTACACCGTCAGCCCGGTCTATGAGGGCATGTTCAAGGAGGAGATGGACGCTGCCGCCGCCCGTCACCCCAGTGTTCTCTACGACCCGCAGTTGATCGACGCCACCTATGCCCTGCTGTTGCAGAACGCCGGCGACTCGTTGGTTATCCCTACGCTCAACCGCGATGGAGACACGTTATCCGACCTGGTGCTCCAGATGTATGGCTCGATTGCCGGCTCGGAGTCACTCGTGCTCAGCTTCGACAACGAGGCATTGCAAGTTCAAACGGTGATGGCCGAAGCGCCCCACGGCACGGCGCCGGCGCTGCAGGGCAAGAACCTGGCCAATCCGATGGCGATGATCCTGGCCGGCGCCGCCTTGCTGACTTACGTCGGGACTTCGGCGGCCAACCAAGCCTCGCGTGCCATCTACGAGTCGGTGTTCGAAACACTCTACGAAGGTACAGCCACGCCGGACATGGGCGGGCACACCAGCACCATTGACTTCACCGACGAGGTCATCCGGCGGGTCCGCACCAAGCTCGAGGTCTGGACCTCGCTCAACTGAGTGCGCCCGATGGGCAAACCCGCCGCTTCTCAGTCCGATCGCCCGCTCCTGCCAATGCTGGTGGTGGGCACACTCATGTTGTTGGCGGCCTGCGCCCCACGGGCCGAGCCCGTCCAGCCCGGGCCTGCGGTCAGCCCTACGCCATCCCCCAGGCCGTCAGCGGCAGTCAGTTCCACGCCACCGCCGCTGACGGCGGCCACGCCCGCCCTGGTGCTCGAGCCGCCCGAACCGGGCCCCACGGTCACACCGGCACCACCGCCAGTCCATCTGCCCGACTCGCCAATCGCCCTGTTCGAGCCGGGGCCTGGCTCGCAGGTGTTGACCGGTTTCCGTGTCGTCGGCCGGGGCGGGCCAAGCTTCGAGGAGCGGGTTCGGCTGCGGCTGCTTGCCAGCGATGGGCGCTTGCTCCACGAGAAGACCACCATTCTGTATGCCTTCCCTGGCAACGCCGGCCGCTTTGTCACCTTTCTCAACTTCGAACAGACCGAGGTTGCCGATCTGGGTCGCTTGCAAATCGACACTTTCGACCGCCGCTACGGCCGGCTGGCCCAGCGCTACACCCAGGAGCTGGTGTTGCTGACGGCCGGCTCGGGACGCTTGCGCCCGGGTCACCAGGGGCCGTCGCGGCTAGCGATCCAGTCACCAGTTGACGGGGATCGCTTGCCGATGGGATCGATCCCAATCGAAGGTGGGGGCTGGACGGAGGGTGACGGGCAATTGGTTGTGCAGGCCATCGACCGCAATGGCACCGCCGTCGCCTCGACCACTATCCAACTTTCGAGCGGGACCGACGGCACGATCGGGACCTTTTCAGCGACGCTCGACGTCGTATTGGAGGTATCACAATTCGGCCGTCTGGCCGTCGCCGAACTGGATCCGGTCAGCGGCGAGCCTCTGTACCTGTTCAGCATCGAGGTCTATTTCCAGCGCTGAGCACAGCGCCGCCAGGCACCAAACCTGCAAGTGATATAATCCGCCGCCCGGGCCTTATGGACATCACACAGGCAGTACCTCGGCGAGGGCATGACCCTCAACAACTCCTGCTCCGAGCCCTGCTCGGGCTGCTGGCGGCCGCCGTCTCGATCGCCGCCGGCTTTGTGCTGTTCCTGCTGGCGGTACGGTTGCTTTTCTGGGGCCAGGCCCTGCCCGGCGTGCAAGCCGCCGGCCTGGATGTCAGCGGGATGAACCGGCAGCAGATTGAGTTGGCCTTGGGTGAGCGGTTGACCTACGCCCAGTCGGGCCTGATCGTGCTGCGCGATGGCAACCGCCAATGGTTGGCCCGGCCGGAGCAATTGGGTGTGGTCATCGACATCCCGGCGATGGCCGAGGCGGCGCTTGCCGTTGGCCGCCAGGGCGGCCCGCTCCAATGGCTCGACGGGCAATTGCGGGCCTGGACTGAAGGCCGCAATCAACCGGTGATCGTGCTTTTCGACCAGCGAGCCGGCAGGGCGTACCTGCAATCGGTGGCCGCCGAGGTCGACCGGCCAACGATCGAGGCTGAACTGACCATCGAAGGTCAGCAAGTGCGAGCGACGCCTGGTCAGGTGGGCCGTCAGATCGATTTGGCCGCCAGCCTGGAGGCGCTGACTCCGTTGGTATGGCGCCAACATGATGGCCAGGTTGACCTGGTGGTGCGCGAAGCACCGCCTATAGTGTTGTCGGCGGCCGAGACGGCCGAGGTGGCCAACCGTTTGCTGGCCGAATCCTTCGTGCTGGCGGCGGCCGAGGACGAGCCGGCCGATGAGCTGGCTCCGTCCGAGCTGGCGGCCATGCTGCACTTTGAGGCCGAGCCGGAGCAGGGTGTTTACCTGATAAACGCCGACGCCTCACTGATCGGCCAGCGTCTCGAACCACTGGGGCCCGAACTGGCCCGCAACCCGGAGAACGCCCGCTTCATCTTCAACGACGACACCCGCCAGTTGGACTTGCTCAAGCCGGCCGTCATCGGACGTGATTTGAACATCGAGGCCAGCATTGAAGCCATCAACCGGGCGCTATCTGCGGGCCAGCATCGGGTCACCTTGGCCTTCGACACGACCGATCCGCAGGTTCGCTCCGACGCAACGGCGGAATCGCTTGGCATCACCGAAAACGTTGTGGCCACTTCGACCTATTTCGCTGGTTCGAGCGGGTCGCGCATCCAGAACATCGGCACGGCCGCCGAGGCCTTCCACGGCCTGCTGGTCGCCCCCGGCGAGACCCTTTCGATGGCCGAAGTCCTGGGCGATATCAGCCTGGACAAAGGCTACGCCGAGGCCCTCATTATTTTCGGGAACCGGACGATCAAGGGCGTCGGCGGCGGCGTGTGCCAGGTGAGCACGACCTTGTTCCGAGCCGCCTTCCACGGCGGCTACCAAATTGATGAGCGCCATCCGCACGCCTACCGGGTGCTGTACTACGAGTCGGGGCCCGGCTCGCCCGGACCCGGACTTGACGCGACCGTCTTTGTCCCGCTGGTCGACTTCAAGTTCACCAATGACTCGGAGTACTGGCTGTTGCTCGAAACCTACCTCTACGGCAACCAGCTGCTCTGGAAGTTCTATTCAACTTCGGACGGACGGAGCGTCAGCTGGACATCGACCGGCCCGCGCAATGTCGTCGAGGCCCCCGAGCCGCTGTACAAGGAAAACGACGAGTTGGATGAAGGCGAAATCGAGCAGGTGGACTGGGAAGCCGACGGCATGGATGTCACGGTGACCCGCACCGTCACACGCGACGGAGTCGTGATCCATGATGACGTCATTCGCACGCACTACCTGCCCTGGCGCGCCATCTACGAGTATGGTCCCGGCACCGAACTGCCGGATGATGCCAACACCGAAGAATAGCCGCCCAGCCTGCGTGCTAGAATGCGGATGACTCAGGAGGCACGATGAGCGCCATCAGCCAAGACCTACTCGAAATCCTACGCTGCCCTCACTGTGTCCAGGAGAAAGAGGGCTTGCTGGAGCTCGTCAAAGACAGTTGGCTCGTGTGCCAGGAACCTGATTGTGGCCGCAAGTACCCGATTCGCGACGGCATCCCGGTGATGTTGATCGACGAGGGCGACAAGTGGGTCGGCACCCAAGTGGAGGCGCTTCCGGTTCCACCCCCCGAAGATTGACAATGGCCTCGCTTGAGCAGCTTCTGTCGGATCTCACCTCGGGAGACGACGCTCGAGCCGAGGCTGCCGTGCCGGCCCTGACCCTCCACGGGGGACCGGCCATCCACTCCCTGCGACAACTGCTAGACGCCCCGCTGGAGGACCACCGCTGGTGGGCCTGCCGTGCGCTGGCGGCCTTGCCCCACGAGGCGGCCGGCGCCGGGCTCGTGCAGGCGCTGGCCAACCCATCTCTGGCCGTCCGCCAATGTGCCGCCTTGGGCTTACGTCAGCGGCCCGACCCCACGGCGATCAACCCTCTCTTGGAT
>Ga0299906_10000759_pt1 | contig 28878 bp, 30 predicted proteins | sample RVTome_14_FD_200259 | JGI IMG/M metagenome (GOLD analysis project Ga0299906, IMG submission 200259) | Soil microbial communities from uranium-contaminated site in the Upper Colorado River Basin, Wyoming, United States - RVT145D125 (version 2) ...
CAGGCGGTGCTCCTCGGCTTCCGCATCGAGGAGGTGGCGATTCCCACGCGCTACGCCGAGGATTCCTCCTCCGTCGACGTCGTGAGCTCCTTTCGCTACATCTTCGAAACCCTCGGGGCGCTGCACCGGGGGCTCCGCGATCGAGATCGTCTGAAGCAGGAGCGTCTCGAACGAGAAAATGCCCTCGGTCTCTGAAGCCCCCCCGTGCCTCTTGTGTGGGGAGCCGACGCGCCTCCTCTATCCGTCGAACGTCGCCCGGGGCGCCCCCATCGCCAAGGGAGAGCTCGCCTGCACCTCTCCCTATCTCGCCGTCCACGACGATATCTACGTCTGCCGCGACTGCGGGCTCGCGCGCTCGAGGCCTCCCATCGATCTCGAGCCAATCGAAAACCTCTATCGCAACGTGGAAGATCCCGAGTACTTCGCCTCCGAGCCCGAGCGGCGCGCCGCGTTCCGAGCCGCGCTCGCCCGGATCGAGCGCCTGGGCCTGGTGCAGCCGACGGGCCCGCCAAGAAAGCTCCTGGAGATCGGCTCCTCCGTTGGGCTGTTCCTGGACGAGGCGCGGCGGGCCGGCTGGGACGCATTCGGCGTCGAGCCCTCGCGCTGGGCGGCGGAATCGGCCCGGGCGCACGGCCTCTCGGTCTTCAACGGGACGCTCGAGGAGTTCGTCCCCGAAGGAGGCCCCTTCGACGTCGTGGTCTCCTGGGACGTCTGGGAGCACCTCGAGGACCCGGTGGCAGCTCTCAGACGGGCCTATGAGCTTCTGAGACCCGGGGGTCTTTTCGTCTTCACCACCGTCAATCTCGGCGGGCTGGGACGAAAGCTCTTTCGCGGCCGATGGCCGTGGTTCATGAGGATGCACCTCCACTACTTCACCCGAGAGAGCCTTACCCGCATGGTCCGCGGCTCGGGATTCGAGGTGCTTTCGACGTCGACCGAAGCGAAGACCCTCAAGCTCGGCTACGTCCTCGACCGCGCCCGCAGTTTTCTAGGCCCCGCCGCCTCCCTCGCGCGCGCTCTCGCATCCACGTTCGGCGTCGTCGACCGGCCCGTTCGGATCGACCTCGGCGACGTGCTTCTGGTCGAAGCGAGAAAGCCGGAAACCGCGCCCCCGTGAGCCCCGTCAAGATCGTCTTCTTGACGCCGCTTCCGCCGGCGCCGACCGGCATCGCCGACTACAGCGCGCTCCTGCTGCGGGAGCTTTCGCGAAGGGCCCCGAAGCTCGCGGTCGAGACGGTATCGACGCCCGAGGAGGCGGCGAGCTTCCGCCCGCCGCCGGAACCGCACGTTCTGCTGTACCACGTGGGCAACAGCCCCCATCACGATTTCCTCTATCCTGCGCTCTTCCGCCACCCCGGTGTCCTCGTCCTCCACGATCTCGTGCTACACCACGCGCGGCTCTTCTCCCATCTCGAGAGCCCGGAAGTCCGAGCGTACCGGGAAGACGTCGGCGATTCGTCCAAGCGGGAGAGCGCCCGCGCCCGCCTCGAGGAATACCGCGCCGAAGCGCAGGAAGCCTATCCCGCGGTCGGGGTCGATCTCGCCGAGATCGCGCTTCGCATCGGAGGCGGCCGCCTTCTTTACGCCTACCCTCTCTACGAGCACCTGGTCCGGAGAAGCCGCCTCACGCTCGTCCACAGCGAGACCGCCCGGGACGAGGTCCTTTCGAGCTGTCCCGGCGCCGCCGTGGGGCGCGTGCGGATGGGAGTTGCCCTTCCTTCGATCGTCCCTCGCGACGAGGCGCGCAGAAGGCTCGGTCTCCCGCGAGACGAGCTCATCCTCGCTTCCTTCGGCCTCGTGACACCGGAGAAGCGCATCCCGACTTCGATTCGCGCGCTCGCGCGGCTCAAGGCCGCAGGCGTCCGCGCGACTTACCTCCTGGTGGGAAGCCAGGTCGCGCACTACGACCCGCTTCGGGAGGCGCGGGAGCTCGGGGTCGGAGGCGACGTGCGCCTCGTAGGCCGCGTCCCGGAGGAGGAGTTCCGGCTCTACGCCTTCGCTTCCGATCTCTGCCTCAACCTTCGGTTTCCCTCCGCGGGCGAGACCTCGGCGACGCTCCTCTCTCTTCTCGCCTGTGGAAGGCCGGTGGTGGTCACCGATCAGATCCACGTCCGCGACCTTCCCGACGCCGTGGTCGCCCGCTCGGCGCTCGAGGGCGATGAGGACGGCCTCTACTGCGATCTGATGGATCTGATCCGCGTCGAGAGGCGAAGGCGAGAGCTGGGGGAAGCGGCCCGAAAGTACGCGGAGAGCGAGGCGAGCCCGGAGGCGATGGCGAAGGATTATCTGGCCGTTCTCGCAGGCTGCGACTGACCTATAATCACTCGATGTACAAGAAGGGGCTGCGGAAGCTCAAGAACCGCTTCACCCGCGCCCGGCGGGAGTGGCGCACGGGGAAGCTTCTGCGAGCCGGAGACGGCGTTGCCGACCGGCTGCCGCATTTCGTGGTCTACGAGCCGACGCTCCTCTGTAACCTCCATTGCAGCTTCTGCTACGTCGCCGACATCCTGAACCCCGAGGACTGGCGGCAGAAAGAGCTCACCGTCGAGGAGCTGGACCGGATCTTCGGCGAAGGCGGTGTCCCTTCGTTCAACCTCACCGGCGGGGAGCCGTTCGTGCGGAAAAACCTCCTCGAGATCTTCGATCTTTTCCGGCGCAAGGGGATGCGCTGCGACTACATCACCACCAACGGAACCGTCATCCGGGAAGACCGCGCCGAAGCGCTCGCCGAGCTCGTGGCGTCGGGCTTCCTGCGGCACATCAGCGTCTCCATCGACGGTCCTCCGGAGTTTCACGATGAGGTCCGCGGCCAGAAAGGAGCCTTCCGCAAATCCGCGGAGAACATCCTCATGCTGCGCGCGGCCTTCGCCGGGAAAGATGTGGCGCTGCCTCTCTCCATCAACACCACGTTGACCGCGGGGAACCTTCACCTCCTCAAGCAGGTGGTCGACGAGGCGGAGAAGCTCGGGGTCGATCTCATCGGGCTGAACCAGCTGATGTTCGCGACCCGGAAGGAAGTGGCGGAGACGCTGGCCATGATCGGCGAGACCGACCCGTCGGTCATCAGCACCCACGTCACCGACGATCCGGGAATCGACCCGGAGGAGGTCCCGAGAGTCCTTCGCGAGGCCGTGGACTACGCCGACTCCAAGGGGATCACCATCAACTGGCGGCCGGCGCAGAGCTACGATCAACTGGTCGACTACTACACCCCCGACCGCCCGCTCGAGGGCCGCTGCTTCTATCCGTTCTTCGGCGGCCGCGTCACCTACGACGGCAAGGTGCAGTTTTGCCCCTTCATCCGCGTCGAGATCGGCGACGTGAGAGAGACCAGCCTCGAGCAGATCTGGAACGCCCCCCGCTACGTGGAGCTCCGCCAGAAGCTCCTTCATCACGGGATCTTCCCGGTGTGCCGCCGCTGCTGCAAAGTGGAGCTCAGCTCTTCGAAATCGCCCGCGGCGCGCGAAGCCGAACCGGTGGAGGTCTCGGCCTGAAGCTCAAGTGAAAGCCAAACAACGAGATAGCGAGAGGCCTCTTCCTTGCGGCTCGCGGGGAGCGGCCGGTATAATCCACGCTGAGAGGTATTCCTCATGAACCGCAAGAAATTCAAGTTCGTCGCCGGGAGTGCCGTCATCCTCGGGGCGGTGGTGGCCCTCGCCATCTCCAGCTTCGATGAGACCAAGGCTTACTACCAGACGGTGCCGGAGCTCAAGGCGATGGGCTCAAGGGCCGAGGGTCGCCGCGTCCGGGTCGCGGGCAACGTGGTCCCGGGGAGCATCGTCCGGCGGGAAGAGGGAGTGGTGACGTTCGAGATCGATTACGAAGGCGAAGGACTTTCGGTGCGCTACGTGGGGCGGGCGCCTCTTCCCGACACCCTGGTGGATCGCGCCCAAGCCGTCGCCGAGGGGACCCTCCAGCCGGACGGAAGCTTCGAAGCGACTCTGGTGCAGGCGAAATGCGCTTCGAAGTACGAGTCGGCCTATGAGGAGGGGAAGACCGCCCTCGAGTAACCCGACTCCCGGAGTCGAAAGGACCCGTCCGCCATGCATCACCTCGGAAACTTCGCCCTGATGGCGATCCTGGTTTTCGCCGCCTACGCCGTTCTGGCCTCGCTTCTCGGGGTCTGGAAGAAGAGCGCCCGGCTCACGGAAAGCGCCGAGCGGGCTCTCCTGGTCTGCACCGCGCTTTCCACCACGGCCTGCTTCGCGCTCGTGGCGCTCCTGCTCCGGAGCGACTTCCGCTTCGAGTACGTCGCGAGCTACTCGAACCGGGCGCTCCCGCTTCCCTACAAGATCGCGTCGCTCTGGGCGGGAAACGACGGCTCGCTCCTCTTCTGGGCGTGGCTCCTCCTGCTCTTCAGCGGCATCGTCGTCGCCACCAACCGCACCAAGAACCGCGAGCTCATGCCTTACGTGGTCGCGACCCTGGGAGTGATCGCGCTGTTCTTCACCTACATGAATTTCTGGGTCTGTAATCCCTTCGAGCAGCTCGGAGTGATGACCGCCCAGGGGCCGCAACCCTGGGCCCCCGAGGACGGCCGCGGTCTGAACCCGCTCCTGCAGCATCCGATCATGGCGATCCACCCGCCGATCCTGTACGTCGGCTACGTGGGCTTCGTCATCCCTTTCGCCTTCTGCATCGCCGCCCTCGCGACCGGCCGGCTCGGCGCCGAGTGGATCACCTCCACCCGAAGGTGGACCCTGGTCGCCTGGGCCTTTCTCGGGACCGGGCTTCTTCTCGGGGGTCGATGGGCCTACGTGGAGCTCGGATGGGGAGGCTACTGGGCCTGGGATCCGGTCGAGAACGCGGCCCTTCTCCCTTGGCTGACTTCGACCGCCTACCTGCACTCCGTGATGATCCAGGAGCGCAAGGGCATGCTGAAGGTTTGGAACGTTTCGCTGGTCATCGTCACCTACCTGCTGTGCATCTTCGGAACGTTCCTCACCAGAAGCGGCGTCGTCTCTTCCGTCCATGCGTTCGCCGAATCCGACTTCGCCAAGATTTTCCTGATCTTCATCGCCCTCGCTGCCGGCGCCTCGGCCGCCCTCGTGTTCCACCGGCTGCCGGCGCTGAAAACGGAGAACGAGCTCGACTCGATGGTCTCGCGGGAGTCGGCGTTTCTCTTCAACAACCTTCTGTTCCTCGCCTCCTGCTTCGCGGTCCTCTGGGGCACGATGTATCCGGTCCTTTCGGAGGCGATCCAGGGCGAAAAGGCCACCGTGGGACCGCCCTGGTTCAACCACGTGAACATCCCCCTCGGGCTGGGCCTCCTCGCGCTCACCGGCGTCGGACCCCTCCTCGCCTGGAGGAAGTCTTCTCTCGACAGCCTGCGCCGCAACTTCACCTGGCCTCTCGCCGCGGGGGTCCTGACGGGAGCGGTTCTCGCGGCGCTCGGCATGCGCCAGGTCTATGCGCTCCTCTGTTTCGCCCTTTCGGCGTTCGTCATCGGCACCATCGTGCAGGAGTTCCACAAGGGCGCCAAAGCCCGCCGGGTCCACCGGGGAGGAAGCTACGGGGGAGCCCTTCTCGATCTGACTCTGGTCAATACCCGGCGCTACGGCGGCTACGTGGTGCATTTCGGCATCGTCCTCATCTTCATTGGAGTCGCCGGCTCCGCCTTCGATACCGAGAAGAAAGCGGATCTCGTCGAGGGCCAGTCGATCGATATCCGGGGCTATCACGTGAAGTTCCTCGGGCTCGACGAGGGCCGCACCCCGAACTACAGTTGGCTCTCGGCGAAGCTCGAAGTCACGAAGAACGGAAAACTAATCGGCACCTTCGCGCCCGAGAAGCACCTTTACCTCGCGAGCCAGCAGCCGACCTCCGAGGTGCGGCGTCACGCCACGTTCCAGGAGGACCTGTACATGGTCTTCGCCGGAGTCACCGACGACGACAAGACCACGGTCCAGATCTTCGTGAAGCCCCTGGTGCGCTGGGTGTGGCTCGGGGCGATCGTGGTTTTCCTCGGCACCGTCGTGACCCTGGTGCCGGCGAAGCGGGAGCTCAAGCTCGCGCGAAAGGTGGACGCGGTGAAGGAAAACCTGCTCGCGGAATCGAAGAAGAAGTATGAAGTGGCCTAAGGGGGATCTTCGGCGTTTCATCCTCGCCCTGTCGCTGGCGCTATCGGCGGCAACGCTCGCAGCCCAGGAGCGGCTCAACACCCCGGAGTATCGCAAGGCCTGCGCCGCCCTCATGTGCCAGTGCGGCGGCTGCAGCGCCACCGTCTACACCTGCGCGATGGAGCATTGCCACTCGGCGGAGCCCATCCGGGAGGAGGTAGCGGAGAGGATCGAGAAGGGCGAGAGCGCCGAGAGCATCGTCAAAGTCTTCGAAGAGCGGTACGGCCTCGCGATCCTGGCGGCGCCTCCGGCCTCGGGGTTTCACCTGACGGCCTGGATCGCGCCGTTCGCGGTGCTCCTCGTCGGGTTCTTCTTCACCCGCCACGTGCTTCGCTCCTGGAAGGAGCAGACGGTTGCCGCAGGCGCGGGCGTGGTGGAAATGACGCCACAAGGCACGACACCAATCAGTGACGCCCAGCGGGCACGCATCGAAAAAGAGCTCCGGGAAATCTCGAGTTGACCGTCGTGCTCCTCGCCACTCTGGGGGCGACCGTGGTCGCGTTCGTCCTGTATCCCGTCTTCGCCGAGGGCCGGCCCCAAGGCCGCGGCGCGCTCGCCGGCCTCGGGGACGCCGAGCGCGAGATCCTGGACCTCGAGGAGAGGAAGAGTCGGCTCTACGCCTCGCTCGCGGATCTCGACTTCGAGAAAGAGGCAGGCAAGGTCTCGGAGGCCGACTACCAGACGGCGAGAAACGACTACCTGGCTCAAGTGGCGGCGATTCTCTCGAAGCTCGACGCCCTCGCTCCGCGCAAGGGGGAAAAGAAGAAACCCCGCAAGCCGGCGGAACCCGCGGACGGGAGGCGCTGCGGGAGCTGTTCGGAAACGAGCCCCGAGAGCGCGAAGTTCTGCATCCATTGCGGCGCGGCTCTCACGCCTTCGGAGGCGACCTGCGAGGGCTGCGGCGAAAAGCTCCCCAAGGAAGCGCGGTTCTGCATGGGTTGCGGAAGGAAGGTCGCGACATGAGGGGTCGAGCTCTCGTCTTCGCCCTGTGGGCCCTGTGGGCCCTGTGGGCCCTGGGGCTCGCCGCGGCGTCGGCACCGGCTTTCTCCCAGCCGCGGGGCGGGATCCTCAAAGTGCGGCTTTTGAACGGCACGACCGGAGGCACGGGAAGCGCCGAGAAGGTGACTCTCTTTCGCCTTCGAAACGAGATGATTCCGGCGAAGGAAGTCGGTGCGGTCGAAGGAAGCTTCGAGCTCACCGACATCGAGGTCGAGGGCGAGAGGCCCATGCTCCTCCAGGTCACGTCCCAGGGCGTCAACTACAACGAGCCCGTTCGCTTCGGCCGCGGCTATGAGGCCGAGGTGGAGATCACCGTCTACGACGTGGTGCGTGAGTGGAACGACCGCGACCTCGAGGTGACCACCGCCCGCGTCCTCTTTCGGCGGGAGGGGGAGAGACTCCAGGTGGACGAAGTCTACGTGGTCGAGAACCGCACGAGCCCGAAAAAGACGTATCACGACCCCGAGCGAGGCTTCCGGTTCTACCTCCCGACGTCGAGCCTGCGGGAGCTCCGTTCGGTCTCGGCGCGGGGAGAGAGCGGAATGCCGGTGCCCCAGCAGGCGGCGCCCCTTCCCGACGGCAGCGGTTACGTCACGAGGACCGCCTTCAAGCCGGGCGAAACGGAGATGGTGATCTCGTATGAAGTGGGCTACGGCGGCGAAGGCTATCGGATGGACAGCCGCGTCTTCTACGCCCTCCCCGAATACTACGTGTTCATAGCGCCCCCGGACGTGGACGTCGAAGCCGAGGGCTGGGAGAGCCTCGGCCCCGAGCCCGAGGGCCGCTTCGTCGCCTTCCGCCGGCGGGACGTCGATCCGGCGACACCTCTCCAAATGAGGCTCTCCGGCGGAAGCGCGAGCTCCGCCGCCTCCTCGAGCGCGGAAGGCGGGAGCGGGGCGAGCGCCCCAGAGGCAAACGCCCAGGTCGCGATCATTCCCGATCGCACCCGCCACTCGAAAGCCGTGGTCGTGATGTTCATGGCCGCGGCCCTCGCGTTCGGCCTTCTCAAGACTCTCTACCCCCCTTCCGCCCGCCGAGGTTGAACCTGAACCCGGCCCCTCCGGCCTTCGCCGCACGGCGCCTGACGAAGCGCTTCGGCCGGTCGACGGCGCTCCGGGAGATCGATTTCGAGCTCGAGGCGGGACGCTGCCACGTGCTCTTCGGAAGAAACGGTGCGGGCAAGTCGACGCTCCTTCTGATCGCGGCGACTCTGCTGCGGCCCTCTTCCGGCGAGATCTTCTTCGGCGGCGACCGATACCAGGATCTCGGCGACGAGGTGCGGCGGGGCATCGGCCTCGTTTCCCACCAGAGCTTCCTCTATCCGGACTTGACAGTGCTCGAGAACCTGGAGTTCTACGGCCGGTTGTACGGTTGCTCACCGCAAAAGCTGACCGCTTCGGAGGCCCTGGACTGGGCGGACCTGGACCTGCGGCGCCACTCCCCGGTCAGGAGCCTCTCCCGGGGAATGCTCCAGAGGCTCTCGGTGGCGCGGGCGCTCCTTCATCGGCCGAAGCTTCTCCTTCTCGACGAGCCCTATACCGGGCTCGATGCTCTTTCCTCCGAGCGGCTTTCGACGAGGCTCTCGGACGCCAAGGGCGAGACGTCGATTCTCCTCACGACACACGACGTCGATCGCGGCGTTTCGATCGCGGACCGCATCTCGATCCTCGAGGCAGGACGCATCGCCTTCGACGCCACCGGAGCCACCGCCCCGGAGGTGAAGCGGCTGCTTCTCGAGGTCCGGGAGATCGCCCGATGAGCCAATGGAGATCCTCGAGCTCGCTTCCCGCGGTCGTCGCCATTTTCCGCAAGGACGTAAGGACCGAGGTCCGCACGCGACAGATGTTCTCCTCGATGTTCGTCTTCGCGGTGCTGGTGCTCCTGGTCTTCAACTTCACGCTGCTTCTCGACGAGATACGCGCCATCGAGCTCGGTCCGGGAATCCTGTGGGTCGCCTTCGTGTTCGCGGCGACGCTCGGGCTCAACCGGAGCTTCGCCATCGAGGGCGAGAACCGGTGTCTTTCGGGCCTGATGCTGGCCCCGGCTCCGCGAAGCGCGATCTATTTCGGCAAGCTTCTCTCGAACGTCCTCTTCATGATGGCGATGGAGATCTTCGTGCTGCCGCTCTTCGTGGTGTTCTTCAACCTGAGCCTCTGGGAATTGCTCACGCCCACGGAGCTCGCGACGTTCTTCCTGGTTCTCGTCCTGGGAACCGTCGGCTACGCCGCCGTGGGCACCATCCTCGCGGCCGTCGCCTCCAACACCACGATGCGCGAAGTGCTCCTTCCGGTGCTCCTGTTTCCGATCTCGGTTCCCATCGTGATCGCGGCGGCGGAGGCGACGAGGCTGCTGTTCGACGAGAACCCGGACACCGGCCCCTGGATCTGGATTCGCGTGCTCCTGGTCTTCGCCGCGGTTTTCCTCATCGTCTCCTGGCTCACGTTCGAGTACGTGATCGAGGAGTGAGCCTTCTTGCTGGTCGTCACTCTTCTGCTGGCGGCCGCCGCCGAAATGCGACTCGAGGCTCGCTTCACCGAGGAGATTCCCCGCATCGACGGGCGTCTGGACGAAATTCTACTTCGTGCCATTCTGAGGCTCGAGGTCCGCTTGCGCCAAGGCTCTCAGTCGTCGACAATCGAACGAGACAATCACGACACATTTAACCGATTGGAGGACGCCATGAAGCGTCTGGTTTGGGCTCTCGCCGTTTTCTACGCTTCCGCGAGTCTGGTCTCGGCGCAATCGCTGGTGGAAGTCGCCAAGAAGGAGAAAGAGCGGCGGAAGAAGGTCGACGCGCAGGGCAAACAGGCTATCACCGAGAACGACCTTCGCCGCGGACCGCGACTTCCCCCGGCGCGCCCGAGCTCGAGCACCAGTACGCCGGAAACGGGCGGGACGGCGGCGACGTCCGAAGAGGGCCAGACGCCCGCGGAGCCGGAGCAGGATCCGACCAAGACCGAGTCTTATTGGCGCGAGCGGGTCTCGGCGATCAACAAGAAGATTCAGGACCTCGAGGCGAAGCTCCAGAGTCCCGAGCTCACCTCCGATACCCGCGGCGCCTCCAAGAGGCAGGCAGCGGAACGGGACCTCGCCCAGGCTCGAAGCGAGAAGCAGGCGATCGCCGATGAGGGGAGGAGGAAGGGCGTCCCCCCCGGCTGGCTCCGATAGAAGCGTCGGCGAGGTTCCGGTCCGAAGAAAGAAGCCACGCCTCTGACGCTTCAGGCCTTCCTGGAATGATAGACTGCCGGACATGGCCATCGAGAGCGTCAATCCCGCGAACGGCAAGATCCTTCGAACCTTCGACGAGATGTCGCCGTCCGAAGTGGACGCGATCCTCGACCGAGCCCACCAGGCCCACCTCGTTTGGCGCGAGAGCGCGTTTTCGGATCGCTCTCGCCTCATGCGGGCGGCGGCTCGCATTCTGAGGGACGGCGCGAACGACTACGCCCGTCTCATGACGGAAGAAATGGGCAAGCCCATCAAGGACGGGAGGGCCGAGGCGGAGAAATGCGCCTGGGCCTGCGACTACTACGCCGAAATGGCCGACGAGTTCTTGAGACCCATCCATGTCGTGACCGACGCCAGCAAGAGCTTCGTCGCCTTCGAGCCCATCGGCGTCGTGCTCGCGGTCATGCCCTGGAACTTCCCCTTCTGGCAGGTGTTCCGTTTCGCCGCCCCGGCGCTGATGGCGGGAAACGCGGGGGTCCTGAAACACGCCTCGAACGTCATGGGCTCGGCGCTCGCGATCGAGGAGATTTTCAGGAAGGCGGGATTCCCCCAGGACCTCTTCCGTTCGCTCGTCATCGGCGGGCGCCAGGTGGCGCGGGTCATCGAGAACCCGAGAGTGTGCGCGGTGACGCTCACCGGGAGCACCCCCGCGGGGAAAGCCGTGGCTTCGAAGGCGGGCGAGATGCTCAAAAAGACGGTGCTCGAGCTCGGGGGAAGCGATCCCTACGTGATCCTCGGGGACGCGGACCTCGAAGAGGCCGCCGAGATCTGCGTGCGAAGCCGCCTCGTCAACAGCGGCCAGAGCTGTATCGCCGCCAAGAGGTTCATCGTGCTCGAAAAGAACAAAGATGCGTTCGAGAAGCGCTTCGTCGAGCTCATGAAGGCGAAGAAGATGGGCGACCCGATGGAGGAAGACACGATCGTCGGTCCCCAGGCCCGCGAGGACCTTAGAGACGAGCTCCACCAACAGGTCAAGAAAAGCATCGAGAAGGGCGCGCGGCTCCTTCTCGGAGGCGAGGTGCCGAAAGCACCCGGCGCCTTCTATCCGCCGACGGTGCTCGCCGACGTCCGCAAAGGGATGCCGGCCTACGACGAGGAGCTCTTCGGTCCCGTGGCGGCGATCATCGCCGTCGAGGACGAGGACGAAGCCATCCGGGTCGCGAACGACAGCGTCTTCGGTCTCGGTGCCGCGGTGTTCACCAAGGACGTCAAGCGCGGCGAGGAGATCGCCCGGAAGCGTCTCGACGCCGGGGCCTGTTTCGTGAACAGCCTGGTGAAGTCCGATCCCCGCCTCCCCTTCGGAGGTATCAAGGAGTCGGGCTACGGACGCGAGCTCGCCGACTTCGGCATACGGGAGTTCGTGAACATCAAGACGGTCTACGTGAAGTAAAACCGGGGAAGAACGCCGAGGGCGCAAAGGGGCAAGGACGCGAAGAAGAGTAGTCCTCTTTGCGCCTTTGCTTCTTTGCGCCTTTGCGTTCTTCTTTTGAAACGGTCTTACGAGGGCGGGGTGCCCTGGAGCGCGGCGATGACGTCCTCGTGGCCGCGTCCTTCGGCGACTTGAAGCGCCGTTCGGGCGAAGAAATCCGTCGCGTTCTTGTCGGCGCCGGCGGCGAGGAGCGCCGTAATCGCTTCGGCGTTGCCCCCGACGGCCGCGCGAATGAGGGGGGTCCAGCCGAGGCTGTCCTTGGCATTGACGTCGGCTCCGGCGGCGATGAGCGCCTGGACGATCTCGTTATGCCCGAACTGCGCGGCATACATGAGGGCGGTGGCCCCGGCCTTGTCCCTGGCCGCCAGGTCGGCGCCCGCTTTCACCAGGGCGTCGGCAACGGCGGTATGTCCTTTCATCGCCGCGAGCGCCACCAGAGGCATACCGCTGTCGATCGTGGTGTTCGCGTCGGCGCCCGCTCCCAGAAGGCGGGTGACGTCGCGCGCCTCTCCCTCGCGAACGGCGTCCACCAGCTCCGTAGATGGATCGGCCGCCTCCTCTTCCTGGGCATGGAGCCCGAAGGTCAGGGAAATGAAGCCTGCGGTCATTAGAAATTTTCGTGCGTTCACTCTGCTCCTCCTCGTTCCAGCGGCGCGACGGGGCTAAAGCATCGCATGCTCGGGCGATTTTGGCCAGCGCCCCCGGTGATGCCGAGCCGTGGTAGCATGAAGTGTATCACCCACAACTCGAAGCTCGGAGCCCAGGTCTCCGCGGAAGAAGACGAACGGGAGCATGAGGCACGCCCTTTCCTCGGAATCGGACCGCTGTCCGTCCGGCCGTCCGCCCAAGGTTCTCCACGTGATCACGCGGCTCATCGTGGGCGGCGCCCAGGAAAATACCCTTCTCACCGCCATCGGACAACGTCGCCGGGGAATGGAAGTCACCCTCCTGGCGGGGCCCGATCCCGGCCCGGAGGGAGACCTCCATGACGCCGCGCGGAAGGGAGGAGTGGCGCTTCACATCCTTCCCCGTCTGGTGCGGCCGATCCGCCCGTTGAGCGATCTCATCGCCCTCTTCCAGCTCTATCGCTTCATGAAACGCGGCGGGTACGACGTCGTCCATACGCACTCGTCGAAAGCGGGGATCCTGGGAAGAATCGCCGCGCGCATCGCGGGTGTCGAGACCGTGGTCCATACCCTCCATGGACTGGCGTTCCATCCCTATCAGGCCGCCTGGAAGAACGCGCTCTACATCCGACTGAAGAGAATCGCCGCTCCCCTGAGCGACTTCATCATCGCCGTGAGCCAGAAGACGATCGACGGCGCTCTCGCGGCGGGAATCGGGAAACCGGATCAGTACGTGAAGATCTTCAGCGGGATGGAGCTCGAGCCGTTTCTCGAAGTAGGCTCGCGAATGACCGTAGCCGAAGCGCGGCGAAGGCTCTCGATTCCCGAGCAGGCGCCGGTGGTGGGAAAGATCGGCCGGCTCTTTCCGTTGAAGGGCCACGACGCGTTCCTCCAGGCGGCCGCCCGAATCGCCGCCCAGGAGCCCGAATGCCGATTCCTCTTCGTCGGGGACGGAATCCTGCGCCGCGAGCTCGAGGAGGAGGCCCGAAAGCTGGGAATCTTGGACCGAACCCTCTTCGCGGGCCTGGTTCCTCCCGAGGAGGTCGCGCGATACATCCAGGCGATGGACGTCGTCGTTCATTCGTCCCTGCGCGAGGGAATCGCCCGGGTAATCCCCCAGGCGGGCGCCGTCGGCAAGCCGGTCGTGACCTACGAGCTCGACGGGGCTCCCGAAGTGGTCCGAGAGGGCCACTCCGGATTCCTCGTCACCCCCGGGGACATCGAGGGCATCGCGAGGCGAACCGTCGAGCTCCTTCGCAATCCTTCACTCCGCGAGGACATGGGCGCACGCGGCCGCGCGTTCGCCGCCGAGCACTATCCCGTCGTCCGGATGGTCGACGCGATCAACGCCGTCTACGCGCGGGCTCGAGCGCGAAAAACGGGAGTCAGTCCTTCTTGGCTCGACCGCTCTTCATATGGATGACGGCCACGGCCGCCACCATCATGGTCGAGATCGTCGACAGCGCCCGCACCGCGGCGCTCGCCTCGTGCCAGAGCACCAGACCGTCGCGGGCCGCAGCCATGGCGACGGCGGTGGAAATCAGGAAAACGGTCGCGACGCCGAGGAGCCACAGGACTCCGCTCAACAGATCGTCGTTCTTCAAATCGCCCTCCGGGGTCGAGAAAACCCGGCTCCGCGAGCGCCGGCAAAGCCGTTGAAGCCGGGAAGGGCCTGAGTCTGATTCTGGGGTTTAATCTATGTTAGGAACTGCGGGACGATCTGTCAATACCGACGAGGAGACAAAAGCGCGCTCCCCTCCGGGGAGGAAGGTGGCGCACAGGAGAGCGGTCGCGGCGCAGATTCCGAGGAACAGGTAGAGCCATTGGAACTCGCCCGTCCTTGCGGAAACCCAGGAGGCGAGCTGGACGGCGAGAGGGGCGGCGGCGAAAAACAGGACGAACTTCACGCCGAAAGCGAGGCCGTGGCGCTTCTCGGGGGTATGGCGGGCGAGCAGAAGGTTCTCGGCGGGGAGAGCCGCGGTATTGCCCATCACCATCAACGTGGCAATCAAGATGAGAGCCGCCCCAGAGAGACTCGACGCGAGAAGCAGCAACGGAACCTGAAAGAGAATCGCCCCGGTATAGACCTGCTTCAGCGGCAGGCGATCCGCGAGGTGGCCTCCCACAATCTGCATCACTCCGGCGGCGGCGTAGACGAAGGCAACGAGGAGCCCGACGCCGAAGGCCCCCTCTCCCGCCAACCCCTGATGCCGGAGCTCGATCACTTTCGGAAGAGAAGCCTGGGTCGAGTGGTAGATGAGACCCCCGAGAAACATCGTCACCAGAAGGATCGAGAAGACCCGCCTCGAGTCCGACTTCGAGGAGGCCGACTCCGGTCTCGGCGCCTCCTTTGGATCGCGGATGAAACCCGTGACGCAGCATAGGACCAGCGCCACCCCGGCGAGAGCGCTCACCGTGCCGGGAACGACGAATGCCGCCCGCCAGCCGGCGGCGTCGATGAGAGCGCCGGTCACGATTCCGGCCATCGCCGAGCCCAGGTTTCCGAAGACGCCGTTGATCCCGAGCGCCTTCCCGCGGCTCACGCTGGTGTTGCGAACGAGCCAGGGGATGCCGACCGGGTGGTAGACGGCCGCGAAGAGACCCAGGCTCGCGAGCGCGACCATCAGCGCTTGCGGGGAGGAGGAAAGACCGGCGCCGATCGATGAGCCTCCCATCCCCAGAAAGAACACCGCCATCATCGTGCTCGCTCCGAGCCGGTCGCTCAGGAACCCGGCGGGGAGGGCGGCGAGCCCCACCAGAAGCGAGCCGAGAGTCCAGAGCTCGAGAAGCTCGTGATAGGGGAAGTTCCACTCCTCTTCGAGGGATAGGACGATGACGAAGAAAAACGCGGTGCAGAAATGGATGAGGAGATGCCCTACGGACGAGAAGACGACGGTGAGCCGGTTCGACGTTCTCACGAGACCCGCATAGTATACTCAGCGCTGATGCTTAGAGCCTGGTACGCGAAAGTATTGCCCCTCTTGAGCTTCTTCTCGATGCTCGTCGCCCTATGGGCGGCGTTCCTCTACGCTCCCAAGGAGAGCACCATGGGGGACGTGCAGCGAATCTTCTATTTTCACGTAGCCAGCTGGTGGGTGGCGTTCATAGCCTTCACCGTGACCTTCGTCGCCAGCATCGGCTACCTCTGGAAAGGCCGCGCGCGCTTCGACCAGGTGGCCCTGGCGTCGACCGAAATCGGCGTCGTCTTCACCACCATCGGGCTCGTGACCGGCCCCATCTGGGCGAAGTACGCCTGGGGCGTTTACTGGACCTGGGACCCGAGGCTCACGACCGCGCTGGTGCTCTGGCTCATGTACGTGGGCTACCTGATGCTGAGGCGATACGTTCCCGAGGACGAGAAGCGGGCGACGCTTTCGGCGGTGGTCGCGATCATCGCCTTCGTGGACGTTCCCGTGGTCTTTCTCGCGATCCGCCTCTGGAGGACGCAGCACCCCCAACCCGTCATCCTCGGCGGCGAATCCTCCGGGCTCCATCCGCAGATGTTCCAGGCTCTGATGATTTCGCTCGCCGCGTTCCTCTTCCTCTATCTATGGCTCATGGACAAACGCCTTGCGGTCGAATCCGCGCAGGAGGAGCTGGATCGACTGCACAAGGAGCTCGACCTCGCATGAGCTATCTATTGGCCGCGTACTCCCTCGTCTGGATTCTCCTCTTCGCGTACGTCCTCAGCATCTCCTCCAAGCAGAAGAAGCTCGGGATGGAGTTGGAGACGCTGCGAAAGTTTCTCGATCGGAAGAAATAGCGCCCCCAACGGGCCGGAGCGAGAATGCGCGATCGATTTCGCGTCGCCTTCGGGGGCCTTCTGACACTTCTACTCGGCGAAGCTCTGCTCACCCTCGCGTCCTTCGCCCGGGCTCCCCTCGATTTCGACGTCGGCCCCTCGACCGGCTCGTATCTCCCTGGCTTCACCGAGAGCGAGGAGCGGCTTCCCGTCACCTTTCGCTGGACGAAGGAAAGAGCTTCGATCGTGGTCCCTCTCGAGGGCGCCTCGGAGGGAGGGACGCTTCAGCTCCGGTACGCGCGCTTCCTCCCGGGAAACTCCGCCGTGCGGCTCTTCCTGAATGGAGAGCCGATAGCGAGCTTTTCCGCCCGTTCGGGCCGGTTCCGCACCCACGAGGTCCCGGTGAGCTTCTCCTCGCGGGGCCCGGTGCGGCTCGAAATCCTCGTCGACGATCCGAGCCCCGAGAAGCTCGGACTCGCCGTCGATTGGATCCGCCTCGAGGGGGCCCGGTTCCGGCTTCCGCTCTCGGCCATTGCTCCGCGGGTATTTCCCGCCGGGGTCTTCTTTCTCGCGGTCCTTCTCGGGTTCTCCTTCCGGAGCTCAGCCGCGATCGGGGTCGGCGTCGCCGTGGCGCAGGCGATCTGGTTCGCGAGAGATCCGTTCGGCATGACTCACGCGGAGGCGCAGATCGCGATCCTCGGTCTGGTCATCGCTGGCGTGCTCTCGCTCGGGTTTCGCCGCTCGGTCCCGCTCCTCTTCCTTCTGGGCTACATGCTCAAAGGCGCCGCGCTCTTCCATCCGAGCTACTTCTATCCCGACGTGCGTCTCCACCGCCGCCACCTCGAGGCCTTCGAGGCCGCGTCGGGAAACATTCTCGAACGCGGAGTCGCGGCGCAGAAAGTCGCGCAAACCGCCTATCCCCGGCGCATCGCCGGCCGCGATTACGCGTTCCCCTATTCTCCGGTGTTCTATCTTCCGTTCACGCTCCTCGATCGCGACCCACGCGGGATCGAAGCGGCGATGAAGCACGTGGGACTCGTCCTCGCGGCGCTCGAGCTCCCACTGGTGTTCCTCCTCGCTCGCGCCCTGGTGGGGGCGGAGGCGGCGGTCTGGGCGGCTCTCCTCACGGTGTTTCTGCCTCCCGTGACCAGCCGTCTTCTCTACGCGCAGTGGCCGACGATGGCCGGGCATTTCTTCGACCTGCTCGCGATCTTCTACGCCGCTCGGATGGCGCGGGCGGCGCCGGTCACGAGATCCATGCTCCTCTATGGGGCGAGCGGTCTCGCCTCGGGCCTGCTGTACCTCTCGAGCCTCATCAACCTCAGCCTGTTCTCCGCCGGGCTGGCCTTTTTCGAGCGGAAACGGATGCCCGCTCTTCTTCTCTTCTGGGGACTCGTCGCGACCGCGGCGGTCCTTCTCGTATACCTTCCGTTCACCGCAGTCTTCTTCACCGAGATCCTGCCTTCGCTCGCGAGCGGCGAAGGGGGCGACACCGAGAATCGGCCCGCGGGATTCGCGGTCGCGCTCCTTCGGGTCACCCTCTTTTACGGCATCGGCTTTCCCGCGATCGCGATTGCCGGGTTTCTGCTGGTATGGCGCGACGGCGAGAGATGGGCGGGGAAGATTCTCGCCGCCTACGGCCTGAGCTTCCTCGGCCTTCTGGCGCTCCGCGCGGTCTCGGGCATGTTCAAGGACCTCAAGGAGTTCGTCTACGTGGGGCCGTTCGTCGCCGTCACCGCGGGGGTCGCCCTCGAATCCTTGTGGCGGCGGGGCAGGTGGGGGCGGCTCGCCGCGCTTTTCGTCGCCGGGGGGCTCATCGGCTTCGGCGTCTCGAAGTATGCCGAGTACTTCCGGCAGCATACCGGTCTCGCGGGCCTTCGATTAGAATGACCCGAACGTGAGCCCGAAGAGACTTCAAGGGAAAGCCGCGCTCATTACCGGAGCGAGCCGGGGGATCGGCCTCGGTATCGCGAGAGCGTTCGCTCGCGAAGGGGCCTCGGTTTTCCTCTGCGCCCGCGGCGAGGGAGCGCTTCGGGAGGCGGCGGCAGAGATCGAAGCCCTGGGGGCCTCCGTCGGCTATCGCGCCGCCGACGTCTCGGACCCGGCGGATGCCGAGCGGCTGGTCGCGAGCGCTCTCGAGCGGTTCCAGGACCTCGAGGTTTTGGTCAACAACGCGAGCATCCTGGGAAAACGCGCGCCGATTGCCGAGCTCGACGTCGCGACCTGGGACGAAGTCCTCCGCGTCAATACCTCGAGCCTTTTCTACGTCACCCGGCCGCTCATCCCCCATCTGGTCTCGAGGGGCGGCGGCTCCATCATTAACGTGAGCTCGAGCGTCGGCCGCAAGGGGAAGCCCAACTGGGGGGCGTACGCCGTCTCCAAGTTCGGGCTCGAGGGATTCACCCAGGTTCTCGCCGCCGAGCTCGAGTCGTCGGGTGTGCGGGTGAACAGCGTGAACCCCGGCGCCACTCGCACCGACATGAGAGCCGAAGCTTATCCGGAAGAGGATCCGCGGAGCCTTCCCACCCCGGAAGACATCGCCGAGATCTTCGTCCATCTCGCTTCCGACGAATCCCGCTCCGTCACCGGGCAAACGTTCGAGGCCCGCGACTTCCTGAAAGCCCGAAAGTAGCCCACTCGGGGAGGACTTCCATGGATATCCGAACCGTTCTCGACGCGCGCCACTTCTCCCCCGAGAAGATGCAGAAGGTGAGTCTCTTCGCCACCACCGATCTCTTCCTCGACGTCTACTGCTTCGAGCCGGGACAGAACCAGAAGGTCCACGTTCACGAGAAGACCACCAAGTACTACATCGTGCTCGAGGGTCACGCCCGCTTCGAGGTTTCTGGAGAGACGAAGAATCTCGGGCCCGGCCAGGCGGTGCTCGCGCGCCCGGGAGAGCCACACGGCGTCGAGAACACGACGGACGATCGCCTGGTCCTCCTCGTCGGAATGGCTCCGCCTCCGGAACATGCCTGAAGCCCCACCAAGCGGAGCCACGAAAGCCCGGGAGACCTTCGGGTCGCGTTTCGGCTCGCTCATGGTCCTCATCGGAGTGGCCGTGGGCCTGGCGAACGTCTGGCGATTCCCCTACCTCGCGGGGAATCACGGCGGCGCCGCTTTCGTCCTACTGTACGTTCTCCTCAGTTTCCTTCTCGGGATTCCCGCCATCATGGCGGAATGGACCCTGGGGAGACTGACACGACAGGGACCCGCGGGCGCCTTCGTCACCGCGGGGATGCCCGGCGGCCGAGGGATCGGGCTTCTCTTGTTCTTCACCGTCTTCATGGCGATGTCCTATTACGGGCTCATCGTGGGGCAGGTGCTCTTCTACGCGCTCCACACCCTGTTCGGCGGGGCAGTGGGAGCGGATCCCGCCGCCTTCTACCAGTCGAAGCTCGGAGGCATCACCTCCTGGAACCTCGCGTTCACCGCGTTCACGTTTCTCGGGATCGGCGGCGTGGTCTACCTCGGGGTTCGTAAAGGGATCGAGGCGTTGTCGCGCATCGCCATGCCTCTCGTGTTCCTCTCGCTTCTGGTAGTCGTCGTTCGGTCGGTCACGCTCCCGGGCGCCATGGCGGGAATCCGGTTCTACCTTCTTCCCGATCTCTCCAAGATCGACGGGCCGACGGTTCTCGCGGCGATGGGACAGGTATTTTTTAGTATGTCTCTCGGTGGAACGTTCTTTCTCCTTTACGGGAGCTACCTGCGCGAGGACGAGAACATCCCCGTGACCGCGATCAAGACCGCCTTCGGCGATATCAGCGCCTCGCTCCTCGCGGGACTCGCGATCCTGCCCGCGGTCTTCGCCATGGGAGTCGAGCCCACGAGCGGCCCCTCGCTCCTGTTCATCACCCTTCCCGGCGTTTTCGACGCGATGCCCGGTGGAGCCTTCGCCGGCGGTCTGTTCTTCTCGGCGTTCTTCGTCGCCGCGTTTCTTTCCGCGGTCGCGGGGATGGAAGTCCTGGTGGATGGCGCCCGACACTATTTCGGCTGGAGCCGCCCGCGCGCGCTCGTCGTTCTCATCGGCGCCGATCTCTTGCTGTCGCTTCCGTCGATGTCGAGCTCGAGCTTCCTCATGTGGAACGATAGACTCTGGGGCTCGACGATGCAGCCCGTGGGGAGCGCCCTCACCCTCGTCGCCCTCGGATGGTTCGTAAGCCGGGGACGGGTGCTCGCCGAGGTGAATCGCGGAAGCAGCGTCCGGGTCGGCGAACTCTGGATTTTCTGGATCCGTTGGGTGATTCCGATCTCGATCCTCGTTATTCTCGTCTACGGGTGGTGGGCCCAGATCCGAGGTGAACCATGAAGCTTCAGGGAAAAAAGGCCCTCATCACCGGAGCGAGCCGCGGGATCGGCCGCGCCATCGCTCTGGCGTTCGCCAAAGAAGGCGCTACCGTCGTCCTGGGATCGCGAAGCCTCGGCTCGCTGGAGGTTCTGGCAAATGAGATCGGAACCGCCATCGCCGTTCGGCTCGACGTCACCGACCCGGAGTCGATCGCGCGGGCGCGCGAGGAGATCGGAGAAGTCCAGATCCTCGTGAACAACGCGGGAATCGCCGGGAGCGTCAAGGTCCTGGCCATGGACGACGCTCACTGGCAGTCGCACCTCGACGTGAATCTCACCGGAGCGTTTCGGGTCACCCGCGCGTTTCTGGCTCCGATGGTGGCGGCGAAATGGGGTCGGGTGATCCAGATCGCCTCGACCGCGGGAAAGATCGGCTTCGCGTACACCGCCGCCTACTGCGCGAGCAAGCACGGGCTCATCGGTTTCACCCGCGCGCTCGCTCTCGAGATGGCGACGTCGGGCGTCACCGTGAACGCCATCTGCCCCGGGTTCGTGCGGACGGAGATGGCGAGCGAAGCGGCGCGGAACATCGCCAAAAAGACGGGAAAGACCGAGGCCGAGGCCACGCGCTGGCTCGAAGCTCTCTCGCCTCAGAACCGCCTCATGGAGCCCGAGGAGGTCGCGGCGGTCGCCGTGCTCCTCGCGTCGGACGAAGCTCGCGGCATCAACGGTCAGGCGATCAACATCGACGGCGGCGCGGTGGTCTATTGACATGCGCTCTCTCGACGCGATCTTGCGACCAAAGTCGATCGCGGTCATCGGCGCCTCGCGCCAGGAATCGAGCATCGGCTGGCAGATCCTCGACAACCTGCTGAAGCACGGGTTTCAAGGGCCGGTGTACCCCGTCAATCCGCAGGCGACCGCCGTCCACTCCATGCGCGCCTACCCCCGGATCGGCGACGTCCCCGGGCCCGTGGACCTCGCGGTGGTCGTGGTCCCGAAAGAGCAGGTGCTCGCGGTCGTGCGGGAGTCCGTGGACGCGGGGGTGAAAGGATTCGTCGTCATCTCCGCGGGGTTCCGCGAGATCGGCGGCGAGGGCGAAGCCCGCGAGGCAGCCCTTCTCGAGATCGTCCGGTCGCGCGGACTGCGGATGATCGGTCCCAACTGCATGGGAGTGTTGAATACCGAAGCCGGCATACGAATGAATGCCACGTTCGCACCCTCCTCGCCTCCCGCGGGAAACGTCGCCTTCATGAGCCAGTCGGGGGCGATGGGACTCAGCATCCTCGACTACGCCGAGACGCTGGGGATTGGGATCTCGATGTTCGTCTCGGTGGGAAACAAGGCTGACGTGAGCGGGAACGACCTGTTGGAGTACTGGAGGGACGATCCCGGAACCGGGCTCATCCTTCTCTACATCGAGAGCTTCGGGAACCCGGAGAGGTTCGTCCAGCTGGCGCGAGAGATCTCTCGGCGAAAACCGATCGCGGTGGTGAAATCGGGGACGACCGCCGCGGGCGCGAGAGCCGCCGCCTCGCACACCGGCGCCCTGGCGCAGACGGATCTCGCGACCGACGCGCTCCTCCGACAGGCGGGCGTCATTCGGGCGCAGACCGTCCAGGAGCTCTTCGACCTCGCGACCGCCTTCTCGAACCAGCCGCTGCCGAAGGGAAGGCGGGTCGCCATCGTCACCAACGCCGGCGGGCCGGGCATCATTCTCGCCGACGCCTGTGAGACGCAGGGCCTCGACGTGACCCCGCTCTCGCCGGAGACGGAGAGGAAGCTCCGGACTTCTCTTCCCGAGGAAGCGAGCGTGAAGAACCCGGTGGACATGATCGCGAGCGCCACTGCGCGAAGCTACGAAGCCGTGCTCGACGCCGTTCTCGAGGATCCGAACGTCGATGCCGCCATCGCCTCGTTCGTGCCACCGCTCGGTATCCATGCCGAGGACATCGCGAAGGCGCTGGCGAGGGCGAACTCCCGGCACCAGGCGAAGCCGCTGCTCGCGGTCCTCATGGGGCAGCAAGGGCTTCCCGCCGGTCTCGCGACGCTGCATCAGGCTCGGGTACCGGCTTTTCTCTTCCCCGAGTCCGCCGCCCGGGCCCTCGCGGCGATGTGGCGTCAGAGCGAGTGGCAGTCGCGGCCCCTGGGAAAGACCGTCGCCTTCGAAGTCGATGACAGAACGGTCGTCGCGGCCATCGGGAGAACGCGCGAGAGGAGCGAGCTGAAGCTGAGCGAGCCCGATGCCCTTCGGGTCCTTCAAGCGTACGGACTTCCCGTGACCCCCTGGGAATTCATCCAGGGCGACGACGCCACCGAGCTTCGCACGGACGCGGCTCGAGCCGCGGAGGCGATCGGCTATCCCCTGGCGATCAAGATCGTGAGCCCGCAGATCGTCCACAAGACCGAGCTCGGAGCCGTGGTTCTCGGGATCGCGAGCCCGTCGGAGCTCGACGAGACCGTGCCCCGCGTACTTTCGGAAGTGAGCCGCCGATTCGCGGGACCAACGAAGCTGCGGGTCCAAGGGCTCCTGCTCCAGAGGATGGCTCCTCAGGGACGCGAGACCATCGTCGGCCTCACCCGAGTCCCCCGCGTGGGGCCGATGGTGATGTTCGGACTCGGCGGGATCTACGTGGAGGCGCTCCGCGACGTCTCCCTCAGGATGTGCCCCATCACCGACGCCGACGCCGAGGCAATGATCCGGGAGGTCAAGATGCATCGGCTTCTCGATGCCATTCGGGGAGAGCCCGCTCGCGACACCGGAGCCCTGGTCGATGCGCTCCTGCGCCTGTCCCAGCTCGCTCTCGCCCATCCCGAGATCGCGGAGATGGACGTCAACCCTCTGGTATCGCTCGAGCGCGGTGCTCTGGCCGTGGACGCCAGGATTCAGCTCGCGGTGTAGATCGTGAACCGCGGTTCGTCGCGGAAGACCCGCAGGAAGCCGGACGCTTCGAAAGCCCGCCTCCGATCCCACGGCGCTCCCCGCCGGACCGGCGCGTAGAACAAGACGTAGATCCGCCGGGGCGCTCGGGCGAGCGACTCGCCGAGGTTCGAAAGCACGCGCGTAAGGACCGCCTCCGGGAAGGGGTTGAAGAAATAGAGCACCAGCGGCTCCTCGGGGAGGGGATAGTCCGCGGCGTCCATCCGGACCGAGGTGACTTCCGCGGCGCAGTCGGCGCGGTCGCGAAAGGACGCGAGATTCTCGACCGCGACCCGATGCAGGTCTTCCCACAGCTCCACCCCTACCACCCGGCGGAAAGGATAGTGGGCCGCGAGCATCAAGACCTTCCCCTTGCCCGATCCGAAATCGACGAAGACGAAGCACCTCGGGTCGAAGGGGAGCTTGCCGATCATCTCGCGGAACACCTCCGCCGGCGTCGGCTCGTACCGCAGATCGGAGTAGCCGCGGGTATTCACACCGAGCCTGCGATCGAATGCATGGTGTCGATAGAGACGCAGGAGGCCCCGGGGGTTGTAGCGCCAGATGCGGAAGGCGAGCCGGTCGAGCCCCCATTGATGGGCGATGACGTCGAGTTTTCGGCTCACGCTTCGCCCATTATAGGGCTCGCCTGAATCAGTGATCGGCCTTGTGGGACGACTCCACCATGAGGAGCCCGGACTCGATGCGCTCCCGGATGGGCACGGGGAGATCGAGGACGCCGCCGAACGCGCTGATGTCGAACCCGTCGTGGATCTTTCCTTTGACCTTCACGCTCGCGCCCTTTCGAGGAACCCCTCTCGCGGAGAACACCCAGAGGCGTCCCGTGGGATCCTCGAGGCGGTAGAAACCCTTGCCGGCGACCGAGACGCTTTCGACCACTCGGCCCGAGAGAGAAATCTCTTGATGGGCGTAACGCGCGGGATCGGCGAGCACGTGGTTCACGGTCTTCTGAGCGCAAGCCGCGCCCGCTCCTGTGAGCACCAGTACGGCGAGCCAGCCTGCCCCGGTCCTGGTCATCGTTGTCCTCCTTGATCGAAGCTACTCGTTAAGTAGCACTCGTCGTGCCAAAGAGGCCGAATCGATAAACCTCGACGAACTGGACGTTTGGGAGAGAGGGGTCACAAAGGGACCGTCCTCTTTTCCGGACGGTCTAGTCGTTCAGTGACGCGTGATGATGTTGGTCTGTTCGAGAAGCGAGGAGTTCTCTTCCATCTCGAAGACGCGCTTCACCACGAGGGAGTGCACCAGGCTCATCACCCGCAGATCGGTCATGGGGGACTCTTCGACCGTCGCCCCGAGAGTGCCACCGCGAATGAGCCCCTGGAACACCTCGATCTCGGAGGGAGTGAAATCGCAAATCCGCATCTTGCAGCCTTCCCGGAGGCGCAAGGGCGCATCCGGCGGGGGCAGCTTTCCGAGGAGCTCGTCGAGCTCTCTCGCCTGCTGGACTCCCTCCTCGACCAGCGTCTCGATGGGAACGCTCATGATCCGGGGAACGGAGTCGTTCGCGGGAAAGGGCTCGACTTTGAAGGAGCCCGTTCGCCATTCGAATGCCCGGTAAAGCGCCTTTTCCGCGCGCGCTTTTCCCGATTCGGCGAAGATGACTCGCCCTTCGTGGATGTAGACGGCGATCTCGCTGGCGTTGCGGGTGAGCACCAGGCGCATGGACTGGTGCTGTCGGTTGATTCCCATCAGGAGCTTCTTGAGAGTGAGACCCTGCTCCGAGCTCTCTTCGCGCCCGAACTCTCCCTTGGCGGGTATCGCCGGCGCTTGCGGCTGGGCGTCCGTCGCGCCCTCGCCGTTCGTGAGCTTCACCGTGATCTCGTTGCTGCCGATGCGGATCAGGTCTCCGTGGCTGAGCTTTCGCCGCCGCACCCTCTCCTCGTTCACGTAGGTGCCGTTGGTGCTTCCCAGATCGTGGAGAACGAGACCGTCGGGCTCGATCAGGATCTCCGCATGATAGTTGGAGACGTTTCGCGAGTTGAACCGGAGGTCGTTCGAGTCGTGCCGGCCGATGGCGACCCGGAAGGTCTCGAGGAGGTCGAAGCCGAAGACCTTCTTTTCGGTTGCGAGAAGAAGAACGTTCTGCGACTCCGTCTGGAGCTGACCGTTCTGTCGTTCCAAGTTCGCCTCCCCACGGATGGATAGCCGGCGGGCCGGGCCTCTCCCAGGAGAGGCTCCCATGTTCGCTAAGCAATCACGATGCCAGGGGACCGGGCGAGATTCTCCTCGTCCAATCGCTGCAGCAGCAACGACTTGGTTTACCTGGCCTCTCATGGCGGTCTCGCTCGAATGGTGTATTCCCCCCAGCGAGAGAGGCTTCCCTACATCGTTTCGAAACCCCGCGCGTTGACTTCGGTCGATCCCGCCGACTAGCATGCAGGGTTTCGATCATGCCCAAGACCATCTTCGTCCGCCACGGGCGCCTGCACTATTTCATCCGCGAGGTTTTGAAGCGCCTTCGCCTTCCCGCTCCCCATGCCTCGCGGGTGGGCGAGGCGCTCGTAGCCGCCGACCTCGCGGGCGTCGAGGGGGAAGGGTCGAGTCGTCTTCCGCTATTCGCTTCACGCCTCGGGTCCGGGCTCATCAATCCCGCCGCGGACATCCGGATGCTGTTTCAGGAGCAGGGGACGGCGGTCGTCGACGGAGACAACGGCATGGGCCACGTGGTGGGAGCGCGCTCGATGGAGATCGCCATCGAGATGGCGAAGAAGTTCGGCATCGCGGCGGTGGCCGCGCGGAGCAGCAACGACTTCGGGATGGCGGGCTACTACGCGCGCCTCGCGCTCGCGGAGCAGATGATCGGAATCGCCGTCTCGAACGCCCCCCCGGCGATGGTTCCTACTTATGGGACCCGGGCGATGCTGGGCTCGAACCCCATTTCTATCGCCATACCCTCCGCCGAGGACGACGCTCCGTTCGTGCTGGACATGTCGACGACCGCGACCTCGCGCGCCGAGCTCGAGGATGCCTTGAGGCGCAAGGTGAAGATCCCCGTCGGGCTCGCTCTCGACTCCTCGGGAGAGCCCACGAGGAGTCCCAAGACCGCGCTCGAAGCGATGATGCTCCTCCCTCTCGGAAGCAAGGCGGAGACGGGATCGTACAAGGGGTACGGTCTCGCGCTCGCCGTCGACGCCCTCGCCGGTGTTCTTTCCGGAGGCTCCTTCGGCCGCGAGCTCGCGGGCGCAGAAGGAAAGCGCCAGGACGTGGCGGGCATCGGCCACTTCTTCCTCGTCATCCGGCTGCGGGCGTTCAGTCCCTGGGTGAAATTCCGGAACCGGTTCAAGGAGATGCTGCACCACCTCACGAGCGCGCCCGCCGCGGGCGCTCCGCGCATCTACTACCCGGGAGAGGCGGAGTTCGCGATCGAGCAGGAGCGGCGCGCGACCGGAATCCCCCTGGACAAAGGCGTCGCTTCCGAGCTCGAAGGTCTCGCGAGACGCCTCGACATGCGCGACGCCTGGGACCACCTGGCGGAGGGAAAAAAATAGGACTCCCTCCGATCAATCCGCGAAGAAGGTCTTCGTCACTTCTTCTGGTGGGGGTGACGTGAGCTTCGATACCAAAACCATCAGAACCAGTGAGACCATGGGGCCGAAGAGCGCGGGCCAGACGCCGCCGATCCAGTTCTCGAGGGAGCCGTAGCGCGCCCAGCCGAGGACGTACCAGACGACGCAGGCGAGAGCCCCTCCCACCATGCCCGCGAGTCCTCCTTCGCGGGTCGCCCGCGGCCACCAGAGCCCGAGAAGGAAAGGAAACGTGAAGGCCGAGGCCATGAAGCTGAAGGACATGGTGACGATCCAGAAGATCGCCGCCGGGGGACGAAAGGCCACGGCCAGAGCGAGGGCGCCGATGATGAACGTCACCCATCTCGCGATCCGGAGACCCTGGGTCGTGTCGACCGTTCTTCCGATGAGCTTGACGTACACGTTCTCCACCACCAGCGAGCCCGCAACCAAAAGGATCCCGGAAAGGGTCGACATGATCGCGCTCAGAACCGCGGCGATGATGATGCCCCCGAACACCGGAGGAAGGAGCTTCGCGACCAATGTCGGAAGCGTGAGATCTGGCTGCGCCAGGTCTGGAAGGAGAACCCCCGAGGCGATGGCGATGAGCGTCGCGCAGACATAGATGAAACTCTGGAAGACGACGGAGTAGGCCATGGCCCCTTTGAGGGTGCGATCGTCCTCCGGGATGAGAAACCGGGTCACCGCCGCGGGAGAGCCTCCGATCTGAAAGAAACCCCAGACGAGGAAGTCCGAGACCACCCAGAGAGCGGGCATCTTGCCCATCAAGGAGATGGCCTCGGGGTTGAGCTGCCCGTACTGGCGGTGCATCTCCGAGAATCCTCCCGCGGAGAAAACCGCCACCGGCGCCAAAATCGCGAACCCCGCCATCATGATGAGACCTTGAACCAGATCGGTCCAGGCCACGGCCAGCATGCCCCCGAGGACGGTGTAGAGGATCACCGCTCCCCCGAAGCCGACGAGGCCGATCCAGTAGGGCATCCCCAGCAGGACTTCGAAGACGTTCGCCGCCGCCTTGAGCTGAGCCGCGATGAGCGGGATGAACGCGAGGAGCATGATGGCCGTCGCAACCCCGCCCACGGCTTTGCTGTAAAAGCGCGCCTGCAGGATGTCCGCGAGGGTGACGCTTCCCAGGCGGCCGGCGATCCTCCGCAATCGGTCTCCCAGGAGGATGTAAGAGAACCAGGGAGCGGCGGCGGAAGACACACCCGCGGGAGAGAAGTTGTAGCCGAAGATCCTCTCGGTTCCCACCGCGCCCATGTAAGAGCTCCCGCTGATCTGGGTCGCCGAGAACGAGATGCCGATCGTCGCCGGGCCGAGCTTTCCGCGGGCGAGAAAGTACTCGCTTCGCGAGCGGGAACGCTTGTTGAACCAGACGCCGATTCCGATCATGGCGAGGAAGTACGCCGTCAGGATCGCGACGTACTGCGCGGTCTCGCTCAACGGGCTACCGGCCGGTCAAGACGTAGAACACCGAGGCGGCGATGACGTAGACGTATCCGAAGTAGACGACGAGCCAGACGCCCCAATCGAGATGGGCGGGCCCGGGGGGCCAATCGACCACGAGCGCGGCGCTCCCCCCCACGAGAAAGATCGCCATGAGGAGGATCGAGATCCAGGGGAGCCTGAGCTTCACTGCCAGACCTCCTTGAGGACACGCAGCACGTTCTCTCCCAGGACCTTCTTGATGTCGCTCTCGGCGTATTCGTGCTCGACCAGCCACCTCAGGATGTTCTTCGAGGCCTCGGTGGGATTCTCCAAACCTTTCACGTACTCCACCTCTTCGTATGCGGGGGAGCCTCCTTCATGGGAAGCCGCAATGGAGAGGGCATCGGAGTACACGTGGTGGACACCGACGTGGTCTCCATAGAGGGTGTCGGGACCGAAGGCGACGTGGTCGACCCCCACCAGGTCCCGGATGTACTCGAAGTGCTCCATATAGGTCTCGAGGTCGTGCCCCGGACGCTTGGTCGACATCGT
>Ga0299906_10000760_pt1 | contig 28871 bp, 23 predicted proteins | sample RVTome_14_FD_200259 | JGI IMG/M metagenome (GOLD analysis project Ga0299906, IMG submission 200259) | Soil microbial communities from uranium-contaminated site in the Upper Colorado River Basin, Wyoming, United States - RVT145D125 (version 2) ...
CGTCGACCCCTACGCGATGCAGGTAGAATGGAGCACGGTGAATGCCATTGCCCGAGCGCGCGCCATCGAAATCATCATCAATTTGCCGATGCAAACCGCAGTGCACAGGCTTCTCCCGCGGGAAGGAGCAATCAGCACACAAAATGCTAATCGTCTCAATCGATTCTTCGGAACAGAGACGTGGCAGAGTGAATTTTACAGCAGCGAACGGACGCTGTTCGGAGAGGTCATCAGAAAGAATGCACCATCAAGTAAATTATTGGAATTCTACAGAAGAAATTTACTGAACATCTTCAGATACGTCAGTGACGCGCGAATTGTCAGGAATACGCGCGGTTCTCCTCTGTATTATCTCATGCATGCTGGCCACAACAAAACGGGGCAAACAATCATTAACGATATCCTAAACCAAGGAGAGGCAATCTAAGCCCGGAGCACGGAGCGCAGGACGCTGGCAACGATCGGCCCCACCCAGAACGAGGCGGAGACGCTCGCCGCCGCCGCTGCCTCATCACGGACCGTTCCAGTCGAACGGGATGTGTTTGCTCGAGTTCGTCGTCCACTGGAACTTGAAGCCGAACGTATCGACGGTGCAGAGCGTCGACTTGCCCCAGGTGACGATCTGCCCCGGTCCCGTCTCGGAGCCGGGCGGGTTCATCAGCTGCGGGTACTTGCCCGGCAGGCTGGTCGGGCCGGTCAGGGCCTTGGCCCAGGCCTTCACCTTGCCGGCGATCTCCGTTCCCCAGCGGGAGCGATCCTCGGCGATCTCGAAGGCGATCCGCGCGCGCTCCACGCCCACGACCTTGCGACCTTCGGTAAAGAGCGCGGCGACCTGCGCCGGGAATCCGCCGACACGGCCGCCGAAAATGAGGGGAAGCACCTCCGCTTGGCGGTCGTCGGCGCGCTCGTCGATGAAGATGCCGGCAGTGCCTTTGACCCTGCCCGCCCAGAGATCGCCCTCCCAGCGTCCCACGCGGACGAAGCTGAGACCGTCGAGACTCACATCGTCGTAGTGGCCCTGGCGGATGTGCCAGAACAGCACCGAATCGCAGACTTCGTTGTCGGGCGCCTGCGCGAAGGTGCAGGGGCAGGCGACGGCGCAGCTGCAGTTGTCGAACCAGTCTCCCTCGATGCGCCAGCTTGGAATCGCGGTCATGCGGGACCTCCATCCGTCGACGAAGACAGCGCCGCAGAGTATGCGCAGGAACGGCTGCGTTGGCATTCCTCTTGTGGCGTCAACCCGGCGATACCGCCGGGCAGGACAGCGGCGGCGTTTCGCGCTATCCCTCAGCGATGGAGACCGCGCCGGCCCCTCACCTGCCCGCGACCTTCGGCGCCCTGCTGGCTCCCTTCGACCGCGAGCGCTTCCTCGCCGATCACTACGGCCGCAAGGCGCTGCACCTGCCGGGCCCGGCGCAGCGCTTCGAACGGCTGCTCGGCTGGCAGGGGCTGGACGAGCTCCTGGCCCAGACCTCGCTCTGGAGCAACCACTCGGTCGCCATGGCGATCAGCGGCCAGTCGCTGACGCCCGAGCAGTTCTGCACCTGGGGCAAGAACCGCCTGGGCGACCGCGTGCGCGTCCCCGATCATGCCAAGGTCGCCGGCCTGCTGCGCCAGGGCGCCACGCTGGTGGTCGACTTCATCGACCGCCTCGACCCCGCCGTGCGCGCCATCGCCGAGATCCTGGAGGCCGTGCTGCTGGCCCCGGTCACCGCCAGCGCTTTCATCTCCTGGCAGCGCCAGCAGGGCTATCCCGTGCACTTCGACACGCAGGAGGTCTTCGCCCTGCAGGTGGCTGGCCGCAAGGCCTGGCGGCTTTACAGCGGCCGCTTCGAGCACCCCGCCGAGCTCAAGGGCTACCGCGCCAGCGATCTCGATCCCGAGACCAAGCGTGCCGCGCTCGGCCAGGTGGAGATGCGCGTCGAGCTGGCGCCTGGCGACCTGCTCTACGTGCCGGCCGGCCAGTTCCACGAGGCCCTCGCGCTGGAGGAGGCGTCGCTGCACGTCTCCTTCGGCGTCATGCGGCCGACCGCGCACGATTTCCTGACGACGCTCATGGAGGCGCTGCCGGCCGACCCCGCTTTCCGCAAGCCGCTGGCACCCGGCGACGACCTCGACCAGCACGGCGCCTGGCTGGCAGAGCTGGCCCAACGCCTCGCCGCCGCGGTGGCCAATCCCGCCGGTGCGCAGGAGCTCGTGCAGTTCCAGCGCGCCAAGGCCTTCGAGCGCTGGGGCGGCCTGACCGTGCGCGACCGCCGCGTCGTGCAGCGCTTCCGCGTGCGCTGGCCGGGCGCGCGCCTCTCCGGCCAGACGCTCACCCTGCCCGGCCGGCCGGCGGCGACGCTCCCGCCTGAGGCGGCTCAGCTCGCCGCCTGGGCCCTGCCGCAGGACATCGTCGACGAGCGCCGAATCCTTCCGGCCCTGGCGCACCTGCCGCAGCCCGTCGTGGTAGAAGCGGTGCGCAGCCTGATCGCAGCCGGCCTGCTCGAGACCCTCTGACGGCCGCCGGCTGTCCCGCCATGGACCACGCGCCGCCAATCCCGCTGCCGCAGACCTTCGGCGCGCTCCTCGCCCCCTTCGACCGGGAGCGGTTCATCGCCGAGCACTATGGCAAGAAGGCACTGCACGTCCCGGGCTCCGCCCCCCGCTTCGAAGGGCTGCTCGGCTGGGCCGAGCTGGACGCGCTGCTGGCCCAAACCTCGCTGTGGAGCAACAACTCGGTGGCCATGGCGCTCAGCACGGAATCGCTGACGCCCGACCAGTACTGCACCTGGGGGAAGGATCGCCTGGGCGACCGCGTGCGCCTGCCCGACCACCGCAAGATCGCCGGCCTGATGCACCGCGGCGCCACGCTGGTCGTCAACTTCATCGATCGCCTGCATCCCGCCGTGCGGGCGATCGCCGAGATGCTGGAGGCCGTCCTGCTGGCGCCGGTGACGGCCAGCGCCTTCATCTCCTGGCAGCGCGTGCAGGGCTATCCGCCGCACTTCGACACGCAGGAGGTCTTCGCCCTGCAGGTCGCCGGCCGCAAGGCCTGGCGGCTCTACTCCGGCCGATTCGAGCACCCGGCCGAGATCAGGGGCTACCGCCCGAAAGACCAGTCGCCGGAGATCAAGAAGCAGTTGCTGGGTGAGGTGGAAAGCCGCGTCGAGCTCGCGCCGGGCGACCTGCTCTACGTGCCGGCCGGGCAGTTCCACGTGGCGCTGGCGCTGGAGGAGGCCTCGCTGCACATCTCCTTCGGCACGATGCGGCCGACGGCGCACGACTTCCTGGCAACGTTGCTGGAGGGATTGCCCGCCGATCCGGCCTTCCGCAAGCCGCTGGCGCCGGGCGACGACCTCGCGCAGCACGGGACGTGGCTGGCGGAGCTGGCGCAGCGCCTGGCGGCGGCGGTGGGCAATCCCGCCCGCGCGCAGGAGCTGGCGGCCTTCCAGCGCGCCAAGGCCTTCGCGCGCTGGGGCGGGCTGACCGTGCGCGACCGCCGCGTGGTGCAGCGCTTCCGCGTGCGCTGGCTCGGCGCGCGGCTGGAGGGCGAGAGCCTCACCCTGCCCGGCCGGCCGCCGGTCTCGCTTTCGCCAGAGGCCGCTCGGCTTGCCGCCTGGGCCCTGCCGCAGGACCTGATCGACGAGCGCCGAATTCTTCCGGCCATGGCGCCCCTGCCGCCGCCCGCCATCGCCGAGGCGGTGCGGGCACTGGTCAGCGCGGGGCTGCTCGACCCGGCTTGACAGCAGGCGCACAGCGCCGCATATCCCCTTTCAGGCGCTGATTTGAGCTCCAGCTTGCGGGCGCCTCTTAGAAATGCGGCTAAAGCGGGCAGAGTGCGGCCCCTGGTCAAAGCCAGGGGTAGGCGGGACCTAAAGGAGCCCGCCAGCGAACCGCCCGGTCCCGCCAGGCCGCGGCGGTTTGTTTGTTTGCACTTGCTTTGCCTGCACAGGGGAACCTGAGACCCACTTCACAGCACCTGGTGCCGGTCCCGCCTAGCTTCGGGCGTCCAACGGCCGGCGTTTCTGTGCTAGTTGTCCTGCCTTGGCCTGGCCGGCCCAACCGGCTCCCGGCGATTTGAGGGGCAGCTTGCTCCGGGTCACCAACTGCTAAAGCGCTGATCGCGTCGGCCCCTCGTCACGTCGAACCCCTTTTTGGGAGGGAGCCTGAGCCATGACCTTCAAGAACCCCGAGACCCTGGTGCTGCACGCCGGCCACCGCGCCGACGCCACCACCGGCGCGGTGGCCGTGCCGATCTACCAGACCACCTCCTACCAGTTCGACTCCACGCAGCGCGCCGAGAACCTCTTCGCGCTGAAGGAGCTGGGCAACATCTACTCGCGCATCATGAACCCGACCAACGCCGTGTTGGAGGATCGCATCACCGCACTCGACGGCGGTGCCGCGGCGCTGGCGGTCGCCTCGGGCCAGGCGGCCTCGGCCATCGCCGTGCAGAACGTCGCCAAGGCCGGGGACAACATCGTCTCCTCGACCGACCTCTACGGCGGCACCTGGAACCTCTTCGCCAACACGCTCTCGAACTTCGGCATCGAGGTGCGCTTCGTCGATCCCGCGGATCCCGAGGCCTTCCGGCGCGCCAGCGACGCCAAGACACGCGCCTTCTACGCCGAGACGCTGCCGAACCCGAAGCTCACCGTCTTCCCCATCGCCGAGGTGGCGAAGATCGGCAACGAGCTGGGCATCCCGCTGATCGTCGACAACACCGCCGCGCCGGTGCTCTGCCGGCCGATCGAGCACGGCGCGCACATCGTCGTCTACTCGACGACCAAGTACATCGGCGGCCACGGCAACTCGATCGGCGGCATCATCGTCGACAGCGGCAAGTTCGACTGGGAGAAGCACGCCAAGCGCTTCCCGCTGCTCTCCGAGCCCGACCCCTCCTACCACGGCGCAATCTGGCTGGAGGCCGTGCGCCCGCTCGGTCCCATCGCCTACATCATCCGTGCCCGCGTCGTGCTGCAGCGCGACCTGGGTGCCGCGATGAGCCCGTTCAACGCCTTCCTCTTCCTGCAGGGACTGGAGACCCTGCCGCTGCGCATGCGCGAGCACAGCCGCAACGCGCTGGCGGTGGCCGAGTGGCTGCGCGACCACCGCGAGATCACCAAGGTGATCTACCCGGGGCTGTTCACCGGCGAGCAGCGCCGGCGCGCCGAGCACTACCTGCAGGGCGGCTTCGGCGGGCTGGTCGGCTTCGAGCTGCGCGGCGGCAAGGAGGCGGGACGGCGCTTCATCGACGCGCTCAAGCTCTTCTACCACGTCGCCAACATCGGCGACGCGCGCTCGCTGGCGATCCACCCGGCCAGCACCACGCACTCGCAGCTCTCGCCGAGGGAACAGGCCGCCACCGGCGTGTCCGACAGCTACGTGCGGCTCTCCGTCGGCATCGAGCACATCGACGACATCCTGGCCGATCTCGACCAGGCGCTGACCGCCTCGCGCGTCGCGGCGGCGGCGTAACAAGTAACCTCTCCCACCGGGAGAGGTCGCGCACGCAAGTGCGCGGGTGAGGGGAAGCGGTGCCGCCTTCGGGCTGCCAGACTTCCGATCCGCCGCCCCTCACCCGCCGCGCTTCGCGCGTCGACCTCTCCCCTCGGGAGAGGTAAATGGAGCACTGTCGCTTTGCGCTCTCTCGCTCTGTCGTTCGTGTTTCTCCTCGCCCTCCCCGCCGCGGCGGCGGCGGACTGCCCTGGCCAGGCGGACAACGTCGAGACGATCGTCGAGGCCTTCCTCGACAACGAGGCTGTCGAAAGCCTGGAGAAGATCCCCGACTACGCCACGGCGCGCTGCATCGCCGACCGCGTGGTGGCGATCATCGGCCCCGAGGGCGCCTGGGGGCCGGTGGTGGGCTACAAGCTCGGCCTGACCTCGAAGGGCATGCGCGAGCGCCTGCGCATCGCCGATCCGATCTGGGGCCGCCTGACAGAGGCCATGCTGCTGGAGAACAACGCGCTGGTGCCGCTCGGCTGGGCCGCGCGGCCGATCGCCGAGGCCGACCTGATGGTCACCATCGCCGATGCCGGCATCAACGAGGCGACGACGCCGGAGGAGGCAGCGCGGCACATCAGCCAGCTCACCGCCTTCATCGAGCTCGCCAACCTCGTCTTCGCCGACGGCGTGAAGCTGACCGTCGAGCGCCTGGTCGCGGTCAACGCCGGCGCGCGGCTGGGCGTGGTAGGAACCAGCCTGCCGATGACGCCCGAGCTGGCGGCCGCCCTGTCCCGCCTGACCGTGAACATGACGACGCTCGGCAAGAAGCGCTGGGACAGCGAGGGCAGCAGGCTGATGGGCCATCCGCTGCAGCCCTTGGTCTGGCTCGCCGCCCAGCTGAAGGCGGAGGGCCGCGGCCTGCAGCCGGGCGACGTGGTTGCGCTCGGCTCGTTCGGGCCGCCGCTGACGCCGGAAATGCCCGGCCAGGACATGCTGGTGACCTACACCGACGAGACGGGCGCCGACTTGCCGGGGGGCCCGCTATCGGTCCGCGTGAAGTTCACGGCGCCATGAGACCGAGCGGCAAAGGAGGATCGATGCGCGCTCTGACCACGGCTTTCCTGCTGCTGGCAGCGGTTCCTGCCGCCGCCGCCGACTGTCCCGAGTACGGCGACCGGGTGAAGTCGATCTTCGAGCACTACCTGCACAAGCAGCCGCTGGCCGATCCAGGGACCATCCCGGACATGGCGGCGGCGCGCTGCATCGCCGACTGGCTGGTGCGGAACCTGGAAGAGCAGGCCGGCTGGGGCAAGCCGGTGGGCTACAAGGTCGGCCTCACCTCCAAGGCGATGCAGGAGCGGCTCGGCATCGACACGCCGGTCTGGGGACGGCTGACCGCCGCCATGCTGCTGCCGGAGGGCGAAACCGTGCCGGCAGACTACGGCGCGCGGCCCATCGCCGAGGCGGACCTCCTGGTGCGCATTGCCGACGCCGCAGTGAACCAGGTCACAACCCCCGAAGAGGCGGCGCTCTACGTCGATCAGGTGACCGCCTTCATCGAGCTGTCCGATCTGGTGTTCGAGCCCGGTACCGAGCTCTCCGCCGAGCGCGTCGTGGCGATCAACGTCGGTGCGCGGTTGGGCGTGACCGGCGAAAGCCGGCTGATGACGCCCGAGCTGGCGGCGGCGCTGCCGGCCATGGAGGTGAGCCTGGCGGTCAACGGCGCGCCGCAGTTCTCCGCGCCCGGCAGCGCGCTGCTCGGCCACCCGCTGCAGCCGCTGGTCTGGCTGGCGGCGGCCCTGAAGGCGGAGGGGCGTTCGCTGCAGCCGGGGGACCTCGTGTCGCTGGGCTCCTTCGGCCCGCCGACGGTGCCCCAGCCGGGCCAGGAGCTGACCGTGCTCTATGACGGCCTGCCGGGCGGCCCGCTGCTGCTCTCGGTCCTCTTCACCGCAGCGCAGTAGCCGGAGGCGCAGCCGGGACAACACAGCAAAGAGAGTTGTGAATTGCTGAAAGAGCCTATCCGTATCAGTCTTGTTCAACTGCTTGACCAGGGAGGTCTGTCATGACGCTTCGACTTGGTGACATCGTTCCCAACTTCACCCAGGAATCGACCGAGGGACCGGTCAGCCTCTACGACTACGCCGGCAACTCCTGGGTCGTGCTGTTCTCGCACCCGAAGGACTTCACCCCGGTCTGCACCACCGAGCTGGGCGAGGTGGCGCGCCTGAAGCCGGAGTTCGAGAAGCGCAACGTCAAGGTGCTGGGCCTTTCCGTCGATCCGGTGAAGGATCACCAGGCCTGGTCCAAGGACATCGAGGACACGCAGGGCCAGAAGCTGAACTTCCCGCTGCTGGCCGACGCCGACCGCAAGGTTTCCGACCTCTACGGGATGATCCATCCCAACGCCAACGACACGCTGACGGTGCGCTCGGTCTTCGTGATCGATCCGAACAAGAAGCTGCGCCTCACCATCACCTATCCGGCCGCGACCGGACGCAACTTCGACGAAATCCTGCGCGTGATCGACAGCCTGCAGCTCACCGACAAGCACAAGGTGGCAACACCGGTGAACTGGAAGCACGGCGACGACTGCATCATCGTGCCTTCGCTCTCCAACGAGGATGCCAAGAAGCTCTTTCCGGGCGGCTGGAAGGAGCACAAGCCCTACCTGCGCACGGTGAAGCAGCCGGGTAGGTGACGGGAGTCGAGTAACCGACCTAACCTTCCTCCCTGCCCTCCCCGCTTCGCGGGAGTGGGGCGCTGCCGTCGAAGTCCGCGCGAAAGGCCCTCTCTCCCGCGAAACGGGGGAGAGCGGGAGAGGGGGGTTAGGTGTTCAGCGCCCGCCTGACCCGCTCGCCCAGGAGCCGCAGCCGCTCGACCGGCTCGTTGGAGAAGACGAAGCGGATGTACTGGGCGCCGTGGATCTCGCCCCAGCCGGCCATGGCGGTGGCGGCCACGCCCTGGTCGAGAAGCCGGCGCGACATCTCGGCGCCGTCGATGCCGAAGTCCGACACCCGCAGCAGCAGCGACCAGCCGCCGCCCGGCACGCCCACCGGCAGCCCGTCGAGTCCCGCCAGCACGGCGTCGCGCCGCGCCTGCAACTCGGCCACATAGGCCGGCAGGGTCTCGGCTGAACGCTCCAGGGCGGTCGCAACCGCGTCCTGCGCGATGCCGACCGGCACGACGACATTGGCTAATGAGACCGCGACGAGGTCGGGGATATAGGCCTCGGGCGCCACGATCCAGCCGACGCGCCAGCCGATCATGCGCAGCTCCTTGGCGGAGGAACCGACGGTAATCGTGCGCGCCGCCATGCCCGGCAGACCGGCGGGATGGATCAGCGTCCGCCGGTCGAACAGCAGTCGCTCCATGGCGCTGTCGAGGACCAGCAGCAGGTCGTGCGTGCGGCACAGCTCGGCCACCAGGTTCCAATCCTCGGCGTCGAGCGTGCCGCCGCTTGGCATGGAGGGGCTCATCAGCAGCATGGCGCGGGTCTTCCGGCCCACGGCCTTGCGCAACGCATCGCGATCGACGCGCCACGCCGCCCCTGGCGTGAAGGTGAAGGGCACGAATCGCGGCACGCCGCCCGCCAGCCGCACGCGATTGACCAGCCCGGCATAGGTCGGATCGGTCACGATCACCTCGTCGCCCACCTCCACGGTCGCCAGCAGCACGTTGAGGATGCCGGAGAGCCCGCCGGCTGCGATCACGCAATTGCGCTCGTCGTAGGACACGCCCGAGAGCCGCATCACATGCGCCGCCGCCACCTGGCGCAGCCGCTGCTGCCCGACGAAGGGCAGGTAGGAGTTGTCCGCGTCCTCGCCCGCGGCCCGCCGCGTGCGCTCGACCGCTTCCGCATCGGGCGGGATGTCGACGTCCAGGTTCTCCAGCCGCAGGAAATCCCGCCCCGAGGCGTCGGCCAGGCTGCCCATGCGGTCGACGCCGATGCCGGCAATGCTGGCCAGGCGCGCGGGACGGGGACGTGGCATCGGTGGCTCCGTGCTATAGACGACGGGGAGAGAGTTGACGAGGCGACGGGGAGCCTTCTATGCCACGTTTCTCGAGCGAAGCGATGATCGGCGGCATCAAGCCGGGACTTCGCGTCTTCGTCTCCGGCGCCGCCGAAGGGATCGGCCGCACCATCGCCGACATGCTGATCGCGCACGGGGCGCGGGTGCGCATCTGCGATATCTCGGACGAGGCCCTGGCGGATTTCCGCGCCACGCACCCGGGGCACGCCGCGGCCAAGGCCGACGTCGCCGATCCCGCAGCGATCGGCGCGATCTTCACTGAGATTGCGCGCGACTGGCAGGGCCTGGACGCCCTGGTGAACAACGCCGGCATCGCCGGCCCGACCGGCGGCGTGGAAGAAATCACTCTGGCGGACTGGCAGCGCTGCCTCGACGTCGGCCTGACCGGCCAGTTCCTCTGCACGCACCACGCCGTGCCGCTGCTGAAGGCTGCCGGCGGCGGTGCCATCGTCAACATCTCCTCCGCCGCCGGGCGCCACGGCTACGCCTTCCGCACCCCCTACGCGGCCGCGAAATGGGGCGTCATCGGCTTCACGCAGAGCCTGGCCAAGGAGCTCGGGCCGCACAACATCCGGGTGAATGCCATCCTGCCCGGCGTGATGGAGGGCGCGCGCATCGAGCGGGTGATTGCCGCACGCGCAAAACAGCTGGGACTGGCGCACGAGGAGATGCGGCGGATCTACTTGGAGAAGGTGTCGCTGCGTCGCATGACGCCGCCGGAAGACGTAGCCGCCATGGTGGCCTTTCTCGTCTCCGAGATGGGCGAGAACGTCTCCGGTCAGTCGCTCGGGGTCGACGGCAACGTCGAGACGCTCTGATCGACCACCGGCTTCCGCCGCAGGTAGACCAGCCAGTAGACGCCTGCGACCAGGCCTGCACCGCCGACGATGTTGCCGAGCGTCACCGGCAGGAGGTTGCCCCCAAGGCCGGCGAGATCGATGCGCGCGTCCCCGGCAAGCTGCCCGACCGGAATTAGATACATGTTGGCGACCGAGTGCTCCAGGCCGAGGCCGACGAAGGCCGCCACCGGCAGCACGATCGCGATGATCCGGCCCGCCAGCTGGCGCGTCGAGAGCGACAGCCAGACCGCCATGCAGACGAAGACGTTGCAAAGCAGTCCCCGCCAGAAGGCGGGCAGGAAGGCAAGGTCCGTCTTCCCTGCGGCGATCGCCGCAGCGGTCTCCGCGCTGGGTCCGGAAGGAAGATCGGCCAAGCGCATCAGCAGCACAGTGCCGAGTGCACCCACCAGGTTGCCGAGCCAGACCAGAGCCCAATTGCCGGCGAGAGCACCCAGGCGGATGCGCTTCCCGGCCCAGGCCATGACCATCAGGCTATTGCCGGTGAAGAGTTCGGCGCCGCCGAGCAGCACCATCACCAGGCCCAGAGAGAAGGCGAAGCCGCCGATCCAGCGGGCCAGGCCAGCGCCAAGCCCGCTCTCCGTCACGACTTCCGTATAGAGCGCGGCGCCCAGGGCAATGTAGACGCCCGCCTGTACGGCCAAGACCAGAGTGGTCAGCCATGGCTGGCGCGCCTTTCTCACCCCCAGCTGCTCGACCAGGGCGGCAATCTGTGGCGGCGCGTAGGGGTCCTCGCCCGGCGCGTAGCTGATCGGTGCGGACTGCATTATGTTTTGAGTTTGGTGCACCAGCCGGCGACATCCTTGACCTGGATCAACGGCTCTGGCCCCGTGTATGACTGCGCCATGGCTCAGACTGACGAACCGCTTCGATTCTCCCGCCACGCGCCGGTGCTGCTGCTGCCGCGCGCGCTGCATCCGGCTTTCTGCCAGCGCCTGATCCAGCAGTTCGATCGCCCGCTGCCGACCTACGAGACCGATGGCTACACCACCGATGGCTACCATCACGAGCCCGGCGACTTCCGCATCGAGCACAGCGGGCCGCACGGCAAGATCACCCAGGTCGTGTTGCGCGACCCGGCGCTGACCGGCGTGCTGGACGAGTCCCTGGTGAAGTTCGTCCATCCGGCGATCGAGGCCGCCTTCCAGGCCCGCTCCAACAGCCGGGAGCACTGGCGGCTCGCCTGCTATGTCGCGCCGGGCGGCTTCATCGGCGCGCACCGCGACAACAACTCGCGGCCGACGCACCACCGCAACTTCACCATGACGATCAACCTGAACGCGGGCGAGTACGAGGGCGGCGAGCTGCGCTTCCCCGAGTTCGGGCCCGATCTCTATGCCGTGGAGCGCGGCACCGCGGTCATCTGGTCGGCGGCGCTGCTGCACGAGGTGCTGCCGGTGACCCAGGGCACCCGCTACGTTGCCGCGGTGCATCTCTCGCTGCTGAAGGAGCCCGGCCGGCATCGCGTCGCCGACGTCGCCGCGACGCAGCGCCAGAAAGCCTGAGCCTCCGGCCGGCCCGCTCAGCCGCTGCCGAGCCACCCCTGCACCGCGGCGACCTGGTCGGCGTGCATCAGCGCCGGCGCGTGTCCGCACTGCGGGAAGGTCAGCAGGATCGGCCGCGGGCCGCGCTGCGTCATCTCCGCCGCGGTGGCGGCCGGCAGCACGTCGGAGCTCTCGCCACGCAGCACCAGGGTCGGACGGCGCAGGCGGTCCCAGACCGCCCAGAGGTCGACGTCCTTGGGCTCGCTGCTGCGGACCTGCGCGGCCAGCTTCGGGTCGAAGTGATGCGTGACGCCGCCCGCTGCCCGCTCCTTGAACGAGTGACGCGCGAGGTGCGCCCATTCAAGGTCGCTGAGCGGACCGAAGGGCGCGTAGATGCGGCGCAGATAGGCCTCGGCCTCGGCCCAGTCGGCGAAGCGCTCGGGCTGGCCGACGTAGCCGGCGATGCGCGCCAGCGCGGCCTTCGGCACAAACGGGCCGATGTCGTTCAGGACCAGCCGCCGGATCGGCGTCTCCGGCAGCGCCGCCATCAGCAGGCCGATCAGGCCGCCCATCGAGGTGCCGAGCCAGTCCACCTCGGTCGCGCCGATCGCCGCCAGCAGCACGGTCATGTCCGCCATGTACTGCGTCAGGGCATAGCCCTTGGGGTCGGCGAGCCAGCCGCTTTCACCGCGGCCGACCATGTCGGGCGAGACTACCCGCCAACCCTCCTCCGCGAGATGCGCGGCCAGTACGTCGAAGTCGCGGCCGTTGCGCGCCAGCCCGTGCGCGCAGATCAGCACGCGCTCACCGTGCTCGGGGCCCCACTCGACCCAGGCCATGCGGTGGAAGCCGCTGGCCGAAAGGCAGCGAACCTGGCCGCGCCGCATGCCTAGGCGGCGCGGCGCGCGATCGTGCGCCCGGTCCTCGGGAAGACGGCCGGCGGATCGTCCTCCAGGGTCACATAGGTCTCGGGATGGAAGCCGTTGAAGTGTGTCGCGTTGGCGTTGGAGTAGGCGCCGATCTGGTCGATCTCCACCCAGTCCCCTTCGCGCGCATCGGTCGGCAGCTGGTAGCGCGTCGGCAAGACGTCGAGGGAATCGCAGGTCGGCCCGTTCAGCAGGTAACCCTGCATGGAGTTCGCCACCGGGCCGTCGAGCCGCACCAGCCGGGCCGGCAGCTCGATCTTCGCCTGCACCGTCTCGGAGAGCGAACCGTAGATGCCGTCGTTGATGTAGAGGCGGTCGTCCTTCCTGAGCTGCACCTGGGTCAGGAGCGAGCAGGCCGAGGCGACGAGCGCGCGGCCCGGCTCGCACCAGAGATCGATGTCGGGCTGCAGCTTGATCGACTTCACGCCGGCGCGGATCTCGGCCATGTAGGCCTCGAGCGGGGGCGGCGGCGGATCGGTGTCGGCGTAGTGCGCCGGAAAGCCGCCGCCGACGTCGACCAGCACCGGCTCGACGCCGGAGCGCTCGATCACCTCGCCGACGATCTCCAGCGCCGTGCGATAGGCCCCGGGCTGCAGACACTGCGAGCCGACGTGGAAGCAGAAGCCGACCTTGCAGCGCTGCTTCGCCGCCTCCTTCGCGACCTCGGCGGCGACCTCCGGCGTGGCACCGAACTTGGCTGCCAGGTGGTAGAGCGTGCCCTCGACCGGCGGGGTAGCGATGCGCACGACGATGACCAGACCCTCGCGATCGGTCTCCTGCAGCACCTTCTTGAGCTCGTCCGGATGGTCGACCACGTAGTGACGCACGCCGTAGACCGTGTAGGCGCTGCGGATGACGGCGCGCCCCTTCACCGGATGCATGAAGTAGGCGTGCGCGTCGGTGAAGGTCTCGCTGACCAGCGCGATCTCCGGCAGCGAGGCCGTGTCGAAGTGACGGATTCCCGCCACGTAGAGCGCGCGCAGCACCAGGGGATGCGGATTGCACTTCACCGCATAGAGCACGGTGCCGGGAAAGGTCGTCATGAAGCGCCGGGCGTTGCGCTCCAGAATGTGCGGCCGCAGGCAGTAGACCGGGTAGCTCGGCGACAGCGTCGAAGCCACCTCGAGAACGCTGCGGAAAGACGGCTGGTCCTTGGCCATGGACCTCTCCTCCAAACGAAGGCGGGTGACGCAGGGCCGTCGTTCAGCGACCGGAGAGCAGCCGATCCGGGAACGCCGTTTTCTACTCCGCTGTCCAGAGACCGGCAAGGTGGGCTGGCCTGCACCGCCCGCACTACCTCCCTTGCCGTCCCACTGCTCTAAACGCGCCCATGAGCCGCAGCGGCCTCGCCCATGCCCTGCCTGTGGCATCGCCCTCGCTGGCGCTCGCCTACCTGCTGGCGGTGCTGGCGGTGCTGACCGGCAGCGGCATGGACATCTTCGGCAAGTCCGCGATGGGCCTTGCGGGCGTCGACGCCTGGCAGGCCGTGGCATTGCGCTGGGTCTTCGGCCTGGCGCTGATCCTGCCGGTGTTGCTGGCGCTGCGGCGCTTGCCTCGCATGGCCAGCCGGCGCGTGCACATCCTGCGCATGCTCCTCTCGGTCGGCGCCAGCTGGTGCTATTTCGAGGCGCTGTCGCGCCTGCCGCTCTCGCTGGTGGTGACGGTGTTCTACGCCGAGCCGCTGATCGCGCTGCCGCTGGTCCGCTGGATGCTGCGCGAACGCCTCGACTGGCCGCGGCTGGCGGCCCTTCTTGTCGGCTTCGGCGGCGTCGCCCTGGCGGCGCAGCCGGCGGGCTCGACCGACCTGGCCGGCATTTGCATCGCCTTTCTCGGCGCGCTCTGCTGGGCCACGCTTTTCGTCGTCACCAAGCGGTACGGGCAGCAGGAGTCGGTGCTCGACCTCATGTTCTGGATGGCGCTGGCCTGCACGCTTTTCGCAGCGCCGGTGGCGCTGGCCGACTGGCAGCCGCTGCCGGCCGCCGCGTGGTGGGGAATCCTCGGCATCGCGCTCTGCGGCTGGGTCAGCAGCCTCTGCTGGCTGACGGCGCTGAAGAGCCTCGACGCCCTGGTGATGACCACGCTTGGCTACCTCGGGCTGCCGGTGAGCTTTGCCGCCGCCGTGGTGCTGTTTGGTGAGGCGCCGGCGGCGGCCACCTGGATTGGCGCGGCCCTGGTGCTGCTGGCCGTTGGCTTTCTCGCCTACGGCGAACGGCGACACCGCCTGCTGCTGATCACGCCAGACGCCGGGCCGGTTCCTCACCCTTGAGCGGGCGCCGGAACCTTCAGTCGACAGCCGCCTCTTGCTGGAGCCAGCGGGCGAGGGGCCGGAAACGCTGCGCTGCCACCGGGTCATCGGGGCTGCGCAGGTAATAGCAGCCGAGCCGTACCGCCGGGAGCCCGGCCGGCGCGACCAGGCGGCCGTCCCCCAGCTCTCCTCGCACCAGGCCTTGCGTCATCAAGGCCAGGCCGCTGCCCGAGAGCGCTGCCTGGATCGCCAGCTCGTCGGTCAGCAGGCGATAGCCGCGCCCCGGCGGCGGCAACCTCGCCCCGACGGCAGCCGCCCAGGCCTGCCAGTCCCATACGTCCTCGGTCGCGAGCAGCAGCCGGTGACGACGCAGGTCGGGCGGATTTGCCAACGGCGGTGCCGACGCCAGGTAGCTCGGCGCTGCCACCGCGACGGAAAGGTCCTCGAGCAGCAGCAAGCCGCCGGCGGGCATAGCCTGCGCGCGCGCATAATCGATGACGCCCTCCAAGGCCAGGTTGGCGGTGGCGAGGGGCCGCTCGCGCGCGACCAGGCGCAACTCGAGCCGCGGGTGGCTGGCGAAGAACCGGTCGAGCCTGGGCATCAGCCAGCGCACGGCGAAGCTCGGCGAGACGATCAATGCCAGCTCGCGGCCGCGGCCGCGCAGCTCCGCGGTGGCATCGGAAAGGCGCTTGAAGGCTTCGCTGGCAGCGGCGGAGAGGCTGCGTCCGGCCGGCGTCAGGTCGAGCCGGCGGTGCTGGCGCAGGAAGAGCGGCAGACCGAGCCAGCGCTCAAGCGCGATGACCTGGCGGCTGACCGCGCCCTGGGTGACGCCCAGGGCCGCTGCGGCCGCGGTGACCCCACCCAGGCGCGCGGCAGCCTCGAAGGCGCGAAGCGCAGCCAGAGGCGGGAGGCGCGATCCATGCGATAAGTTAATGGATTGCGGCAGACTGTGCTGTGGATTGGCACTCTTCGCAGCCTTAGCCATGCAGGGAACTCTAGCATGGAGCTACATTCCTGTCCGCCCTGCCGTCCCACGCGCTTGCCCTTCTGCTGGTCCTCCTGGGTGTGCTGGCCGGCAGCGGCATGGACATCTTCGGCAAGGTCGCGATGCCAGGGGCCGGGGCTTGGCAGGGCGCGGCGCTGCGCTGGGCCTACGGGCTGGTGCTGCTGCTGCCGGTGCTGCTCTGGCTGCGCCGCCGCCCGACGATGGCCGACCGCCGCGTGCACCTGTTGCGGATGGCGCTCAACCTGCTCGGCACCTGGTGCTACTTCGAGGCGCTCGCGCGGCTGCCGCTGTCGCTGGTGGTGACGGTGTTCTATGCCGAGCCGCTGCTCGCTCTGCCGCTTGTACGCCTGATCCTGCGAGAACGGCTGGACTGGCCGCGGCTGACAGCCCTGGCGCTCGGCTTCGGCGGGGTGCTGCTGGCAGCCGGGCCGCAGGGCTCGAGCGATCTGGCCGGAGCCGCGCTGGCGCTGCTGGGCGCCTTTGCCTGGGCCACCCTCTTCGTGCTGACCAAGCGGTTCGGCGCGCGCGAGTCGGTCATCGACCTGATGTTCTGGCTGGCGCTCTCCACGACGCTTGTCGCCCTGCCCGTGGCGCTCGCCGACTGGCGGCCGCTGCCGGCCTCCACCTGGTGGGCCTTTCTCGGCGTTGCCCTCTGCGGCCTGTTGAACGGCCTCTGCTGGCTGACGGCGCTGAAGCGCCTGGATGCACTGGTGATGACCACACTCGGCTATCTGGCCCTGCCGATCGGCTTCGCCGCCGCGCTGCTGCTGTTCGGCGAGGCGCCGCCGGCGGCCACCTGGATCGGCGCTGGCCTGGTGCTGGTGGCGGTAGGCTTCCTCGCCTACGGCGAGCGCCGCCACCGCCTGCTGCTGCTCACGCCCGTCGTCGGGCCGGTTCCTCACCCTTGAGCTGGCGCGCCAGCGTGCGCGGTTCCTGGCCCAGCGCGATGCGCCCCTCGCGCAGATAGGCCTCGTGGTTGGCGTCCATCGCGCCCAGGTCGTAGAGGTAGTTGGCCATCACCCCGGCCGACTGCTTCAGGCCGTTCTCCGACAGGTCCGCCAGCCAGTTGATGCGCTCCAGCCGTGCGCCATTGCGCAGGTGGAAGCGGGCGACCGGATCCAGCGCCTGGCCGTCCGGCCGGGTTTCCAGCAGATAGCCCAGCGCCAGCCGCTTCATCGGGCCTTCCATGGCGTTGCTCGTGGTGGGGTCGCGGTGCCACTCGGGATTGGCCAGCACGGCTTGCAGTGCCTCGGCCAGATCGTCGACGCCGCCCAGCGCCCTCACGCCACCCTGCTCGGCCTCGTTCAGCTGGCGGGCCAGCGTGCGGCTGTCGCGCGCCTCCAGCCAGGCGCGGTAGCCCGGCAGCGGCGAGAGCGTGGCGAAGGTGTCGATGTTGGCGAGCTCCTCGGAGAGCCGCAGCACCACGCGCTTGATCAGCCACTCGCCGAAGGCGATGCCCTGCAGGCCCTTCTGCGTATTGGAGATGGAATAGAAGATCGCCGCGCGCGCCTGCTCCGCATCCAGGCGGCCGGCCTCGAGGTCGAGCAGCTCCTGCACGTTGTCCGCCAGGTCTTCGACCAGCGCCACTTCGACGAAGGCCAGGGGCTCATCGGGCATGCGCGGGTGGAAGAGCCCATAGAGCCGACGGTCGCTGTCGAGCCGGTGCCGCAGGTCGTCCCAGGAGCGGATCTCGTGCACGGCCTCGTAGCCGATCAGCCTTTCGAGCAGGGAGGCCGGCGAGTCCCAGGTGATGCGGCGCACGTCGAGGAAGCCGACGTCGAACCAGCTTTCCAGGACGCCGCGGATGTCCCGGTCCAGCGCGCGCAGCTCGAGCGAGGGCTGCGGCACCGCCAGGAGATCGGCGCGCAGATCGACGACGAATTTTACGCCCGCAGGCAGCGTGGTGAACTGCGTCACCAGCTTGACCCGCGGCGGTTGCAGCGCCCGGCGCAGCGCCTCCTCCGCGGCGAGGCGCGCCCCGCCCTCCGCCTGCTGCCACTTGGCAACCGCCACCGCCACCACGGCGGGATCGCAGGCGAAGTCCTGCGCCAGCATCTCCAGGAAGCGCCGCCGGTCGGCCGCGTCCAGCTTGAGATAGGCCTCGCCCAGCTCGGCAGCGCGCAGGCGGGCGGAGACCTCGCCGCCACGCGCCTCCAGGCACTCGCGCATCAGCTCCTTGAGGCCGGCGAGGTCGTCCGGCTGCGGCGCCTCGGCCAGGCCGAGCGAGCGCGCTGCGCTGCTGGCGATGTCGCGGAAGCCGCGTGCCAGGTTGGACCAGGTCCGTTCCAGGAATGTCGATTCGCGTTCGCTCGAGGCCATGGGGATCAGCAGTGCGGCAGGCGGCGGGATGTTGGCTGCACGATGCCGTAGCCGCAAGCTGCCCATTGGTCGCCCCCCCTCTACCCTGCCTGAGGCCCGGCCGCCGCCGGCTGGGCCCTTGTTCCGACATTCGCTCCCCGCCTAGGGTTGCCCGCATCCTGGGGAAAATCGACCGAATGGCCGCCAGCCGCCTCTACGCGCCCGACTACAAGCCGCAGCCCTATTGGTGGGAAGCCGCTCCGCTCAAGAGCTTGGCCGAGGCGCCGCTGCCGGCCGAAGCCGAGATGGTGATCGTCGGATCGGGTTACAGCGGGCTTGCCGCCGCGCTGGTGACCGCGCGCGCCGGCAGGTCGACGCTGGTGCTGGAGGCGGAGGCCGCGGGCCAGGGTTGCTCCACGCGCAATGGCGGACAGGTCTCCACCTCGCTGAAGCCCGGCTATGGCGACCTTGCCGCCAAGCACGGCCCGGAGCGGGCCTTCGCCATCCGCAAGGAGGGCTTCAACGCGCTGGCTTTCGTCGAAAGGCTGATCAAGGACGAGGGCATCGACGCCGACTGGGAGACCGTTGGCCGCTTCCACGGCGCGCACAATCCCAAGCAGTACGCCAAGCTGGAGAGTGGCCTGCAGGACCAGAAGGCCGGCATCGAGATCCCCTTCCGCCTGGTGCCGCGCGCCGAGCAGAGCAGCGAGATCGGCAGCGCCGCCTACCACGGCGGCGTGGTCTACCCGCATCACGCCGCCCTGCAGCCGGCCAAGTTCCACGCCGGGTTGCTGGACCGCGTACTGCAGAGCGGCGCCGCCGTGCTGGACCGCACGCCGGTCACCGGCGTGCAGCGCGACGGCGCCGCCTTCCGCGTCAACACGCCGCGCGGCCAGGTGCGGGCGCGGGACGTGCTGATCGCGACCAACGGCTATACCGGCGGCACCACGCCCTGGCTGCGTCGCCGTGTCATCCCGATCGGCAGCTACATCATCGCGACCGAGCCGCTCGACCCGGCTCTCGCCAAGGAGCTGGTACCGCACAAGCGCGTGCTCTCCGACACCCGCAAGCTGGTGTTCTACTATCGGCTTTCGCCGGACGGCCGGCGCATGGTCTTCGGCGGGCGCGTGGCGGCGAGCGAGACCGACGTGGGCGTCAGCGCGCCCCGCCTGCACGACGAGCTGTGCCGGCTCTTCCCGCAGCTGCGGGACAGCCGGATCGCTTACTCCTGGATGGGCACGGTCGCCTACACCTTCGACACCATGCCGCACCTGGGCAGGGCACCGGACGGGCTCTGGTACTGCATGGGCTACTGCGGCTCGGGGGTTTCGCTGGCCCCTTACTTCGGCACCCGCGTCGGCCAGCAGATTCTGGGCCTGGCCGAAGGCGCGACGGCATTGGACGGCCTCGCCTTCCCCACCCGCCCGCTCTACGGCGGCAAGCCCTGGTTCCTGCCCATGGCGGTGCGCTGGTACCGGCTGCGCGATAGAGTGCCGGTATAGGTGCTGCCTCAAGGTCAGCGCCCGCCGTTGACTTTTAGCATTGCTCTTTGCAGGATTCTCCCTCATTAGCTGCGGGGGGGGCGGCGCAATGAGCAAGTGCATACACTGCGGGGCGCAGTCATTCGGTCATTGTTCGAAGAGTCCCTCGAAAGCCCATCAGCATGATACTGATGGCAGTAAATGTGAGTTCTGCGGCTCACCGTCTTATGGGCAATGCAGTAAGAGCCCAAACAAGCTCCATCGGCATGGATCGGGTAAGGGTTGTAGATACTGCGGATCGCGAATCTTCGGCTACTGCTCCAAGTCTCCAACCAATCAGCATGAGCACTAGTAGAGCCTCGGACTTCATCACATAGCGAGCAGCTGCGCTCCCGATGACTTTGTGGCGCCTTCACATCCGACGGAAGGCTGGACGGTCGGATAGCAAACATGCCTCGCGCTATGCCACTCCGAAGGAATCATCGGCTGTGGCTGGGCGGTCGATACGGTCGACTCTGCACCCACGCCTCTTGCCACTTTGCGTTCAGGCTTGGCTGTCAACCCAAGCTCGCCTTTCGGACAGGACAATCACCGTCACGCCCCCTGAGTGATCTGCGGCTTCCCCTTCGCGATATGACCGCTATCATCTGCTCGGGGTTGTGGAGCGCCTGCACATCGTGAGCATCCAGAACGTCTACGCCATTCTTCGACAGGGCTTCCCTGCCGACCGGGAACGTCCAGCGCTGGTGATCCCGGATGTCCGAACGCATAGCTGGCGCGAGCTCGAGAATCTGACTGGCCGTCTGGCCAACGCGCTGGGACAGCGAGGCCTCGCGCCGGGCGACCGTGTGGCAGTGCAGGCTGACAAGTCGTTCGAGGCAACGGCGCTCTATCTCGCGTGCCTGAAAGCCGGCCTGGTCTACTTGCCGCTCAACACCGCCTACACCAAGGCCGAGATCGCCTACTTTCTGGAGGACGCCGCGCCGGGCCTTTTCGTCGACAACGAGACACTGCGCGCGCTTGTCGCCGCGCCGGCGGCGGCCGAAGGTCCGATCCATCCGAGTGGCCCCGACGACCTGGCGGCGCTCTGCTACACCAGCGGCACGACCGGACGCGCCAAGGGCGCCATGCTGACCCATCGCAACCTCGCCTCGAACGCGCAGACCCTGCACCGCATCTGGGGCTTCCGGCCGGGCGACGTGCTGCTGCACGCCCTGCCCATCTTCCATGTGCACGGCCTCTTCGTGGCGCTGCATACCGCGCTTTTGAACGGCTCGACCATGCTGTTCCTGCCGAAGTTCGATGCGAAGCAGGTGCTGGAGCTGCTGCCGCAGGCGAGCGTGATGATGGGCGTGCCGACCTTCTACACGCGCCTCCTGGACGAGCCGGGGCTCACGACCGAGCGCTGCCGGCACATGCGGCTTTTCATCTCCGGCTCGGCGCCGCTGCTGGCCGAGACGCACGGGCAGTTCGAGGAGCGCACCGGCCAGGCGATCCTGGAGCGCTACGGCATGACTGAGACCGGCATGCTGGCGTCCAACCCGCTGCAGGGGCCGCGGCGCGCCGGCACCGTTGGCCTGCCGCTGCCCGACGTCGAGCTGCGCATCGCCGATGAGGCGGGCCAGCCGCTGCCGCAGGGCGAGGTCGGCCTGGTCGAGGTGCGCGGGCCCAACATCTTCCCCGGCTACTGGCGGCAGCCGGAGCAGCGCGCCAAGGACTTCCGCGCCGACGGCTTCTTCATCACCGGCGATCTCGGCCGCATCGAGCCGGACGGCTACCTGGCGCTGGTCGGCCGCGCCAAGGACCTGATCATCACCGGCGGCTACAACGTCTATCCGAAGGAGATCGAGCTGGTGCTCGACGCCATCGACGGCATCGGCGAGAGCGCCGTTGTCGGCCTGCCGCACCGCGATTTCGGCGAGGGCGTGACCGCCTTCTGCACCGTCGAGGGCGCCACGCCGACCGAGTCCGAGGTGTTGGCGCAGTGCCGCCGGGAGCTTGCCGCCTACAAGATGCCCAAGCGCGTGCTGTTCGTCGACGCGCTGCCGCGCAACGCCATGGGCAAGGTGCAGAAGGCCAAGCTGCGCGAACGGCACAACGGACTCTACGGCGCATGAGACGCTTTTGGCGCTGGGTCGGTGGCGGCTTTCTAGTGCTGCTGCTGCTGCTTGCGCTGGCGCTGTTTGGGGCCTGGATCTGGCAGCAGGGTTCGCTGCCGACCACCGAGGGTTCGCTCGCCCTGCGGGGCCTGAAGGCGCCGGTGACCGTCACCCGCGACGGCTGGGGCATTCCGACCATCCGCGCCGAGAGTGAAGGCGATGCGCTCTTCGCCCTCGGCTTCGTGCACGCGCAGGACCGCCTGTTCCAGATGGACATGACCCGGCGGCTCGGCGAAGGCCGCCTCTCGCAGGTGCTGGGCGAGGCCACCGTGCAGGTCGATCGCGTGATGCTGACGCTCGGGCTCTATGACGTGGCGCGGGCCAACCTGCGGCAGCTCTCGCCCGAGGCGCGGGCCGCGCTCGACAGCTACGTCGCCGGCGTCAACGCCTACCTCGACACGAACGAAGGGCCCTGGCCGATGGAATTCTACTTCCTGAGCTACCGCCCGCGCGTCTGGACCGCCGTGGACTCGCTGGTCTGGGGCCGGCTGATGGCGCTGCAGCTCTCGCTGAACTACGGCCAGGAGCTGCTGCGCGCCCAGCTGGTGCCGGTGCTGTCGGAGGCGGAACTCCGCCAGCTCTACCCGCCCTACCCGGCCAACGCACCGGTCGCCACCGAAGACCTCGCCGCGCTCAACGAGCGCCAGGTCTTCCGCGCGCTGGCCGAGGCGCTGCCCTGGATGATCGGGCCGAAGAGCGCGTCGAACGCCTGGGCGCTGGCACCGGGCCGGAGCAGCACCGGGGGCGCGCTGCTCGCCAACGATCCGCACCTGGGGCTGCAGGCACCGGGCTGGTGGTATCTGGCCCGACTCGAGTTCGGCGGCCGCGTGCTGGCCGGCGCCACGGCGCCCGGCATCCCCTACATGGTGATCGGACGCAACGACACGCTCGCCTGGTCGTTCACGACGACGCACGGCGACACGCAGGATCTCTTTGTCGAGACCGTCGATCCGGACGACCCCGCACGCTACCTGACGCGCGAGGGGCCGCGCCCCTTCCAAACGCGGCAGGAAACCATCGTCGTCGATGGCGCCGAGTCGGTGCGCTTTACCGTGCGCCAGACCTACCACGGCCCGGTCATCAGCGACGCGCTCTCGCACCGGATCGGCTTCCTGCCGGACAACCAGGTATTGACGCTGGCCTGGACCGCTCTCCTGGAGGACGATCGCTCCGGCGAGGCGCTCTACCGGCTGAACCACGCTGCCGACGTCGAGCAGGCCCTGGTCGCGCTGCGCGACCTGCACAGCCCGCAGCAATCGGTGATCCTGGCCGACGCGCAGGGCCGCATCATGCTGACCGTGCCTGGCCGCGTGCCGATCCGCGCGCGGGGCGACGGCATGCTGCCGGTGCCGGGCGCCAATGGCGAGTACGACTGGGTCGGCTTCGTGCCCTACGACGAGCTGCCGCGGCTGGCGGACCCCGCCAGCGGCCAGCTGGTCACCGCCAACAACAAGGCCGTGCCGGACGCCTACCCCTACCTGATCGCCGCCGAGTGGTACTTCCCCTCCCGCGCCGAACGCATCGCCGAAGTGCTGAGCGCCAAGGCCGTGCACAGTCCCGACGAGATGGTGGCGCTGCAGAGCGACTCGCTTTCCGTGGGCGCGCGCAGGCTGGTGCCGCTGCTCTTGGCGATGGCCGGCGCGCATGCGCCTGCCGCCGCGGCGCTCGAGCTGCTGCAGCAATGGGACTTCGTGATGGACCGCGAGCGGCCGGAACCGCTGATCTACAGTGCCTGGATCATGGCACTGGAGCAGCGCCTGCTGCGGGATCAGGTGGGCGACCTGCTCCCCGAGGTGATGACCGGCAGCGAGCAGCGCCTGGAGGCGCTGCTCGGCGAGGACAGCCTGTTCTGCGACGACCGTGCCACGCCAGAGACGGAGGACTGCGCCGGCGCGGTGCTGGCCGCGCTCGACGAGGCGCTGGCCGCCCTGGTCGGGCTCTACGGCGAGGCGCCGGCCGACTGGCGCTGGGGCGAGGCGCACGTCGCCCGCTTCGACCATCCGGTGCTGGGCTTCGTCCCGGTCGTCGCCGACATCGTCGCCTACCAGCTGCCGAGCGACGGCGGGCAGGACACGGTGAACCGCGGCGGATCGTCCTTCATCGCCCCGATCCCGGATGCGTTCCGGCACCGCCACGGCGCGGGCTTCCGCGCGGTCTTCGACCTGCAAGACCCCGACGCTTCGCGCTTCGTGATCGCCACGGGCCAGTCCGGCAATCCGCTCTCGCCGCACTACGGAGACCTGGCGCCACTCTGGCAGCGCGGCGAGAGCGTCACGCTGACAGGCACGCCTACCGGCGGCGGCGAGACGCTGACGCTCAATCCGCGCTAGGAGATGCGACGATGTCCGTGGGACTAGCCGAGATCCGCCAGGCCGCAGCGCTGGTGCGGGGCCAGGTCGTGCGCACACCGCTGGTGAAGGCCGAGCGGCTGTCGCAACAGCTCGGTTGTGAGCTCTACCTGAAGCTGGAGAACCTGCAGGCCACCGGCTCGTTCAAGGACCGCGGCGCCTTCGTCAAGCTCTCCAGCCTGACGCCCGAGCAGCGCCGGCGCGGCGTCATTGCCATGTCGGCCGGCAATCACGCCCAGGGCGTCGCCTATTTCGCGCAGCGCCTTGGCATCCCGGCCACCATCGTCATGCCGGAGTTCGCGCCCTTCCTGAAAGTCGAGCGAACGCGCAGCTTCGGCGCCCGCGTGCTGCTGGCCGGCGACACGCTGGACGCCTCGGCGGTGGCAGCTCGCGAGCTCGCGGAGAAGGAAGGTTTTGCCTTCGTGCATCCCTACGACGACGAGCGCATCATCGCCGGCCAGGGCACCATCGGCCTGGAGCTGATCGAAGATCTCGCCGAGCTCGACGCGGTGATCGTGCCGATCGGCGGCGGCGGCATCATCAGCGGCATCGCGCTGGCGACCAAGGCGCTGAAGCCGTCGATCCGCCTCTTCGGCGTCGAGGTCGCGCAGTTCCCCTCGATGTACCAGGCGCTGCGCGGCCTGCCCGCCACTTCCGGCGGCACCACGCTGGCCGACGGCATCGCCGTGAAGAACCCGGGCAAGCTCACGCTGCCGATCATCCAGGAGCTGGTGCAGGAGGTGCTGATCGTCGACGAGCCGGCGATCGAGCAGGCGATCTGTTCGCTGGCCGAACAGCAGAAGCTGGTGGCCGAGGGTGCCGGTGCCGCCGGTGTCGCCGCCCTGCTGGCCGAGCCACAGCGCTTCGCCGGACTGAAGATCGCCGCGGTGCTCTGCGGCGGCAACATCGACGTGCGGCTGTTCTCCACCGTGCTGGCGCGCGGCCTGGTGCGCGACGGCCGCCTGGTGCGCCTGCGCGTCGAGATCGTCGACAAGCCGGGCGTGCTGGCGCAGATCACCCGCGTCATCGGCGAGACCGGCGGCAACATCATCGAAGTCTACCACCAGCGCATGCTCTACAACGTCCCGGCCAAGCAGGCCGAGGTCGACGTCGTCGTCGAGACGAAGAACGCCGGCCACGTCAGCGAGATCATCCAGCGCCTGCAGGCGGTGGGTCTGCCCTCCCGCGTGCTGAGCGCACGATCGGACGCGGACTGAGCAAACCACCTCTCCCGAGTGGACCTCTGCAAAACTCCTCGATGCCCACACTCGTCACCCCGGATGCACCGCAGCGCGCAGCGGTGCGGTGCTGATCCGGGGCCTCCGCCCGCACCCGACGAAGCTCCCGGATCTGCGCAGCAGCACTACGTGCTGCAGCGCGTCCGGGATGACGTGATCAAAAGCTCTTCCTGGGGAGAGGTTGATCAAGGCCTGCCATAGCCCCAGTGCGCCAGGAAGCGGCCCCAGTGGCGCTCGACCAGCGCCAGGTCGCGCTCGGGATGGCTTCGCCTGGCACGCTCGTAGCGCTGCACGCGGTCGAGGTAGGCGGCGTAGCGCGGGCGCGCCGCGGCGAAGTCCGCCAGCCCGAGCGTGGCGTGGATGCGCTCGAGTTCCTGCAGCGGCCGCGCCTCCAGGTGCTCGAAGCGGGCCTCCGCGAAACGGCCGGCCGGTAGCGTGACGCTGTCGGCGATCAGCCGGTCCATCATCCGCGCGTAGGTGGCAAGCACCGCCTCCTCGATCGCGACATGCTGCCAGGGCTGCAGCGCCAGGGCCTCGAACATCTTGGCGAGGAAGGCGCGGGTCGAGGCGAAGACCTCGTGCGGGTTGCGCACGATGTGCAGGTAGCGCGCCTCGGGGTAGAGCCGGACGAGCTGCGCGATGCGGCCGGTATAGACCGGGTTCTTCACCAGGAGCGGCGCCTGCGGTCGGTGCCGCGCGAGCTTCCAGAGATAGAGTTGGAAGCGCCGCTCCCAGCGCGCGATCTCCGCCTTGCCGGCCCCGTCCAGGAAGAGCCCGCGGTCGAACCAGGGCTGGAAGCGCTTGGGAAAATAGATGGCGTGGAAGTAGGACAGCGGTACCAGGTTCGCCAGGCCCGACTCGTCCTCCTGCGGCGACTGCGGCCCGACTTCCACCTGGTCGATGAAGCGGCCTTTCGGCAGCATGCGCACCAGCAGCGGTCGCAGCCAGCGGCCGAGCGAGAGGAACTCCCAGGGCAGACCGGCGGCGATCGGATCGATGAAGCCGAAGCCGCCCTCGGCCAGGATGTTGGTCAGGTGCGTCGTGCCGCTGCGCCAGTGGCCGAGCACGAAGAGCGGCGGCGTTTCCAGTCCCCGCCCCCGCCGCGCCAGCGCAACCCAGGTGCGCTCGCCCAGGGTGAAGGGCAGCCGGCCCAGCGCCGCTCCCACCATGCCTGCCACGGCGGGCCAGCGGTGGGGCGCCAGGCCGCCGCAAGACGACAGGAGCGCGAGCAGCGTCGCCAGGTCGGCGCCGGCCAGGGGATGGGCCGCCGGCCGGCGGTCGCCGCCTGACTTGACCATGGAGAAGCCCGCGCCTTGCGCCGCTGGAGAACAGGAGCTTTGCACTCTGGCAGAGCCCTCCCACCTCGACAACGCCGCCTTCCTGCGGCACGGCTCTTGCGGCAGTCCCCCGCAGCCCCCACGCTATCGGAGGCCTTGCCGCCGAGGAGAGTGCGATGAACCCGGCCGCCACCTTCCCCAACGCCCTGGCGATGATCGGCGACACGCCGATGGTCGAGGTATCGCGGCTGGATAGCGGTCCGTGCCGTCTGTTCCTGAAGCTGGAAAGTCAGAATCCCGGCGGCTCGATCAAGGACCGCATCGGTCGTTCGATGGTCGAAGCGGCCGAGGCGGACGGTCGCCTCAAGCCCGGCGGCACGCTGATCGAGGCCACCGCCGGCAACACCGGCCTGGGGCTGGCGCTGGTGGCGGCGCAGAAGGGCTACCGCTTGGTGCTGGTCGTGCCGGACAAGATGGCGCAGGAGAAGATCTTCCACCTGCGCGCGCTCGGCGCCGAGATCTTCCTGACCCGCTCCGATGTGGGCAAAGGCCACCCCGAGTACTACCAGGACATGGCCGAGCGCATGGCCCAGGAGAACGGCTGGTTCTACGTCAACCAGTTCGAGAACCCGGCCAACCCGCGGGCGCACGAAACCACGACCGGCCCGGAGATCTACGCACAGATGGAGGGCGACCTCGACGCCGTCGTCTGCGGCGTGGGCTCGGCCGGCACGATCACCGGCCTCTCGCACTTCTTCGCCCGCGCCCTGCCCAGGGTGGAGATGGTGCTGGCCGACCCGGAGGGTTCCATCCTGGCGCACTATGTGCGCACCGGAGAGGTAAAGCAGGAGGTCGGTTCCTGGCTGGTCGAGGGCATCGGCGAGGACTTCGTGCCGCCGGTCGCCGACCTCTCGCGGGTGAAGCGCGCCTACTCGATCTCCGACCAGGAGGCCATGCTGACCGCGCGCGAGCTCTTGTCCAAGGAAGGCATCCTCGCCGGCTCTTCGTCGGGCACGCTGCTCGCCGCTGCGCTGCGCTATTGCCGCGAGCAGAGCGAGCCCAAGCGGGTCGTCACCTTCGTCTGCGACAGCGGCAACAAGTACCTGTCCAAGATGTTCAACGACTACTGGATGCTGGACCAGGGCTTCCTCGAGCGCGAGGAACGCGGCGACCTCGGCGACCTGGTCTCGCGCCGCCACGAGGACCGCGCGACGGTCACCGTCGGCCGCCAGGACAGCCTGCTGACCGCGCACGGGCGCATGAAGCTCTACGACATCTCGCAGCTTCCCGTGCTGGGCGACGCCGGCGAGGTGATCGGCATCGTCGACGAGGAGGACATCCTGTTCCGCGTCATGGAGGCGCCGGCCCGCTTCCGCGACCCGGTGGAGAGCGCCATGTCGACGCGGCTGGAGACCGTCCAGGCCGACCGTCCCCTGGCCGACCTCAAGCCGATCTTCGCCAAGGGGCACGTCGCCATCGTCGTCGACGGCAAGCGCTTCCTCGGCCTGGTCACCCGCATGGACCTCCTCAGCTCGCTGCGCAGAAGGGTCGCCTGACGCGATGAACGCCCCCACGAAGACCGACGGCCGCAACCGCGCCGGCTTCTCCACCCGCGCCATCCACGCCGGCCAGTCGCCCGATCCAAGCACCGGCGCGATCATGATGCCGATCTACGCCACCTCGACCTACGTGCAGTCGAGTCCGGGCGTGCACAAAGGCTACGAATACAGCCGCTCGCAGAACCCGACGCGCATGGCCTACGAGCGCTGCGTCGCCGATCTGGAAAACGGCACGCAGGGCTACGCGTTCGCCTCCGGCCTGGCCGGGGCGGCCACGCTGCTCGACCTCTTGGACAGCGGCAGCCACGTGGTCGCGATGGACGACCTCTATGGCGGCAGCTACCGGCTCTTCGAGCGGGTGCGCAAGCGCTCGGCCGGTCTCGACTTCTCCTTCGTCGACCTCTCCGACCCCGCCGCCCTCGATGCGGCGATGCGGCCGGAGACGCGGATGATCTGGGTGGAGAGCCCGACCAACCCGCTGCTGAAGCTGGCCGACCTGGAAGCGATCGCGCAGGTGGCGCGCCGCCGCGGC
>Ga0299906_10000761_pt1 | contig 28869 bp, 20 predicted proteins | sample RVTome_14_FD_200259 | JGI IMG/M metagenome (GOLD analysis project Ga0299906, IMG submission 200259) | Soil microbial communities from uranium-contaminated site in the Upper Colorado River Basin, Wyoming, United States - RVT145D125 (version 2) ...
TCTCCTTCATCATCCAGGACACGAGCACCCCCGCGGGTCGGAGCCGCACCATGGTACGTCGCCGCGAGCCCCGGCGGACGGCGCCGGCCCCGTGACAGAGTTGTTACGGGGCGGGCCGCCGCCCGACCACCGAATCCGGACGGGTACGTAAGCCGCTCATCCGGAAAGGTTTGGAACCCCGGTCCCACTCCTGGACCGGGCGCACCGCGTTTCGTTTGACAATTCTGTAGGCTTCTTTAAGATGTTGAATTGGAGGGGGATACGGTGATGAAAAGACTCTCGATCACGATCAGCGCTCTCACCCTCGCGCTCGCCGTCGGCGTCCCCGGCTTCGCGCAGAGCGAGAAGAACCTCAAGATCGCCATGATCGGCAAGAGCATGGCGAACCCCGTGTTCGTGGCCGCCCACCGGGGCGCGCAGGACACGGCGCGCACCCTGGGCACGCGCTACGGCGTGCAGATCGACGTCAGCATCCTCACGCCCGATCGCGAGGACACGGGCCTTCAGCTCGAGCGCATCCGCGCCGCGGTTGCAGACGGGGCCGACGCGATCCTGATCGCCCCGACCGACGCCTCCCGGGCCACTCCCGCCATAGACGAGGCGGTGGCAGCGGGCGTCGCTGTGATGACCTTCGACAACGACGCGCCCCGCTCCCGGCGCTTCTCCCACTTCGGGCCTGACGACGTCGCCGTGGGAGAGCAGGTCATGAACGAGCTGGCAGCGCTCATCGGGGGCTCGGGAAAGGTCGCACTGCTGGCCGGGAACGAGGAGGCCGCGAACCTCCGCTCCCGGGCGGAAGGAGTTCAGAAGGCGGCCGCGGCGCACCCCGGGATCCAGCTGATCGGTCCCTTCTTCCACGAGGAGAAGCCCCAGGTGGCCGCGGCCAGGATGCTGGAGGTCAACAAGGACAACCCGGATCTGAAGGGCTGGGCGATCGTGGGCGGCTGGCCGCTGTTCCGGTCGAGCCAGACCCTGGCCCTGCTCAACGACCTGACGCAGCGCAAGCAGAAGGTGGTCTGCGTCGACGCCCTCCCCGAGGAGCTGCTCTACGTCGACAGGGGGCTCGCCGTGCTGTGGGCCCAGCCCGTCTACGACTGGGGTACGGTGGGAGTGTCCGCGATCGTCGACAAGCTCTACCGCGACGTCGCCGTCGAGCCCAGGATCAAAATGCAGCTCGTGCGGGTGGGTCCGGACAACCTCGCCGAGTGGGCGCGCCAGCTCCAGGCCTGGGGCTTCTCCGTGGACCCCTCGGCGTACGACGAGTAGACCGTCTCCGCCCCCCCCGGCAGCTCCTCCGCTGCCCCGGGCGTTTGCGCGGGAGCCCCGTTGCCGCTAGGTTGGCTCCTTCCCGGGAGTCTCATGAGAAATACCCTCGTCGCTCTCTGCGTCATCTCGGCCGGCGGCTGCGCCCCGGGGCCAGACCAGGAGACCGAGCCCGGCGCCGAGACCGGGACCCACCGGCCCGGGCTCACGGCTCACGACGCGGCCGTGGAGGCCCTCCTCGCCAGGATGACCCTGGAGGAGAAGGTCGGCCAGATGACCCAGGCCGATCAGGAGTTCATCGAGGACGACGCCGACGTGGCGAGGTACTTCCTGGGATCGGTGCTCTCCGGCGGCAACTCGGATCCCGAGTCGAACAGCCTCGAGGACTGGACGGATCTCCACGACCGGCTCCAGTCCCGCGCCCTCGAGACGCGCCTGCGGATTCCGCTGCTCTACGGCATCGACGCGGTGCACGGCCACAACAACGTGGTCGGAGCGGTGGTGTTTCCCCACAACGTCGGCCTCGGGGCCACCCGCAGCCCGGAGCTGGTGGAGGAGGTCGCGCGGGTCACGGCGCTCGAGGTCCGGGCGACGGGAATCCAATGGACCTTCGCTCCCTGCGTGACCGTCCCCCGGGACGAGCGCTGGGGGCGGACCTACGAAGGCTTCTCCGAGGATCCGGCCCTGGTGGGCGAGCTGGGCGCCGCGGCCGTCCGCGGCTTCCAGGGGACCGATCTCTCGGATCCGCTCCGAGTGGCCGCGTGCGCGAAGCACTTCGTGGGGGACGGAGGGACGGAGTGGGGCTCGAGCCCGTTCTTCGGACGCGAGGACGGGGGAGGGGCGGCCCTCGATCAGGGGGACACCCGCATCGACGAAGCCGCGCTGCGCCGAATCCACCTCGCGCCCTACGTGGACGCGATCGAGGCCGGCGTCGTCTCGATCATGCCCTCCTACAGCAGCTGGAACGGCGAGAAGTGCTCCGGGAGCTACCGGCTGCTCACGGAGATCCTCAAGGGCGAGCTGGGCTTCGAAGGCTTCCTGATCTCGGACTACAACGCCATCGACCAGCTGCCCGGGGACTACCGCAGCGACGTCCGGGATTCCATCAACGCCGGCATGGACATGGTCATGGTGCCGAGCCGCTACGTCGAGTTCTTCGAGACCCTGGTCAGCCTCGTCCAGGATGGGGAGGTCCCCACCTCCCGGATCGACGACGCCGTGAAGCGGATCCTCCGCGTGAAGTTCGCCCTGGGCATGCTCGAGGAAGGGCGGAGCCCGCTCGCGGATCGCAGCCTCCACGCCCGCTTCGGCGCCGACGAGCACCGGGAGCTGGCCCGCCGGGCGGTGCGGGAGTCCCTCGTGCTGCTCAAGAACGAGGGAGGCGCGCTCCCGCTCCGGAAGGGGGCCACCCGCATCCACGTCGCGGGGAGCAACGCCGACGACGTGGGCCACCAGTGCGGGGGCTGGACCATCGACTGGCAGGGCGGCTCGGGGGAGATCACCCCGGGCACCTCGATCCTGGATGCCCTCCGGGCCGGGGCGACCGGAGCGGAGGTCAGCTACGCGGCCGAGGGCTCGGGAGCCGAGGGCGCCGACGTGGCCGTGGTCGTCGTCGGGGAGGCGCCCTACGCCGAGGGACGCGGCGACCGAGCGGACCTCGGGCTCTCCGAGCAGGACGCGGCGGCGGTGGCGGCGGCCGACGCCGCGGGCGTGCCCGTGGTGCTCGTGGTGATCTCGGGCCGGCCGATGATCCTCGGGGAAGCTCTGGACCGGGCCGACGCCGTCGTCGCCGCCTGGCTGCCGGGCAGCGAGGGCCAGGGAGTCGCCGACGTGCTCTTCGGCGACTACGCGCCCACGGGCAAGCTCCCCTTCACGTGGCCCCGATCCATGGATCAGATCCCGGTCAACCTGGGAGACGAAGGCGCGGACCCGCTGTTCCCGTACGGGTTCGGCATCTCCTACTGACGCCGTGGCGCCGAGCGATTCGTGTCATACGGGTTGACGGCCTTCGGCGCGCTCGCTAGAAACGAGGCGGACCGGGAGGAGACGTTGCAGGAGCAGACGAGAAAGGGCTTCGCGAAGGCGCTCCGCTGCAAGGAGTGCGGTACCGAGTACGCCCTCGAGCCGCGGACGGCCTGCGACGACTGCCTGGGGCCGGTCGAGGTCGCCTACGACTACGCCGCGATGCGGGGGCGGGTTACCCGGGAGCGGATCGAGGCCGGGCCGCGCTCGCTGTGGCGCTACCGGGAGCTGCTCCCCGTCTCCGGCGCGCCGCTGGCCGGCCTGCGCTCGGGCTGGACCCCGCTGGTGAAGGCCGAGCGGCTGGCGGCGGAGCTCGGGATCCGGGAGCTCTACGTCAAGGACGACAGCGCGAACTACCCGACCTTCAGCTACAAGGACCGGGTCGTCTCCGTGGCCCTGACCAAGGCCATCGAGTTCGGCTTCGACACGGTCGGCTGCGCCTCGACCGGCAACCTGGCCCACAGCGTCGCCGCCCACGCGGCCGCGTGCGGTCTGCGGGCCGTGATCATGATCCCCCACGACCTCGAGGAAGGAAAGATCGTCGGGACGCTCGTCTTCGGCCCGCGGCTCGTGAAGATCCGGGGCAACTACGACGACGTGAACCGGCTCTGCTCCCAGATCGCGGATCGCTACCGATGGGCGATCGTCAACGTGAACCTGCGCCCCTACTACACCGAGGGGGCCAAGACCCACGGCTTCGAGATCGCCGAGCAGCTGGGCTGGCGGCTGCCGAAGCACACGGTAGTGCCGGTGGCGGGAGGCACGATCCTGCCCAAGATCTGGAAGGCCTACCGGGAGCTGGTCGAGCTGGGTCTCGTGGAGGACGAAGGTCCCCGGATCCACGCCGCCCAGGCCGAGGGGTGCAGCCCCGTGGTCAGGGCCATCGAAGCGGGCTTCGTTCCCTTCACACCCCAGAAGCCCCGGACCATCGCCCGCAGCATCGCGATCGGCAGCCCCGCCGACGGGGACTACGCCGTGGGCGCGGTGAGGGACTCGGGGGGCTACGGCGCCGCGGCGACGGACGAGGAGATCCTGGACGCCGTCGAGCTGCTGGCGCGGACCGAGGGGATCTTCACGGAGCCGGCCGGCGGGACCACGCTGGCGGCGACGATCAAGCTGATCCGGGCCGGGAGGATCCCGAAGGACGAGTCGGTCTGCGTCTGCGTCACCGGCAACGGCCTCAAGTCCATCGAGGTGCAGGCGGGGCGGCTTCCGGAGGCGCCGGTGATCGAGGCGAAGATCGACGACTTCGCGGCCCTGATCGAGGCTGCGGGCGTCTCGGCGGAACGGCTGGCAGGCTGACACGAGCCACCAGCCGGAGGAGCGGCAAGCGATGGCGGCGACGGTGACGGTCCAGATCCCCACGGCGCTACGGGTCCACGCGGGCGATAACGCGAAGCTGGAGCTGAGCGGCGGGACCGTAGGGGAGGTGCTCCGGGAGCTGTCGTCGCGGTTCCCCGCGCTGGGGAAGCGCCTGTTCAAGGCCGACGGCCAGCTCAACCGCTACGTCAACGTGTTCGTGAACGACGAGGACATCCGCTTCCTCCAGAACCTGGACACCGCCATCTCGGCGGGGGACGGCGTCGCGATCGTCCCTGCCATCGCCGGCGGCTGATCCCCCGAACGCCCGCCCCGGCGAGCTGGCGAATCTCACCACCCGATTGGCGGGAATCGCCAGTCGCCGTCCCGTAAGCCTCCTTTTTTCAGCAGTTTGATGTGGTACGGGCCTTGCTCTATCTCCTGGCAGGACGGACGGAAGGTAGGAAGGAGGGAGCGAGATGAGTGCCCTGGAAAGAGCCACACGGCTGGCATCCCTGGACCTCGACGACCTGCTGCGGCGAGCCGACGATCCCGGCGCGATCATGGAAGGCGTGCGGGGCGACCTCGAGACCTCGATCATCCACCTGCGCCAGGAGATCGTCGGGGCGGTCATCCGGCGGGGGCATCTGGCCGCCCAGCTCCGGGACGCGGAGCAGCGCGCCGCGGAGATCGAGCAGCAGGCCCGGGCGGAACTGGAGCGGGGGGAGGAGCGCGCCGCCCGCCGGATCCTCTCCTGGGAGATCCCGACCCTGGCCTCACGGGACGTCCTGCGCGACGAAGTCCATCGCGCGGGCCGGTCCCTGAGGGAGCTGCTGAGCTGTCTGGTCCGGGTCGAGAACCGGGCGCACAGGATGGGCTGGGGTTCCAGACGGTGCTCGCGGGGGGAGCGGGAGGGTCACTGATGCCTGCCGTCCCCCCCCGCGGGGCTCCTCAGACGCCCAACGATGCCGCCCACAGGTTGACGTCGCTCTCGGTGGCGTGCCGGTCGATCTCGCCCAGCTCGGCGGGAGTGAAGTCCAGGCGCTCCAGTGAGGCGACGTTCGCCTCCAGCTGGGCCACGCTGCTGGCCCCGAGCAGCGTCGACGTGACCCGGGGATCCCGGAGCGTCCAGGCCAGCGCCATCTGGGCCAGGCTCTGCCCGCGGCGCCGGGCGATCCCGTTCAGGGCCCGTACCTTCTCGACGTTCTCCTGGCTGATCATGCTCGGTGGGAGCGAGTCGTCGCGGCTGGCTCGCGAGCCTTCGGGGATGCCCTGGAGGTACTTGTCCGTGAGCAGACCCTGGGCCAGAGGGGAGAAGCCGATGCAGCCGACTCCCTCGGCGGCCAGAGTGTCCAGCAGCTCCTTCTCGATCCAGCGGTTCAGCATGGAGTAGGACGGCTGGTGGATCAGCAGCGGCGTCCCCAGCTTGCGCAGGATCGACGCGCCCTCCACGGTCCGGGCCGGATTGTAGGAGGAGATCCCGGCGTAGAGAGCCTTGCCCTGCTGGACCGCGCTGTGGAGCGCTCCCATCGTCTCCTCGAGCGGCGTGTCGGGATCCGGCCGGTGCGAGTAGAAGATGTCGACGTGGTCGAGGCGCATCCTCTTCAGGCTGTGCTCCAGGCTCGTGAGCAGGTACTTGCGGGAGCCCCACTCCCCGTATGGACCGGGCCACATGTCGTACCCGGCCTTCGTCGAGATCACGAGCTCGTGGCGGTGGGGTCCGAGGTCCTGTGCCATGAGCTTGCCGAAGTTCTCTTCGGCGGAGCCGTAGGGGGGGCCGTAGTTGTTCGCCAGGTCGAAGTGGGTGATGCCGAGGTCGAAGGCCCGCCGCACGATCGCCCGGCTCGTGTCGAAAGCCCGGTCGTGCCCGAAGTTGTGCCAGAGGCCCAGGGTGACCGCGGGCAGCTTCAGCCCGCTGCGGCCGCAGCGCCTGTAGACCATCCGCTGGTAGCGGTCCTCGGCAGGGACGTAGCTCATCTGGTCTCCCCTCGCGGCGTCTCTCGGAGCGCCGAGCCCACTGCGCTCCGCTCCGGCGGCGCCGATGGGGCGTCATCATAGCGCCACCCTCGAGGAGCGATGTGCCGGCGATGTGTGCCGCCGCGTCCTGCGCCATGGGGACGCCGCCGGCAGGTATACTCTCCGCGTTCGCAGCTGACCGGAAGGCCTCCCGGCGAGAGGGCTGCGCCGAGCGGCCGGACCCGTCGCGGGCTGCTCGCACGAGGAGGGGTTCACGGGCATCGGTGCGATCTTCGACTGGGACGGCGTCGTCGTGGACTCGTCCGCACACCACGCGCGCGCATGGGAGCAACTCGCCGCCGAGCTGGGCCGACCGCTGACCCCGGGCTACTTCGAGCGCGGCTTCGGGCTCAAAAATGAGCGGATCATCCCAGAGATCCTCGGCTGGGCCGTGGATGAGAGCGAGGTCTCCCGCATCTCCCGCCGCAAGGAGCAGCTCTACCGCGAAGCGCTGCGGGCGGGGGGTCTCTCCCTGCTCCCCGGCGTCCGGAGCTTCCTCGACGCGCTGCGTGAGCGCGGCATCCCGTGCGCGGTCGGATCGTCCTCGCACCGCAGGAACATCGAGGCGGCCCTGGAGCTGCTGGATCTCGAGGGGTTCCAGGCCATGATCACGGCGGAGGACGTCTCCGCGGGCAAGCCGGACCCCGAGGTGTTCCTGCTGGCGGCCCGTAGCATCGCCGTCCCCCCGAGCCGCTGCGTGGTCTTCGAGGACGTGCCGGCCGGCGTGGAGGCCGCGCATCGCGGGGGGATGAAGGCCGTCGCGGTCACCACGACCCATCCGGAGCGCGCGCTCTCCCGGGCGGACGTGGTCGTCCACCGGCTGGACGAGCTGTCGCCCGCGAATCTCGAGGAGCTGGTCGACGCCGCAGGAGAGGAGGACAGGGCAAGTTGAGCAAGTACACCATCGGACTGGACTTCGGGACCAACTCCGTCCGTGCGCTGGTCGTCGACGTCGCCACCGGCGAGGAGATCGCGACCAGCGTCTGGGACTACGAGCACGGGCAGGCGGGGGTCGTGGTCGACCCGGCGGATCCGCACCTCGCCCGGCAGCACCCGGCGGACTACCAGCGGGGCACGGAGCTCGCCGTGCGCGCGGCTCTCGAGGCGGCCGGGAAGCGGAACGGCTTCTCGCCCGGGGACGTGATCGGTCTGGGCGTCGACACGACGGGGAGCACGCCGCTGCCCGTCGACGAGGCCGGCGAAGCTCTCGCCCTCGGGGATCGTTTCCGGGAGATGCCGGCGGCCATGGCCTGGCTGTGGAAGGACCACACCGGCCACGCCGAGGCGGCGGAGATCACGAAGCAGGCCCATGAGCTGCGGCCGCACTACATCGCGAAGTGCGGCGGGATCTACTCCTCGGAGTGGTTCTGGTCGAAGGTCCTGCGCTGCCTCCGCGTGGCACCCGAGGTTTTCGAGGCGTCCCACACCTGGGTGGAGATCGCGGACTGGATCCCGGCCTTCCTGACCGGCACGACGCATCCGGACCGGATGAAGCGCGGCATCTGCGCCGCGGGGCACAAGGCGCTGTTCCACCCCAGCTGGGGCTATCCCGACGAGGAGTTCCTCTCCGCGCTGGACCCCGGGCTGGCCCGGATCGGCCGCAGCCTGCCGAAGCAGGCCGCCACGGTGGCCGAGAGTGCCGGGGGGCTGTCTCCGGAGTGGGCGAACCGGCTCGGCCTGACCCAGGGGATCCCCGTTGCCGTCGGGGCCTTCGACGCGCACCTCGGCGGCATCGGCTCGGGGATCCGGCCCGGGACGCTGGTGAAGATCATCGGCACGTCCACCTGCGACATCATGACGGCACCGCTGGCTCAGAACCTCCCCGACGTCCCCGGGCTGTGCGGGATCGTGCCCGAGTCCGTGTTGCCGGGCTTCTACGGTCTCGAAGCCGGACAGTCGGCCGTGGGGGACATCTTCAACTGGTTCGTGGGCTCGATCCGCCCCGGCGGCGACGAGGCGGGATCCCACGGGGCGCTCACCTGGGGCGCGGAGAGCCTGAAGCCGGGGGAGAGCGGGCTGCTCGGCCTGGACTGGCACAACGGCAACCGCACGGTGCTGGTGGACCAGCGGCTCACCGGCCTCATCGTGGGGCTGAACCTCCACACGACGCCCGCCGAGATCTACAGGGCCCTGATCGAGTCGACGGCCTTCGGGGCGCGGGCGATCGTCGACCGCTTCGAGGAGTACGGCGTGAAGGTGGAGCGCGTCGTCAACTGCGGCGGCATCTCGGTCAAGAACCGGCTCGTGATGCAGATCTACGCCGACGTGCTCGGCCGCCCCCTGGAGATCTCCCGCAGCGCCCAGACCTGCGCCCTGGGCGCCGCGATCGCCGGGGCCGTCGTCGCGGGGGAGGCAGCCGGCGGCCACGCCAACTTCGAGCGGGCCGTGGAGGCGATGACGGGTGTGCTCGGCGAGCGCTTCGAGCCGGTGCCGGACCACGTCCGGGTCTACGACCGTCTCTACGCCCAGTACCGGAAGCTCCACGACGGCTTCGGAAAGCCCGGACACGGCGAGGACCTCTCCACGGTCATGAAGGAGCTGCTCGCGATCCGCGACGAGGTGAAGTCGTCATGAGCACCCAGGCACTCAGAGAGAAGGTCTGCGCGGCGAACCTGGAGCTGCCCGGCACCGGCCTCGTCGTGCTGACCTGGGGCAACGTGAGCGGGGTCGACCGGGACGCGGGGCTGATGGCGATCAAGCCCAGCGGCGTCGCGTACGACGTCCTGACCCCCGAGCAGATCGTGGTCCTGCGCCTCGAGGATGGGGAGCAGGTCGAGGGCTCGCTGCGCCCCTCGTCGGACACGCCCACGCACCTGCACCTGTACCGGGAGCTCCCCGGGCTCGGCGGGGTGGTCCACACTCATTCGAGCTACGCGTCGAGCTGGGCCCAGGCCGAGCGGGAGCTGCCCTGCTTCGGCACGACCCACGCGGACCACTTTTACGGTGCGGTGCCGCTGACGCGCCTGCTCGAAGACGCGGAGATGGACGAGTACGAGCTGAACACCGGCAAGGTCATCGTGGAGCGGCTCCGGGAGCTGGAGCTGAGCCCACAGGAGATGCCCGGGATCCTGACCCGGCGCCACGGCCCCTTCACCTGGGGGAAGAGCATCGCCGACGCGGTGAAGAACGCCGTGATCCTCGAGGAGATCGCCCGCATGGCGTTCGCCTCGGTGGCGTTGTCCCCGGACCTGGGCTGTGCCCCCAAGTCATTGATCGAAAAGCACTTTCTGAGGAAGCACGGTCCAGCGGCGTACTACGGCCAGAAGCTCGAGAAGTAGGCACGGCTCGAGGCGGGCTCGCTTCCGGCCCGCAACCAGCGCTCGCGAGAGGAGGGTCGACTCATGAAATTCGTCTCCGCCGCCTGCCTGCCCGTCGCGGCAGCCGGGCTTCTCTTCGCCGCGGTGTCCCCGGCGGCTTCGGAGCCGGGCGTCGCCGTGCTGCTGATCGACACCGATCGGGTCCTGGGCCCGGTCGACGAGGCGATCTACGGTCACTTCCTCGAGCACATCAACCACTCGGTCGTGGACGGCCTGTTCGCGGAGCAGATTCGCGGTCAGGGCTTCGAGGCAAAGGACCTCGAGACGTACTGGGAGCCCTTCGCGACCGGGGGACACGTCGAGCTGGCGGAGGTCGAGTTCGAGAACGGCGAGCGCAGCCTGCGCATCCGCGTCGACGACGGCGCGGCCGGCATCCGGCAGGGCCGCGTCCACCTCGAGGAGGGGCGGGAGTACGACGGCTCGCTGTGGGCCAGGCCCGAGGACGGTGCGGCTCGGCTGACGCTTCGCGTCTCGGACTCCACGGGAGCGGCGATCGCGACGATCCCGTTGGGGATCGAGGGCTCGGAATGGCGGGAGCTTCCGTACTCCTTCACCAGCCCCAGGCGCGACACCCAGGCGGTCGTGGAGATCGCTGCGGAGGGACGCGGGGCCCTCCTCCTCGACCACGTCTCGATGATGCGCGCCGACGTGCGCCGCGACGGGATGCTCCGCCCCGACCTCGTGGAGGCCCTGAAGGCCCTGAAGCCGCCCTTCCTGCGCTGGCCCGGCGGCTCCTTCGCCTCGATCTACAAGTGGAAGGACGGGATCGGTCCCCACGCCTCGCGTCGCTACAACCCCAACTCGATCTGGGGCGACTACTCGGACTACTACGGCTTCGGCACCCGCGAGTTCATGGAGCTGTGCCGCCGGCTCGACACCGAGCCGCTGATCGTGCTGAAGGCCACGAGCACCGACCCCGAGGAGGTCGAGTACGCCATGGACTGGGTGCACTACCTGAACGACCCGCCGACGACGGAGTGGGGCCGGCGGCGGGCGGCTCACGGCCACCCAGAGCCCTACGGGGTCCGGTACTTCCAGATCGACAACGAGCCCATGAACCACGGGTTGACGCCGGACCAGTACGCCGAGATCGTCAACGTCTACGGCGGCCGGCTCAGGGAGATCGCCCCGGAGGCCCGCATCGTGGCCTGCGGACAGAAGCGCTCCAACGACATGGTCTGGAGCCAGAAGGTCGTCGATCTCGCAGGAGACAATTTCGACGTCCTGGGCGTCCACAACTACGAGTACGAGCCCGAGAACTTCGAGACGGGGCTGCGGAGGATAAGGGACTACCTGGTGAAGCTCCGGGACTACGTCCGCGCCTCGGACCACCCCGAGATCGAGATCGGCGTCCTGGAGTGGAACTCGTCCCGGACCTACGACTGGCGGGCCGGCCTGCACGCGGCGGGCAGCCTGATCCTCTACGAGCAGCTCGGCCCGGAGGTGACGATGAGCTGTCCTGCGCTGCTGATGAGGAACACCAGCGACGATCCCACGTGGACGGCCTTCATCTACCACGACCACGTCGCGTGGTTCCCGGGCTCGGGATACGTGGTCGAGAAGCTGTTCCGCGAGCACTACGCGGAGCGCTACCTGGCCTCCACGACCGGGACGTTCCGGGACCTCCCCGAGCGCGAGACCTTCTTCGACGAGATCTCGACCATGAAGCCCGAGGACTGGCAGCCCGGGACGCTGGACGCCATCGCCACGGGCAGCGCGGACGGCCGGCGGATCGTGGTCAAGGCCGTCAATTACGCCGGGCAGGGGAACACGCTGCTCGTGCGGCTGCAGGGCTCCGGCGCGCCCGAGGAGGCCGCGGTGAGCGTGCACACCGTCAGCGCCGGTCTCACGGACGCTCCCTCGTTGGAGGCCCCGGATCGCATCGCCCCGATGACCCGGGCGATGCCGTACGCGCGGGATCTCGCGATCGAGCTGGACCCTTATACGGTGGCGGTGGTCGAGATCGCGGCGCGGTGAGCTTCCCGGGCGCCCGCACCAGAGCACCGGCCGACCGCGCGCCCCGCGCCTCTCCATGGCCGCGGAAGCAAAACAGTTGGCGTGGGTTCCCTTTTTGCTTGACAGCTTCCTACGGTGCAGCTTGGCCGGGCCCACCGGTAGCCCGAAACGGGACCTGTGGGCGGCGTGCCGCCACGCCGTTGGGCGTTCTCGGAGATGTTGGCCGGATTCGACCTCCGCAGCCGAATCTGACGACAGGCGCGGAATGAGGCTGCCGGGAAGGGGGCGCGTATATTCGGGCCATGGCCTTCGAGCCCGGTCCGTTCCCGCTCGGGGAGCCGCTGGTGGTCGGATCCGCTCGGAAGCCCGAGCCGAGGCCTTCGGGTAGAGTAGGGGCGTCCCGACGTCCCCGGCGGCACGCCCCCGGTGCTCGTCCGGCACCGTCTCGCCTCATGCAGCGATTCGGACCCGCTCTCGCCTTCGTCGCCCTGCTCGGTGGGGCCGGCCATGCCCAGGAGCCCGCTCCGGCTCCCGATCGGGAGCTTCCCGAGGCCGTCTTCAGCACCGAGGTCAACTACGTCGAGATCGACGCCTTCGTCATGGACGACGACGGGGAGTTTCTCCGGGGCCTCACCCGGGAGGACTTCGAGGTCTTCGAGGAGGGCGTCCCGCAGCAGATCACGTCCTTCAACGAGATCGAGATCCCCATCGAGCTGCCGGAAGCGACCTTCGACGAGGAGGCGGCGAGACTCCGGGACATCGCCACGAACGAGGAGGCCCTCGGCGGTCGCATCTACGTCTTTCTGCTCGACGAAGCCCACGTGGACCCGCGCAACTCGGGGACGGCGCGGGACCTCGCCACCCGGTTCATCGACGAGCAGATGGGCTCCGAGGACATCGCCTCGGTCGTCTTCACGGGGGACCGGGCGGACTCCGGGCAGACCTTCACCACCGACAAGCGACTGCTGCGGGAGGCCGTGGCCCGCTTCACCGGTGCCAAGCCGCCCTCGGCCACGATCCAGCGGATGAGCCTGATCGAGTTCCAGCGGGACACCGCCGCGTCCCAGGCGCGGGAACCCGAGGACGCCATGGCGCCGGTGCGGGGGCGCGACCTGGACCCCGCGGACCTCGAGCGTACCTACAACGCCCGGAAGTCGATGGAGACCCTGAAGAACGTGGCTCGGGAGCTGGGGGGCGTACACGGGCGCCGCAAGGCGGTCCTCTACTTCAGCGAGGGGATCGACTACGACACCCTCGACGTCATGCGCAGCGTCCAGCGGGACGCCTCCGGAGTGCTGCGCGCCATGGGCGACGCGATCGGGGTGGCCACACGGCACAACGTAGCCGTCTGCACGGTGGACCCTCGGGGGCTGATCAGCGGGTTGGGGCCGGACGACATCCAGATGTCGGCCGCGATCAACCCCTCGGCGGGCGAGACCGAGCAGCAGGGGCCGGGTGAGTCGGTTCCCGCCACCGCACCGGGCGGCCTCGATTCGATGACCCTCGATCGCGAGGTGAGGCGGTCCCTCGACAGCCTCCAGACCCTCGCGTCGGAGACCGGCGGCATCGCCGTGATGAACACGAACGACTTCGGCGAGGGCTACGAGGAGATCGTACGCGCCAACAGCCACTACTACCTGCTGGGGTACTACCCTGACGACTTTCGGCGGGACGGCAAGTTCAGGCGCATTCAGGTCCGCGTCAGGAAGCCGGGAGTCACGGTCGTCGCTCGGGACGGCTACGTGCGGCCGCGCGAGGACGAGGAGGAGCGGCCCGAGCGGCGCGCGGACGACGACACCTCGAAGGAGGTTCGGGAGCTGCTCGAGAGCCCCTGGTCCCGGACGGGACTGACTCTGGGCGTGACGGCGGCCGCCTTCAAGGGTCCGGGGCGGACCGGCTCCGTGGCGGTGACGATCCAGCTCGAGGGTGCCGAGCTTCCCTTCCGGCAGGAGGGCGACCGCGCGGTCAACGAGATCGAGGTCTCCCTGCTCGCGATCGACCAGGAGGGGCGCGTGCAGGGCGGGGATCGCATGCTGGTCCAGCCGAGGCTGAGCGAGGAGACCCTCGGCCACGTGCAGCGCAAGGGAATGCGTTTCGTGAAGCGCCTGGAGCTGCCCCCGGGGCGCTACCAGCTCCGGGTGGCGGCCCGGGAGAAGGAGCAGGGGAAGCGCGGATCCGTCTTCTACGACGTGCAGGTGCCGGACTACGCCGACGAGACGCTCGCTCTGAGCGGCGTGCTGATCACCTCGCGGCGGGCTCCGTTCACCCTGACTGCGGCGAAGGACGAACGGATCGCCGAGCTGCTCGAGACTCCCCCCACGGTGGCCCGCGCGTTCGAGCCGGACGACGTGCTCACGGCGTACGCCGAGGTCTACGGGGACCCGGAGCTGGCCCACGACGTGACCGTCACGGCGCAGGTGACCGGAGCCGACGGCAGCGTCGCGTTCCGGACCACCGAGGAGAGCGCGGCGACTGACCTCGCGGGGGAGCACGGCGTGGCCCAGCGGGTCAGCGTGCCCCTGGACAGGCTGGCGCCCGGGCCGTACGTGCTGCAGATCGAGGCGAAGCCCGCCTTCGGCAACGAGGTGGCCAGCCGAGCGCTCTCGTTCGACGTCCTCCCCGGGGCGGTGGGCCGAGCTGCCGGCGACGTGGGGCGGCCCGACGATCCGCCCCGGAGCGCGGACCGCCGCGGCCCGTCTACGCGCATCGACCGCCTCGAAGCATGGCTCGCCGGGGTCGAGGAGCACGTGCCGGGAACGGCAGACGGGGCGGCGCGGCTGGTCCGGTCCTGGGCGCCCGAGGAGCTCGCCGAGCTGGCGGGGGACCTGGCACTGGTGGCGCGCCTCATCGAGGACCCGAAGCACCCCGTCCTCTGGGTGATCGACCCGACGCGTCCGACCCGCTTCTATCGGGCCCCCTACAGTACCGAGGACGAAGCGCGCATCCGGGCCGCCGCCCATGCCGCGGCGAGCCGTTGCGGGGACGGCGCAGATCCCGACGGCGACGGAAAGCTGGACGAGGCGCAGATCCGTTGCGCCCGCAACCGCATCCTCAAGCGCGGGGCGGTCCTGCACACCGACGCGGCCGTTCACGTCGAGGACCGCCTCGCCCCGGCTCCCGAGCGGCGCTCCCGGCCGAGCCAATGGCGGGTCCAGTTCGCCGACGGCCAGCAGCGTGCGGCGCAGGGCGCACCCGGCCACTGGGAGTTGGCGCGCTCACTGCTCGACAACGTCGCCCCCGAGCCGGGGAAGGTCGACACCATCCGCCTCTGGTACATCGCCACGGCGGCCCGGGGACAGTACTACGAGCGGCACACGCGCCACGAGGACCGGGCCGTCGAGCTGTTCCCCGACGATCCCCACGTGCTCTTCCTGGCCGCGTGCCTCCACGAGAACTTCGCCTCGCCGCGCATCCAGAGCCTCGCGCGCTCGATTCACGTGTCCGACACCCGCCACGGGATCGAGCCCGCGGAGTCGGAGCTGCGTTCGGCCGAGAAGCTGTTCCGGCGATCCCTCGAGGCGGATCCGGACCTCGTCGAGGCGCGGATCCGTCTGGGTCGCGTCCTCCACCTCCTGGGGCGGCCCGAGCAGGCGGCGCTGGAGCTGCGTCAGGCGGTGACGACGCTCCTGGCCGAGGACTCGCAGGCGCCCGACGCGACGTTGATGCTCTACTTCGCCGAGATGTTCTTCGGGGCGACCGCGGAGGCCCAGGGGCAGCCCGAGCGCGCCCGGGCCTCCTACGCCCGCGCCGCCGAGCTGTACCCTGCCGCCCCCTCTCCGCAGCTCGCGCTGAGCCAGCTCGCGCTGCGTCGGGACGACCGGCCCGCGGCGCTGCGGGCGGTGGAGCGCGCGCTCCAGCCGGAGCCGGGCCTGGAGGAGCGGGACGACCCCTGGTGGCAGTACCACGTCGTCCAGGGTCGCGACGCCGCGGTCTGGTTCGAAAGGCTCCACGAGTCGCTCGGGGATGAGCCGTGAAGGGGGCACGGCTCGCCGCGTGGGTGGTCGTCTCGGTGCTCTGCGCTCCGGGAACCGGGGCGCAGGACCAGCCGACGTTCGCCACCGGGGTCGAGGCGATCCGCCTCGACGTGCTGGTCACGAACCGGGACGAGATCGTCGTGGGCCTGGGAGCCGGAGACTTCGAGGTGCGCGACAACGGGGTGCTCCAGGACGTCACGCTGGTCAGTGCCGAGGAGCTGCCACTCAACGTGATCCTCGCTCTCGACACGAGCGGAAGCGTGGCGGGGGAGCCCCTCGAGCACCTGCGGACGGCGGCCCGAGCGCTCATCGCGCGTCTGGAGGCCGACGACCAGGCGGGACTCGTCACCTTCAGCCACGAGGTGGAGCTGCGGGAGCGCCTCACCGGGGACTTCTCGCGGATCGGCAACGCGCTGGCCCTGGTCGAGCCGGAGGGCGAGACGGCCGTGATCGACGGCAGCTACGCGGCGCTGATGCTGGGCGAAACCGACATCGGACGAGACCTGCTGCTCGTCTTCAGCGACGGTGTCGACACCGCGAGCTGGCTGACCAGGGAGCAGGTGCTCGACGCGGCGCGCCGTTCCGACGTCGTGGCCTACGGCGTCTCGGTGCTCGGCACCGAGGAGCCGGGATTCCTGGGTCGGCTCACCCAGATCACCGGGGGCTCGCTCTTCGAGGTGGAGTCCACTCGCGACCTGACCTCGGCATTCGTGGGGATCTTCGACCAGTTCAGGAACCGCTACCTGCTGAGCTACTCCCCGCAGGGCGTGGCCCCCGAGGGCTGGCACCGGATCGACGTGAAGGTGAAGAACGGCCGAGGGCTGGCGAGAGTGCGGGCCGGCTACGTCGGCGGGCCGAGCAGGTAGTAGGTCTCGTTCCAGCGCAGCTCGTTCCGGAAGTCCCGGATCCGGGTCTCGCCGTCGATCAGGGCGAGCTCGACGTCCGCCATGTCCGCGAAGGCCTGGATGTGATCGGCGGTCAGGGACCGGCTCAGGGCCGTGTGGTGGGAGCTTCCGGCGTAGATCCAGGCGGAGGCCGCGATCTCCAGGTCGGGCCTCGGAACCCAGACCGCACGGGCGACGGGAAGCTTCGGGAGATCCGCATCGGCGGGGACGAGGTCGATCACGTTCGCGATGAGGCGGAAGCGGTTGCCCATGTCGACGACCGCCGCCACGATCCCGGGACCCGTCCCCGCCGTGAAGACGAGGCGGGCCGGGTCCGCCTTTCCGCCGATGCCGAGGGGGTGGACCTCCAGGGTCGGCTTTCCCTCGGCTATGCTGGGGCAGACCTCGAGCATGTGAGCGCCGAGCACTTTCGTCCCCTTCGGGTCGAGGTGGTAGGTGTAGTCCTCCATGAAGGACGTGCCACCGGGGAGACCGGTGGCCATCACCTTGAGCGCCCGGACCACCGTCGCGGTCTTCCAGTCGCCCTCGGCCCCGAAGCCGTAGCCCTCGGCCATCAGGCGCTGGACGGCGAGCCCGGGAAGCTGCTCGAGCCCGTGCAGGTCCTCGAAGGTGTCCGTGAAGGCGAGGCAGCCGTGCTCCTGGAGGAACGCGCGCAGCCCGATCTCGATCCTGGCCTGGCCGCGGACCGCTCCCATCTGGGCGCTCGATACCTTCACCTCGTACAGCTCGGAGTACTCCTCGACGAGCCGATCCACCTCCGCGTCGGTCGCCTCCGCGACCCGGGCCACGAGGTCCCCGACGCCGTAGCCGTTGACGGAGTATCCGAACTGGCGCTGGGCCGCGACCTTGTCCCCCTCGGTGACCGCGACCTCGCGCATGTTGTCGCCGAATCGCGCGAGCTTCAGCTTGCGGCTGTCCGCCCACGCGCAGGCCGCGCGCATCCAGACGTCGAGGCGTTCGTGGACCCTGGCCTCCTGCCAGTGCCCTACGATCACCGCCCGGTTCTGGCGCAACCGGCTGCAGATGAAGCCGAACTCCCGGTCGCCGTGGGCGGCCTGGTTCAGGTTCATGAAGTCCATGTCGATGCTGTTCCAGGGCAGGTCGCGGTTGAACTGCGTGTGGAGGTGGACGTACGGCTTCTGAAGGGCCGTCAGCCCGGCGATCCACATCTTCGCGGGCGAGAACGTGTGCATCCAGAGGATCAGCCCCACGCACTTCGGGGCACCATTCGCCTCGAAGAGCAGCCCGTGCACCTCCTCGGGGGTCTTGACCACCGGCTTGAACACGACCCGGCACGGGACCCGGGGGGAGCCGTCGAGCGCCTTGACGATGGCCCGAGAGTTGTCGGCGACCTGCTCCAGCGTCTCGGGGCCGTAGAGGTGCTGGCTGCCCGTGACGAACCAGACCTCGAGCTCAGCGAGGGGGGTGAGCATGGGGTGCCTCCTGCCGGGGTGCGCGGGACGGCCGGAGCGCCGGCGTGGAGCCAGCCGGGGCCGGCGCTCCGGGATTGCGTGGCATCATCGGGAACCGGTCAGCCTTCCCTTGAGCATCGTGAAGGAGTGGGGAGGAAACGTGTAGGTGAACCGCTCGCCGCTCGCAGACAGGTCGGGCTTCCGCTCCGTCCTGACCGTCTCCCGCCCGAAGTCGTTCATGGCCTTCACGTCGGGTCCGTTGACCTCGTAGACCTCGAAGGGACCGCTGAAGGAGCCCTCCTGCGCGATGACGTCCGTGGCGATGGCCTCGTCGAGATGCCGGTTGACCACGTTCACGAACACCGTTCCATCCTCCTGGAGCGTGGCCGAGACGTCGAGGTACGGGACTCCGAGCTGGCGGGTCGTCTGCTCTCCCAGCCCGATGAAGAACTCCCCGGTGTCGTAGGTCTCGCTGTCCACGAGGACGTCCAGAGACGTCCCCCGGACGTTGTTCGCGAACAACGCCAGGGGAAAGAAGATCGTCTGCTTGAACATGCCGGTCGGGTTCGTGAAGATCGGGGCGATCACGTTGACGAGCTGAGCCATGTTGGCCATCTTCACCACGTCCGCGTTGCGGACGAAGCCATTCAGGAACCCGGCGATGACGAGGGCGTCCTCCAGGTTGTAGTGCTCCTCCAGGGCCTCCCGGCCCCGCATCGCCTCACCGGAACGGGCCCGGTACCAGACGTTGTACTCGTCCCAGGCGACGTAGATCGGGTCCCGGTCGCCGCGGTCCGCGGTCTGCATGACCTCGTTGATGAGGCCGCGGAGCAGGTCGGTGCGCTGCTCCATCACCAGTGGCGTCGATACGAAGTTGTAGTAGTTGTCGTCCGGGTTGCCGACGTAGATGTGGATCGCGATGTAGTCCACCACGTCCCTGAGACCCTCGAGGACGACACGGTTCCAGTGCATGGGATCCGCGTTCGGGCGGTAGTTGGAGGAGCCGGCGGCGACCAGCTTGATGCTGGGGTCCGTCCGCTGCATCATCTTCGCGGTCTCCAGCGCCTTCTTGGTGTAGTCCCCGGCGTTCAGGTGGCCGATCTGCCAGAAGCCGTCCATCTCGTTCCCGAGGCTCCAGTACTTGATGGCGTAGGGCTCGGGGTAGCCGTGCTTCTTCCGGAGCTCCGCGAAGTAGGGCCCTTCGGCGATGTTCGTGTAGACCAGCCACTCCTGGGCCTCCTCGATCGTCCCGGTGCCCATGTTCACGGTGAAGTAAGGCTCGGCGCCGACCTGGCGCACGAACTCCATGTACTCGTTGGTGCCGAAGGTGTTCGGCTCGAGGACGTGCCACGCCAGGTCGATCTGGCCCTTGCGCTCCGGGCCGACACCGTCCATCCAGTGGTAGTTCGAGACGAAGTTGCCGCCGGGGTAGCGGAGGATGGTCGGGTTCAGCTCGCGGATCGCCTCCATCACGTCCTGGCGCAGGCCGTGCTCGTCGGCCAGGGGCGAGCCCGGCTCGTAGATCCCGCCGTAGATCATGCGGCCCAGGTGCTCCACGAAGTTGCCGTAGATCAGCGGGTCGACCTCGCCGACGATCCGGTCCGGGTCGAGCTTGATCCGCGCATTCGCGGCCTCGACCGTGGCGGCGGGTGCGAGACCCGCCACCAGGAGGGCCAGCACGCTTCCGGTGACTCTGCGATTCATGACCACCTCTCGTTGCTCGTCGCCGCTCCCGGCGACGCCTAGGGTTCCGGCTCCGCGCTCTCGTCGCTTCCGGGGCTCGTGTGACCCCGCAGCTCGGGGAGGAATGTCTCGGCCGCCTCCCGGTGCTTGTCGTCGGGGGGGGCCAGCTCGAGGTAGCGCTCCAGGAGCCGCACCGCCTCCTCGATCTCGCCGCGCCCGGCTGCGATCGTCGCCAACAGGTAGTGGGATTCCGCGTTGTCCGGGTCGAGCCGCAGCGCGGCCTCGAGGTGCGGTTGGGCCTCCTCGCGGCGGTTCGCGTTGAGGTGGAAGTAGGCGGCGGCGACCCGGATGTCGGCGTCATCGGGGAACTCCGTGACCACCGTCTCCATCATCGCAGCCGCGTCCTCGCCGCGGCCGATCTCCCCGTAGATGCCCGACAGGGCGAGCGCCGCGGGTGCGTGGTTCGGCCGCAGCTCGAGAGCCTTCTCCAGGGCGGACGCGGATCCCTCCAGGTCCGGCTTGCGGGCCAGGAGCAGGCCCAGGTTGTAGTGGACCTCGGCGACCTCGGGGTGCTGCTCCATGAGCTTCCGGTAGATGGCCTCGGCCGCGTCGAGCTGACCGGCAGCGGACAGCTCCGCGGCCTTCGTGAACTGGGCGTTGATCTCCTCGAGGGCGTCACCCAGGATCTTCTGAGCGCTGATGATGACGACCGTGGGAAGCTCCATCCGGTCGCGCTGGTTGATCCGGTACTCGGATTGCGCGCCGCGGAAGCCCTCCTTCTCCACCGTGACGGTGTAGACGGACCGTCGCACGGTGATGATGTACTCGCCCTTGTCGTCGGACTCGGAGCTGTAGGTCATCTCGTTGCCCGCGTCGTGGAAGGTGATCGAGGCACCGACCACGGGCTCGTCGTTCTCGTCGACGACGTTCCCCGTCACCACGGTGGGCTGCTGGGCCGCCGCGACGTCGGGCCAGGCCAGCGCGAGCACGCACCCGGCGATAGTCAGCCAACTCCGCACTGGAATCCTCCTCTCTCCCGACGTGGTCAGGAGCCCGCCGACAGCGTGAGCACCACGACCGAGGCGGCCGGGAGGCGCGCTTCGAGGGTCGAGCCCGCCAGTGTCGCCCCGTGGAACGCGACGGGCTCGACCCGGTCCGGATCGTCCACGGTGTTGTGGGCATCGAGGGCGTCTCCCGCGAGGACGCTACCCGTCACGCTGGTAAAGCTCGGCCCCGCGACGGTCGCCTTCACCACCAGCTCGGCCTTCGCGTCGAGGTTGACGAGGCTGACGTGGACCCGTCCTTCCGCGTCCTTCGAGGCCGAGGCGCTGACCGCCGGGAGCGCTTCTCCTCCGAAGCTGTAGTCGGGGGTCTCCAGATCGATCGGCAGGTAGGTCGCGTCGTGGTGCACCTTGTACATGTCGAAGACGTGGTAGGTAGGGGTCAGGACCATCTTCTCGCCCTCGGTGAGGATCAGCGCCTGGAGGACGTTGACGAGCTGCGCGATGTTCGCCATCTTCACGCGCTCGGCGTGATCGTGGAAGATGTTGAAGGTGGCTCCGGCCACCACGGCGTCGCGGATCGAGTTCTGCTGGACCAGAAACGCCGGGTTGCTGCCGGGGAAGGGGGTGTACCAGGTTCCCCACTCGTCCACGTACAGACCGATGCGCCCCTCGGGATCGTGCTTGGCCATGATCTCCTCGGCCTCGTCGAGCAGCGGGTCCATCTTCAGGGCGTACTTCAGGATCGAGAACCACTCGTCCTCGCCGAACCAGATCGAGGGGACCTTGTCCTGCCAGCGCTCGTTCCCGATGGTGTAGTAGTGCATCGAGATCCCCTCGATCCCCCCGCGCACGCGCTCGGCCAGGACGTCCAGCCAGCGGAGGCGCGTCCCCCCGGGGCCACCGGCGACCTTGGTGAGATCGTTGGGCTCCCAGTCGCGGGCGTAGACGCTGAAGCGGCGGTAGAGGTCCGAGTAGTACTCGGGGGTCATGCGACCACCGCACCCCCAGTTCTCGTTCCCGATGCCGATGAAGGGGACCTTCCAGGGCTCCTCGCGGCCATTCGCCCTGCGGCGCTCCGCGATGTCGCTGTCGCCGGCGAAGGTCATGTACTCGATCCAGTCCGCCATCTCCTGGGGCGTGCCGCTGCCCACGTTGGCGGCGATGTAGGGATCGGCGCCGATCATCTCGCAGAAGTCCAGGAACTCGTGGGTTCCGAAGCTGTTGTCCTCGACGACGCCGCCCCAGTGGATGTTGACGCGGCGCGGCCGCTCGCCGGTGGGCCCCACGCCGTCCTCCCAGTGGTACTGGTCCGCGAAGCACCCTCCGGGCCAGCGCAGGTTCGGGATCTCTATCTTCTTCAGGGCCTCGATGACGTCGTTGCGGATGCCCCGGGTGTTCGGGATCGGGGAGTCGGGACCGACCCAGAGCCCATCGTAGATGCAGCGCCCGAGGTGCTCGGCGAAATGCCCGTAGATGTGGCGGCTGATCTGCGGCCCCGCCTGGTCCGCGTGGACGGTCAGGGTGGCGGTCCCAGCCTCCTGGGCGCGCAGCTCGGCGGCCGCCGGCGCGATGAGGAAGCCCGCGAGGGCCCAGGACAGGCCGGGTGCCGTCAGGGATCGTCGCATCGCTCTGTTTCTCCTCTCTCTCGCTGCCGTGTGGGAAGCGCCGGTGCTCAAGCGATCCGGAGCTCGAGAGCGACGACCGCCTGCTTCGGGATCGTCACGGCCGCCGCGCCGCCGTCGACTCGCACGGCGATCCGGGACAGCGTGACGTTGTCGGGGGCGTCGAAGCTGTTGGTCGCCGTCATATCCTCGTGGGTGAGCACCTTGCCGCGACCCTCCGCCACTTGTCCCCCGCCGGCCAGCCGGATCCGGGTCGAGACCGCGTCGTCCAGGGACGGGTTCGTGAGGGTCACCGTGAGGCGGCCGTCGCGGACCGACGCGGAGCCCGAGAGCCCCGGCAGCGTCGCGGTACCGTCCAGCACGGGAACCTCGAGGTCGGGGACCTCGACGTCCATGGGCACGAGCCTTCCACCCATGTGGGGTCGATACATCTCGAAGGCGTAGTAGGCGGGAGTGCGGGTGTAGCGGTCTTCCACGACCGCGAACAGGGAGTGCAGGCAGTTGATGGTCTGGGCGACGTTCGCCATGTGGACCTTGTCCGCGTGCCGGTTGAAGATGTCGAAGGTGATCGCCGAGTGGAGCGCGTCGCGCAGGGTGATCGTCTGGCTGAGCAGGTACGCCGGGCCCAGCTCGGTGCCGCCCCGATACCAGTTGCCCCACTCGTCGATGACGAACTTCGTGTGGTGCTCGGCGTCGTAGCGGCCCATGATCTCCCAGTGCTTGCGGATGATCTCGTCCATCCGAGCGCCCTTGTGCAGCACCGCGTACCAGCCCGACGCGTCGAAGCGCGCCCCGTCTTCCTCGGTCCGGCGGAAGTCCGTGTAGTAGTGGAGCGCGAAGCCGTCCACCGGGGAGCGGCGCACCCCCTGCATCCCGGCGAAGAAGTCCTCGGTCCAGGCCACGTCCATGTCCTCCGAGTGCCCCCGCGGCCCGGCCGCGATGAGGTACGGCCGTACGTACATCGGGAACTGCGTGACGAACCTGCGGTACTCGGTGGCGTACTCGCCTCCGGTCATGTCGCCGCCGCAGCCCCAGGACTCGTTCCCCACGCCCCAGTACTTCACCCCGAAGGGCTCACCGGCGCCGTTGGCCGCGCGCTCGTCGGCCAGGGAGACCGTGCCGAGCGGGGCGTTGCAGTAGAGCACCCAGTCGTGGAGCTCCTTCGGGGTGCTGGAGCCCACGTTCGCCGCGACGTACGGCTCGGCCTCGACGACCCTGCACAGGTGCATGAACTCGTGTATGCCGAACTGGTTCGTCTCGGTGGCGCGAACCCCCTCTGGCATCCGCGGCTCCCAGAAGTTGTAGGTACGGGGGCGGTCGGCCGCCGGGCCGATCCCGTCGCGCCAGTGGTAGCCGTCTGCGAAGCAGCCCCCCGGCCAGCGCAGGTTCGGGGCGCCGATGCGCTTCATGTCGTCGACGAACTGCTTCCGGATGCCGTCCACGTTGGGGATCTTCGAGTCGCGCCCGACCCAGATGCCGTCGTAGATCACGCCCCCGAGATGCTCGATGAAATGGCCGTAGATGTGGGGATCGATGGCCGGACCGGGTTCCGAGGGGGTGAGCACCACATCGGCCTCTGCGGCGAAGGCGGGGCGCCAGACGCCGAGGGCGGCTGCGCCGGCCCCGGCCGTCCTCAGGAACGCTCGCCGCCGCATCTACTCGTCTCCCTCGCCCGAGGTCAGGGAGCGGATCAGGTCGACCTCGGCCTGGCGGTAGGGCGTGTGGTCCGGGCGGAAGATGTCGTGGTGCCAGAGCTCCGGCTCGGCCGTGTACTCCTTCTCCCAGGAGTCCCACGGGTAGATCGTGTTGGTCTTGCCGGAGACGAAGCCCCAGTTGTACGCCCCGACCTTGTGCTCCTTGAACAGCGGAAGCAGGGTCTCGAAGGTGTTGTCGCGGCTCCGAGCCACGTACTCGGTGCACAGGATCGGGCGGTCGTAGGTCTGGAGGTACTCGATCTGCCGGGGCGCCACGTCAGGGGTCTCGTAGGTGTGAAACGTGATGATGTCGGAGCTCTCCAGCATGAACTTCGAGATGCTGGAGAGCTTGTCGGGCTGGAGCCCGTCAGAGCCGATGAAGTCTCCCCAGACCCCGGCCGTGAGGGGCTGAGAGGGGTCGACCTCGCGAGCCCAGGCGAACGCGTTCCGCAGCAGGGCGAAGGCCCGATCGTACTTGTCCGGCAGCTCCACGTCCCCGTAGGCGTCCGCGTTCCTGTTCTCGGGCTCGTTGAAGAGGTCCCAGGCCAGGACCCGCTCGTCGTCGGCGAAGCGACCGATCACCCCCTGGACGTACTCCTTCAGCCTGGGGTACTGGCTCTCGTCCTTCAGGGCTTCCGCGCCCGGGCTCTGTACCCAGCCGGAGTTGTGCTTGTGGGGTACGGGCTCCCGTTGCGGGCCGAGCTCCGGGCGCGGATCCCAGACGCCGTCGAAGAGGACCAGCATCGGCTTGATTCCGTGGGAGTCGGCGGCGGCGAGGAACTGGTCGATGCGATCCGCGAAGCCCTCGGGGTCCTGATCCCAGAGCAGGTCGTGGAGGAACACGCGGTGGGTGTTCATGCCGATGCTGGCCGAGAGCGCGAGCTCCTTCTCGATCGTCTCGATGTCGAAGCTCTCCGCCTGCCACATCTCGAGCTGGTTGATCGCGGTGCTCGGCCCGAAGTTGGTCCCGACCGGCCAGGGCTGCTCGGCGTACCACGCGGTGGCCTCGTCCACGGACCAGCGCGCAGCCGGCTGAGTCTCAGCCGGAGCGGTCGCCTCGGTCTCGGGTGGCTCCGGTGCCGGGCCGCAGCCCGGGAGCGCGAAGGGGAGCGCGGCGAGGAACGGTAGGAGTCGCGAAGCTCGCATGTCAGCCTCCCTGGCTTCGTTCGCGTCGGCGGTCAGCGGGTGCTGAACCGGTACACCGTCGTGGAGCTGAAGGTCTCTCCGGGCCGCAGCACGACGCTCGGGAAGTCCGGCTGGTTGATCGAGTCCGGGAAGTGCTGGGTCTCGAGGCAGAGCGCCGCGTACTGGGGGTAGGCCCCGCCACGCCCGCTGAGCGAGCCGTCCATGAAGTTGCCGGAGTAGAACTGGACCCCCGGCTCCGTGGTCAGGACGTCCATGGCCCGCCCGCTGGCGGGATCGTGGAGGCGGGCGGCCAGCTCCAGGGAGCCGCCCTCGGCGTCCAGCGCGTAGTTGTGGTCGTAGCCGACGGGGTCCCCTCCGACCTCCTGAATGCGCGCACCGATCGCCGTGGGCGCCGTGAAGTCGAAGGGGGTGTCCGCCACGGAGGCCAGCTCACCGGTCGGGATCAGCGTGTCGTCCACGGGGGTGTAGCGGGAGGCGCGCAGCTCGAGGACGTGGTCCAGGATCGTGCCGCTGCCGGCCCCAGCGAGGTTGAAATAGGAGTGGTTCGTGAGGTTGACCGGGGTGGGAGCGTCAGTGGTCGCCTGGTAGTCGATGCGCAACGCTCCCTCGGCGTCCAGGGTGTAGGTGACGGCGGCCTCGAGGGTGCCGGGGTAGCCCTCCTCGCCGTCCGGGCTGGTGTAGGTGAAGCGGACGGCGGGTGCTCCCGGGGAACCGGCGGCTTCTCCTTCCCACAGCACCTTGCAGTAGCCGCCCGGGCCGCCGTGCAGGTGGTTCGGACCGTCGTTGGCGGCCAGCTCGTAGGTCTCGCCGTCGAGCTCGAACTTCGCCCCGGCGATGCGGTTCGCCACGCGGCCCACGGCGCAGCCGAGGTACGGCGGGTTCTCCAGGTACTGCTCGACCTGCTCGAAGCCGAGCGCGACGTCGGCCAGGGTGCCGTCGCGATCGGGAGCCTGGATGCGGCTGATGCTCGCTCCCACCTCGATCAGCTCCACACGGACGCCGGAGGGGCTGGCCAGCTCGAAGACCTCGACCTCCCGGCCGTCCGAGAGTGTCTCGGTCCGCGCGTCCAGGGTCACGGGCTCGTTCGCGGTGGAGGCGGCGTCCTCCGGCGCGGGCTCGGGCGGATCTGCCGCGGGAGCGCAGGCGACCGCAGCCGCGAGCAGGAAGGAGAGGAGAGCGCGTTCACGCATGGACACCTCACAGGGCTTCATCGCGTCGTTTCCATCACACCCCAGGCCCTAGGACGTGGCGATCTGCACCACGCTGTAGGAGCGAGGGGGAAGCTTGAACGTCATCGACGCGCCGGGCTGGGGCGCGTCGAGTGGGGCCGGCGCCACGAGCGTCGGCTGCTCGAAGGTGTTCGCGGCCTTCAGGTCCGAGCCGGTGAGCGTCTGGCTGTCCACGACCCGGGAGGGGGTGATGTCGCGCCAGTCGACCTTCAGCTCGCGCTCGGACTCCAGGTCGCGGTTCAGCATCAGCAGGCAGACCTGCCCGTTCCCGGGGTCGAGGGTCGCGACGACGTCGAGGAACGGAACGTCGGCGTCGATGGCGAAGTCCGGCCGCAGCCCGTCGCCCTCGATGGGGTAGGTCTCCGACTGCACCTGCAGATCGAGCACGCGCCCCCGGGCGTACCTGAGCGCCCAGGCGTAGGGGTAGAACGTGCTCTGCCGCAGCACCGAGCTCTCGTTCGTCACGAGGGGCGCGATGACGTTGATGATCTGGGCCAGGCAGCCGATCCGGACCCGCTCCGCGTTCCGGAGCAGCGTGTTCACGAAGCCCCCCACCAGCAGCGCGTCCTCGAGGTTGTAGACCTCCTCGAGCAGCTTGGGGGCGAAGGTCTTCTGCCCGTCGGTGAAGCGACCGCGCCGCGCCCGGTACCAGACGTTCCACTCGTCGAAAGAGAGCCAGAGCCGCTTTCGCGACTTCTCGATCCCCTGGACGTAGTCGCAGACCGCGCCGATCTCGAGGATCTGGCGGTCCATGTCCAGGTTCTGAGCCAGGTAGCGAGCCGGGTCGTTTCCGGTGAGGGACTCGGTGTTCCCGTAGTAGTTGTGGAGCGAGATCCCGTCGACCTGGTCGTAGCACTCCTCGAGCACCTCGCGGTCCCAGACCAGGTAGTAGGGCATGATCGTGTTGCTCGACCCGCAGGCGATCAACTGCGTGTCCTCGTCCACCACCCGGATCTGCCGCGCGGCGTCCCGGGCCTTTCGGCCGTACTCCCGGGCGGGCATGTGCCCCATCTGCCAGGGGCCGTCCATCTCGTTGCCGAGGCACCAGTACTTGACCTTGTGGGGCTGCGCGTAGCCGTGTGCCCGGCGCAGTTCGCTCCACTTCGTGCCCTTCTCGACGTTGCAGTACTCGACGTAGGCGGCGGCCTGCTCGGGAGTGCCGGTGCCGAGGTTCGTGGCCAGCAGCGGCTCGGTCTCCACCAGCTTGCACCACTCGATGAACTCGTTGGTGCCGAACTGGTTCGTCTCGATGGAGTTCCAGGCCTTCTCCAGCACCGTGGGGCGCTCGTCCCTGGGGCCCACGCCGTCGAGCCAGTTGTACCCGGAGACGAAGTTGCCACCCGGGTAGCGCATGATCGGCACGCTGAGACCTTTGACCTCCGCGATCACGTCGGTTCTGAAGCCGTTCGCGTCCGCGAGGGGGGAGCCGGGCTCGTAGACCCCGGTGTAGATGGCGCGGCCGAGGTGTTCCAGGAACGCGCCGAGCACCCGCCGATCCATGTCGGCGCGGAAGCGAGCCGGGTTGATGACGGTGCGAGCGGGGCCGGAGGCTGCCGCGTACCCCACCCGGCTCAGCCAGGGGCTGGCCGCGAGGGCCGCCCCCGTCATTCCGAGCTGTTCCAGAAACCTGCGACGCTGCAGCCTGGGGTTCACGGTGCCCTCCTCATCTGGTCCAGAATCGTCGGCGCGAGCCGCCGGGGACGCGATGCTCCGCCTCCAGATGAAGCCCGGCGTCGCGGGGGCACCGGCGCGATGCCCGACCGCTCGCCTGATCCGGGAGCGACCTCTGGAAAGCGCTTACGCGGTTTCGAGAGTCTGCGACAGGCCGGGCGGGAAGTCAACGCAATTGTCATACGATATGATCCATGATCCCCTCGGAGAGCCGTTCCAGCCGTAGGGCCGGAGTCGTCATGCTCGGAAGAGTCGCCTTGGTTGTTCTCGCGTCCTCCTCGCTCGGGAGCATCGCGCTCCTCGCGCAGGAGCCGGAGCCCCCCGCCTTTCCCGGCGGTGTCGAGCAGGTCACCGTGGACGTCGTCGTGACCGAGGAGGGCGTCCCGGTGCGGGGGCTCTCCAGGGAGGACATCCAGGTCTACGAGGACGGCCAGCTCCAGACCGTCGTCAGCTTCGAGGCCGTGCACGTGCCCGAGTCCCCCTCCCGGACCCCGAAGCCGCGGCCCCGGATCGCTACGAACCATGACCAGGAGGACACCCGAGGCCGGACCTTCGTCGTGTTCTTCGACGACAGCCATCTCACCGCGGAGACGGCGCGCCGGGCCAAGGGGGCGGTGGCCGAGTTCCTGACCCGGGGTGTCCGGGAGGGGGACCGC
>Ga0299906_10000762_pt1 | contig 28839 bp, 12 predicted proteins | sample RVTome_14_FD_200259 | JGI IMG/M metagenome (GOLD analysis project Ga0299906, IMG submission 200259) | Soil microbial communities from uranium-contaminated site in the Upper Colorado River Basin, Wyoming, United States - RVT145D125 (version 2) ...
ATTCTCAACTTCGGTGAAAAAGTCGCCGCCGGCCTCGCCGTTCTCCTCGGCGGCGCGCTCATCGACTACGTCGCGCGATTGGTTCCGGGAGAGGCGGCGCAGTCCGCCGCCACCATCTCCCGCATCGGCTGGGTATTCGGAGGCGCCCCCGCGGTGCTGCTCTTTCTCGCCATCGTTGCCGTCGCCGGGTACCGGCTGGATCGCGAGACCGTCGCCTCCCTACAGCTCCGCCTGCGCGAGCGAAGGGCGGAACCCTGGGACGCAGAGACCGGTTAGGAAATCGTGTGAGACGGGGGAGATCAATCAGGACCTGTTGGCCAGTTTATCTCCCTGTCTCCTCCTATCTCTTATCCTCTCATCCCCCTTGGTTTGGATTTCCTTCTTCGCGTAGCGTAATTGAAGAACGAAGTACCAAAAGGATCACTCGAGATAGCCGAGGGCCCTCAGGTGCGCGGCGAGCCGCTTCTGGTCGTCGCGGCTGAGCATCGGCCTCGAAGCCGGTTCGGCCGCGATCGGTGACCCCTCCGCGACCACGCCCGGAGCCGCGCGCCGGCGCTCTCGGAAGCCCGGCGCCATCGCTTCCCCGGGCACGGCGCCTTCGAAATCCTCGGGAATCGGAAGCCCGAGACAGTGGAGCATCGTCGGCGCGACGTCGAGGATGGAGAGCTCCTCGATTCGGACTCCCTTTCGAAAGCCCGGGCCCCGCGCGAGGAAGACTCCCTCCGGACGGTGCGCGCCGATGGGCTCGCTTCGCGAGCGGTAAACCGACTCCGAGTCGAGAATCGAGACGAGCCCGCCGTCGCGAAGAACCAGAGTGACGTCGGGCGCGAGATCCCGGCAGGGTCCGGAAAAAATCTCGTCCCTGGTGAAGACCGCGGAAACCACCGGACTCCCGCTCTCGTCCCTGACCTCGCGGAGCTCCAGGACCAGACGCGCGCGGAGCTCCTCGTACTCCGAGTCGGAGACACCCACCCCCGGACCGCCGTTCGATCGAACGATGTAGATTCCGTTGCCGCTCGGGGTGGGAACGTAGGCGCGGGTCTTCTCCCAATCGAGAAGGTAGACGTGTCGGGCGAGCTGCTCCATGCCGAGATCGCCGGAGCCTCCGGCCTCGGGCCCGGAGCTCTTGGCCCAGGCCAGATGGCCGTTGTTTTCGAGCCAGGAGTTGACGAAGAACGTTCCCGTCTGGGCGCCGAACCCATGGTCCGAAGCGATGAGGGTCGTGTCCTCCGGCCCGCTCATCGCGAAGATCCGCGAGAGAATCGCGTCGAGCTCCCGGTAGTACTCGAGACAGAGGGACCGGATGCGCTCCTCCCGTTCGGAGGGGTTCGGGCTTCGATAGGCGGGATCGATGAAACGCCAGCAGAGGTGCTGGATCTTGTCGACCCCGTCGAAGAGGACCGCCGTGAGCGGGGAGGGGTCCTCCCGCTCGAGCATCTCGACGATGCGCAGCCACTGCCGCTCGCGGCGGATGTAGAACGAGACCCACTCCTCGAGCTCCTCGATCCGGCAGCCCTGCACCGCCTTCGCTTCCGGAGACAGGTCCATGGACAGCTCTTTCGCTTCGAAGCCGGGGAGCTTCTTGATGCGGTCGAAGAGATTCGCCGGCCGGCAGCCGAGCCGGAGCTGCCGCCACGGCATCCACCCGGGAACCACGTTGCCTTCGATTCGAGGCGCGGGGAACGTCAACGGGAAGTTCAGGACGGTGGAGCGAAGTCCCTGCCGATTCACGATCGACCAGAGGGTTTCGGCGCGAACGTCCTGGGCGTTCGAGACGTGGAAGTAGTAGCTTTCGGGCGACTCCTTGGTGAAGAAATCGAAGACCCCGTGATGGCCCGGACTGCGCCCGGTCATGAGCGAGGTCCAGGCGGGAGGCGTCAGCGCGGGCACGATGGTGCGGAGGTTGGCTCGCACCCCTCCGCCCATGAACTCGCGGAGCGCGGGCATGACGCCCTCTTGCATCATCGGGTCGAGGACGTCGAAGGTGGCGCCGTCGAGCCCGATGAGAAACGTGCGGCCGCTCATCTCACGTTCCGGCGGCGCTCGCCACTTCACTTCGAGGGCTTCGAGGACTCTCCTGCATCTGCGCGTGGATGAAGTCGATCCACTCTCCCACGGGAATGTCGGGAATCTGGCGCTCCCCGAGCTCGGCGAAGAGTTTCATGAAGGGAAAGACCCGGCCGTAGTGCTCCTGGATGGCCGTCCCAAGCACCACCACGTCGAGCGAGGCGAGCCCCATGTCGGCGAAGAACCGGGTCTCGGCGGTGATCTCGCCGCCGTATTCCCAGTCTTCCGAAAGCCTGCCGAGCAGCATCAAGACGTCTTTCATCACTTCTTCGCGTGTCTTCATTTTCGAATTTCTCCCAGCGCGGGCTCGGGGTGCGGAGCAGACAGACGTCTGGCTGCCTCGAGAGCCGGAAGTTCGCTCTCCCCCACCACCGCCACGAAATCATCTCCGCCCCTCGAGGTCGACACCCGGAGGGTCTCACCGCCCGGGCCGCGAGCGAGGAATCGTCCAGGCGTTTCCGACTGGAGCTCCACGTCGGCGGGCGCGAGCTCGATTCCATGTTTTTCCCGGAGGCGCGCCCGAGCCGCGTCCTTCGCGGCGAGCCTCTCGAAGAGCCACCCCACCCGATCGGACGGAGGGAGGGAGAGCGCGTCCCAGACCCGTCGCTCGCTCCGTCCGAGGATCAGCATCGCCAGAGCTTTCTGCCACACCGCCCCGTGCGCCGTGAAAAAACCGGCGGGAAATCCCTGGAGGCGAAGCCGGTACCCACCGCGCTCCTCCAGGATGCCCTCCGTGAGCGTCTCCTCGACCGGGTCGTGTAGAAACCGCAGAAACGCCCGCGGCAGGTCGAACCTCCGGTCCTTCCACCCCGAAAAGCGGCAGACGAGACTCTCTACGCGGTTCTCGCGAGCTACGACGTCCAGATCGGAATCGACGGCTTCCTCTCCGATGAGGCGAATCCGCGCCCGGCATTCCAGCTCCGCCGGGGTCGCTCCCGGAGCCCGGTAGAGATCGAGGGCGTCGAGCTGGAAGGGAAACACGACGTACCCGCGCTCGAGATGCTCGGCCGTCCAGAAGCCTACGACCTGCCCCGGTTGATCGAGCAGGACCGGGTCGGTGGCGAGAGCGGGAGATTCGGTCGACGCGAAGAGCTTGTCGGCCGACAGGGTCGATAGTGTCGCCGTCGCCCCGTCGGCACCCCACCGGTCCATCGACCGCACGCCCTGAAAGCGCGGGCCGTGGAACATGATCTCTTCGTACAGTCTGTCCGGGAGCCACTTCGAACGCCGCTCGCTCGCGAGCGAGAGTCTCTCGGCAGGAGGCGCCTCGGGATAGCGCTCGGCGAGGACGACCTTTCCCTCGACGAGGGGTGCGGCCCCCTGAGAGGCGGATCCCTCGAAGATTTTCACCTGCACCACGAGCCCCTCACCGTCCTCGATTCTTCGAGCCACGATCTTGAGCGAAAGCTCTCCCCTCTCCAGCATCATCCAGCGGTACGCACGGACGTCCCTCATGCCCACGACCTTACGGTCCGGTTCGCGCGCGAGAGCGACCGCGGCCTCGGCGAGCATCTCCATCCCCATGGTGAGGGGCACGACCGCGAGCCCCGTCAGTTCCGGATCGGAGGTCGAAACCTTGCGTCCGAGCGCGTGGTCGCGAAGGAAGAGGTCCTGGTGGAGGTCGAGGACCGCGCTTGCCACCAGCTCCTCGCCGGGAGTCCACTTCTCGATGACGCGAAGGAAGGCAAGAGTCGGGCGGGCGGGGCCGGGCGCGTTTCCGTTCGCGCGGGCCTCGAGAAAGCGAACGACGTCGCCGAGCGTTCTCTGCGCGGCGAGCGACTCCATGTCGTCGCCCGCGACGAGCTCCGTCTGCTGCTGGAGCGATCCCAGGATCTCCACCCGTTTGATGGAATCGATGCCGAGGTCGGCCTCGAGATCCAGATCCAGCCCGATCCTCTCGACGGGGTACCCCGTCCGCTCCGAAACGATTCGAAGAAGCATCTCCCGGAGGCCGCCGTCCGGGGGGCTCGAGGGGGCGGCCCGTTCGGCCTGTTCCGAAACCTCGGCCACCGTCGAAGTCTCCGCGACCGCGGGGCGTTCGGTGACGATCGTCTCTTCGAAGGGAAGCGCGGGCGAGGTCGCGGGGGCATGGCCGGTGAGAAAGCCCTCCATCACCTCCTGTTGCACCGAGAGAAACCGCTCCATCGTCTTCCAGTAGGAGGTCATCACGGCGTCGGGAGACTCCGCGGAGGCCTCGACCGGAGTCGGTTCGGGACGCTTCGGTCTTCCGGTGGTTCCATTCGAAGGCGGCGCCGTGGCGGCGATTACGGGGACGGGCGAGCTCGCAACCGCGGCCGACTGCCCGGCGCGGAGCCGCGCCGCCATCTCCTCGGACATCCCCATGGGAATCCAGCCCACGTCGACCTTCATCGGCCGGCGGGTCTTCTCGGCGCCTGCCGCCATGCGCCGAACGCGCCGTCCCCGGTAGAGCGCATCGAGCTTCATGGGAACGCCGTGGACCGCGAGAAGACCCACGAAGTGATTGAGCTGGGTGATGCCGGGGCGGCTGAACGAGTCGACGGGCACCGCCAGATGAGGCCGTCCGCGAAGGGTGTCGGAAACGAAGGCGCTGAGGTTCCCGCGGGGGCCCACTTCCACGAAGATCCGGACCCCCTCGTCGTGCATCTTCTCGATGGTCTTCCGGAACTCGACGGGACTCATCCAATGCTTCAAGGCGAGCTCGCGGCAGGCCGAGATCTCCTCCGGGAATCGGGAGGCGGAAGCGCAGGAGTAGAGCGCGCACGCGGGTGGACGGACGATCCACTCGTCGAGAAAATCCCGCAATCCCTCGGAATAGCTCTCGAACGCGGACGTGTGGTAAGGGCGATCGAACGAAAGCCGTTCGTAGATCCACCCCCGGCGCTGGGCCTCGGAGAGCAGGGCTTCCGTTTCGGTCTTGCCGCCGACGACCACCGTCTGATGAGGGCAGTTGTCCATCGCGAGGAAGAGCTCGCCGCCGATCGCTCGCACCGCTTCGGCCACGGAGGCGGAGTCCGCTCCGAGCGCGACCAGCGCCGAAGGGGGCACGGCTCCGTTCGCCCCCTGCCGGTAGTAGAAATCGTTGAGCTGGCGCGCGAACCGAGCGACGTCGGCGTCGGTCTCGAGCTCCATCATGCCCGCGGCGCGCATCGCGGCGTACTCGCCGGTGCTGTGCCCGAGCATCGCGTCGGGAACCACCTCGAGGCTCCGCAACAGCTCGTAGAGGGCCCAGTCCGCGGTGAGCACCGCTTCGAAGGCGCCTTCCATCTGCCACAAGCGCTCCTCCGCCGCGCGTTTTTCCTCCGGCGAGAACATCGGCCGCGGGAAGATGAAGTCGCTCGGGACGTAGCTTCTCCGGTGTCCCCGGAAGACCTCGTCGATGAAATCGAACCGGCGCCGGACTTCGGGAAAGTGGGTGCAGAGGTCGGACAACATGTCCAGGTACTGGCTTCCCTCACCGGGGAAGAGGAACGCGAGCTTCTGATCCCGCGCGAGCGGCTCGTCTGCGTAGTAGATCCCGCGGGCGTCCCGGATGCGGGACACCTTGGGGTCCGCGAGGCGCGAAGCGGCGACACGAAGCTTTTCCCGGAGGTCGTCGAGGTCGGAGGCGACGATGGCGAGACGCGCGTCGCCCTCGCGCAGGGGGAGATTGACGGAGGCGGCGAGATCCCGGAGCTCGAGGTCGCCCCGGGTGTCGGTGAGCGCCTCGATCTCTCGCGCCCGCCGGAGCACCTCGTCCCGAGTCTCTCCCGTGAGGATCACCACCTCGCTGTCCCAGGGCATCAAGCCGTCGGACGGGGCGTGGGCCTCCTCCAGGAGGGCATGGGCGTTGATGCCTCCGAATCCGAAGGCATTGACGCCGGCTCGTCTCGGGATCTTCGAGTCTCCGTGGATCCAGGGTCTGGTCTCGGTGTTGAGGTAGAACGGAGACGCCTCGAGCCCGAGCTTGGGATTGGGCCTTTCGACGTGGAGCGTCGGAGGGAGGACCCGATGGTAGAGGGAGAGAGCCGTCTTGATGATGCCCGCGATTCCCGCCGCGGGCATGGCGTGGCCGATCATCGATTTGATCGAGCCGAGCCCGCACCAGGGAAGCAAGCCGTTCCTTTTGCCGAAGACGCTGGTCAGGGCCTGTACCTCAGTGGCGTCGCCCACCGGCGTTCCCGTCCCGTGGGCTTCGATGAGCCCCACGCTCCGGGGGTCGACACCCGCGGCTTCGTACGCCCTCCGCAGGGCGAGCTCTTCGCCTTCGGGACGGGGAGCCATCACGCCGAGGCCGCGCCCGTCGCTCGAGACGCCGACGGACTTCACCGTCGCATAGATTCGGTTTCCATCACGCTCGGCGTCCTCGAGGCGCTTGAGCACCACCATCCCCAGGCCTCCGCCGAGAACGGTGCCATCCGCGAGCGCGTCGAAGGGCCGGATCTCCTCCCGGCGCGAGAGAGCTCCCAGCTGACAGAAGAGCATGAGTGTCGGAACGGGAGTGGCGACGTGGACTCCCCCGGCGAGCGCGAGGTCGTACTCGCGGCTGCGCAAGCCGCGGATCGCGTGCTCCACGGCGATGAGCGACGAAGCGCAGGCGGCGTCGACGGTATAGTTCGGCCCCATCAAGTCCAGCCGGTTCGCGATGCGGCCGGCGATGATGTTGGGAATCAGGCCGGGGGCGGTATCGGCGTTGAACGGCGGCATCTTGCGCTTCAAGTCCGCCCGGATCTCCTCGATCTCCTTCTCGGCGAGCTCGGGATGCAGGGTCTTCAGGATCTCGATCGTCTGGTCGACCATCCGGCCGTGCTGAACCACGCAGAGGTTGCCGCGGTTCAGGTAGGTGCCCTTGCCGAGGATCACCGCTGTCGATCGGCGCTCTGGAATCTCTTCGGCATAGCCCGCGTCCGCGAAGGCTTCGCGCGCCACCCGGAGCGCCAGCCACTGGTCGGGCTCTCCCCCCTCGACCGCTCGGGGCATTACCCCGTGATCGAGGGGATCGAAGTACGCGATGGGGGCGATGAACCCGCCGCGCTTGCAGTACACGCGGTCGTTCGCCTTCGACTCCGGGTCGTAGAACACGTCCACGTCCCAGGCCTCGGGAGGGGGATCGCTCGTGGCGTCGACCTTCCGGACGATATTCCTCCAGAAGGCTTCCAGATTCGGAGCGCCGGGAAACAGACACGACATGCCGATGATGGCGATGTCGCTTCTTTCGCCTGCTTGCTTCTTGCCGTTCATCGCTCCTTCAGACCGGTCCCGTGCTCTTTCCCGCGACCTCGAGCCCCGGCTCGTGCACGAGCCAGCTTCCGCCCAGGCGGTTGAGAGCCCGGGTGCAGACCCCCTCCATTTCCTCGAGAGACCAGAGAAGCCGGCCGTCAGCTCCGACGAAATGCACGTCGATGTAGAAGACGGGATCGCGCGACTTCTCGAGAACCCGAAGGTAGCAGCGGACGGGCTCGCTTCCGATGGGGGCGTACCGCCGGAGCCGGGTGAATCGCGAAGGAAGCGGCGTCTTGTCGACGTTCGCCCGCGCCCAGAGGAGGAAGAGCTGCAGGCCGCTGTCGAACACCACGGGATCGATGAGCCACTCGCCCGAGGTGACTCCCTTGAGGCAGCGTCCGGGAGGCGAGGGCTGAAGCGTCGCCGCGACTCCACGAGCGCCGAGTCCTTCGATTCGCGTGATTCCCTGGAGGAGCGGGCCGTGGAACAGCCATTGGCGATAGGCCTGCTCGACTCCCGCCTCGAAGGGCGGAAGGGACGAGAGGCCGTCCACTTCGAAGCGCGGGGCCCCCGGAGGCCGATCGGAAAGCTCGACCGTCGCCCGGTAGTAGGGCTTTCCACCGCCCTCCGCGTCTCGCAGCTCCACGTGGACGTCGACACCGGGCCCGCCTCCCGGCCGCTCGTACGATGGCTCGACCTGCGGCCTCGCCACCACGCTCACCTCCCGCGGACCGCCTTCGAGAACGACGCCGTGGAGCAACTGGAGATCGCGCACGCCTACGACCTGAAGCTCGGGCCAGGCTTGCTGCACCACTTCGGCCATGAACTCCGACGCCACCGCCATCGGCAGCACTTCGACACCGTCGATTCGGTGGTCCGTGAGATAGAGGTCCTTCGAAGGATCGAGCCAGCGCCGCGCGCGCACGACACTCCCTCCGTTCGAAAAAACCGAGTCGCGCACCAGGGGCAGCCATAGCTTCGCCGAGGGCTTCACGAAAGAGAGCTCGGCATCCTTCGAAGCGCTCCAGGCGCCGCCCCCGATGACCACTTGAGCGTCCTTCGCATTGCCGGCCCGGAGCTCGGCGTCGAACCGGCGGCATCCCTCGTCCACGGGGATGAGCGCGACGCCGCGCTTCTCGAATTCTCGCCGAAGCTCGGCCGAGACCATCCCCGTCTTCTCCCACGGGCCCCAGCTGATGGAGAAAACCCGGCCCGGCCACTCCCGGTTGAGCGACTCCGCGAGCTCGCCCAGGACCTCGTTCGCCCCGGCGTAATCGCATTGCCCTCGGTTCCCGAACGTTCCCGCCGCCGATGCGAAGAGCGCGAGCGCTTTTACACCGGCTTGCGGAAGGCGCTTCGAAAGGAGAAACGCGCCGTCCACTTTGGTGTCGAAGACCCGGTCGAAGGACTCGGGCGATTTCTGCGCGACCAGCTTGTCCTCGATGACTCCCGCGCCGTGAACCACCACGTCCACTCGGCCGAGCTCGGAGAGCGCCCACGCGAGCGCGGCGTCGACCTCGCCCTCGCTCCGTATGTCGACGGCGCGATAGAGGGCGCGTCCGCCGGCGGCTCCGACCCGCTCGATCGTTCGCCGCACTTCCCTCTCTTTGAGGAGATGCTGGTACCGGGACTCGAGGACGGGTAGAGTGGCCGCCTCGCTTCGGGACTCCGCCTCGGCGATGAGGGCGGCCTTCAGCTCCTGCGGGGACGAGAGCGCGCGCGTCGCCGCGGACTCTTCGGGAGGAGGCTCGGGGATACGGCCCCAGAGGAGGAGGGTTGGACGGTACCGCTTCGCCAGATCCACCGCGACTTCGGCGGTGATTCCGCGGCCGCCGCCCGTGAGGACGATTACGCTGTCGGATCCGAGCTCGATTTCCGGCTTCTCTCGATCGGGAAGTGCGGCGAGCTTCGGGGAGCGGGCCATCCGCCTCGTTCCCTGGTAGACGACCTCGGCGAGGCCGTCGCCGGAGGCGAGCTCCTCCAGGATCCGGCGGGCGACGACGTGCGCCGGATCCGCGCTCGCGATCTCGATCGAAGCGCACCGCACACCGCTCCATTCGAGTGCGAGGGTCTTCGCCATGCCGCGGAGCGCGGCGTGTCCGGGGAAGCGGAGCCGAGGCGCTTCGCCTCCGCTCGTGGGCATGCAGGCGACGCACCATGCGGGACGGCCTGCCGCCGCCTGCCGCTCGAGGTCGCGGGCGATGGAGCGAGCGGCGTAGAAGAACCCCTTTACGTCGCCGGCAAGGCGTCGCCGCCAGCTCGCGAAGTCGTCGGAGAGCGCCGAGCTTCCTGCCGACCAGGGAGCGAGGTGCACGAGGCCGCAGAGACTCCCCTCCCGCTCGCGCACGGTTTTCAACATCGCGTCGACTCCGGCGGGGTCCGTCAGGTCGATTTCATACGAGGGCCCCTCATGGGAGTTTGCCGTCTCCGAGGGCCGAGGGCGCAGGAGAACGGCTCGCCCCCCTCGCTCGCGGACGAGGTCCACGAACGCGCGCGCGACGCCGAACGAGTCCTCGGTCACCAGGAGCGCGCCCTCTCCGGTCTTCCATCGAGCGGGACCGCTCTGGGCGAGCGGGCGATCGACGAGATGGAGCGTCGCTCGTGAAATACGGGCGCCCTCGGGCTTCTCGCCCTCGGGAGTGGCGGCGGCGGCCTGCGACATCGAGGGCGAGGGACCCGGGGCCGGCTCGGCAACGGCGCTCGAGCCCCGAGCGTTGTTTACCGCAGCCTCGAGCCAATCGACGATCCCCCGGAGCGTCTTGATCCCGTTCAGCTGCTCCATGGCGTCTTCGCGCAGCGCGTTCTCGGGGAGGCAGGTGCGCTGCACCGTACCGAGGATCTCGACTCGCTTGATGGAGTCAATCCCGAGCTCCGCCTCGATGTCGACGTCGAGACCGAGCATGTCGGCCGGGTACCCCGTTCGTTCACTCACGATGGCGAGGAGCTGGGCTTCGAGGGTTTCGCGCCCCGAAACGACTTCGACCTCCGCGACGACAACCGGGACCGGGGGGACCGCGGGGACGGCGGGCGGGGGCACGGGGGTCGCTTCGACCGCGGGCTCCGCCTCGCTCACGCGCATTTCTTCGCCCGAGACCGCCGGCTGCGCCGATCCTCTCAGGTACGCGCTCATGACGCTTCTCTGAGTCTCGAGGAAGCGGTTCATGACGTTCTGGAACTCGAGCATTGCTTGCGAGCTCGCGTCTCGCGGAGCCCGAGCGCTCGGAGGCGCCGCCGCCGAGATCGCCGGCAGCGACGGAGCGGAGGGTTTCGCCGGCGCCGGAGGCGATGGCGCCGCACCCGGTTCCGGGAATGAGACCGAAACCGACGGCATCGCCGCTCGCTCGTGAGGCTCGGACAGACGCCGGGCCCGGCTCCCGTTCACGATCCAGGTCGTCGGCGATGCTTCCTCTTTCGCGTTCCTCGATTCCTCCATCACGCCGATGCGTCCCGCGAACAGGCGATGGAGATTCACGGGCACACCCTCCGCCGCCAGAATTCCGAGACCGTGCTGGAGCTGCGTCAACCCGGACCGCCCGGGGACATCCATGGCGACGGCGGTGTGGGGCAGGCCTTCGAGAATCTGATCCGACAAGCCGGTAAGGACGTTTCGCGGGCCGACCTCGACGAACAGACGAGCGCCGGCGTCGTACATGGCGCGCACCTGATCGGCGAAGAGAACGGGTTTCTCCAGATGGTCGGCGAGGATCTCGCGGATCGACTCGGGCCGCTCCGGGTAGGGCCCGGCGGTGACGTTCGAATAGACCGGCTTTCGCGGCGAGAGGAGATCGACGCCCGCAAGGTACTCCGCGAGCTTCTTTCTCGCCGGTGCGACGATGGGAGAGTGAAAGGCGCAGGCCACCGGCAACACGCGCGCCCGAATTCCCGCGGCGGAGAGGCGTTCGATGGCCGCTTCGATGCCTTCGCGGCTTCCCGAGAGGATCGTCTGGCGCGGAGAATTGAAGTTCGAAAGCCAGACGTCTGGAAGCGATTCGACGACGGCGTCGACTTCGGAGGCGGAAGCATCCGCGGCGGCCATGGTGCCGAGATCCGCGCTCGCGGCTTCGACGATGCTCCTTCCTCGCGCCACGGACAGACGGCAGAGCGCGTCGAAATCGAAGACCCCCGCGGCGTAAAGCGCCACGTATTCTCCGTAGCTGTGGCCGGCCACCATGTCGGGAGCGACCCCGAGGCCGCCGAGCAACGACGCTAAAGCGGTGTCCGCGGCCCCGAGAGCAGGCTGGGCCACGTGGGTCCGGGTGAGGGACTTCTGCTGCAAAAGCGTCTGGTCTTGTCCGAAGGCGGGAGGCGGAAACACGAACCGGCTGAGAGGCTCTTCAAAGCTCCCTTCGACGGCGCGGTCGGCGGCTTCGAATCGTTCCCTCACCTCGGGGAAGTGAACGGCGAGATCTCGCAGCATATTGGGGTACTGCGATCCCTGACCCGGGAACAGAAACGCCAGACCGTTCCTGTGCGGCCGCGCGGAGAAGTAGATTCCCCGGGCGTCGTGAACGGCGTCGCCTTCGATTCCCTTCCTCGCCGCTCCCAGCTTCGCCGTCAGATCGGAGACCGAGCCGGCGACGATGGCGAGGCGCAGAAGCTCGCCCGATTCCCGCTCCGCCTTCTCGGAGTCCGTCCAGGCGCCGTACGCGAGGGCGAGGAGCGAAGCTTCCGGTTGCCGCGCGGAAGAAAGCACCCGGTCGATGCGCGCCGCGATTTCATCCCGCGACCGCCCGGCGATGAGGACGATCTCCGTCGGCCATCTCCGGGACATCGCTCGCGACGGCGCGACGTCGGCGGTGTACTCCTCGAGCACTGCGTGAAAGTTCGTGCCGCCGAAACCGAAGGAGCTCACGCCCGCGCGGCGGGGATGCTCGGGCACCTGGACCCACGGACGCGTCTCCGTGTTCACGTAGAGCGGGCCGTCGTCGAGCCGCGCGCCAGGACTGGGCGAGGTCACGCCCAAAGTCGGGGGCAGCACCTTTTGATGGAGGGCGAGGGCCACCTTGACGATGCTGGCGATGCCCGCGGTCGCCTTGGTATGGCCGATCATCGATTTGACGGAGCCGACGGCGGCGCTCTTCGGTCCGGCGCCGGCCTCGTCGAGAACGGTCGTGAGCGCGAGCGCCTCGGCTCGATCCCCCACCACCGTTCCCGTCCCGTGGGCTTCGAAAAGTCCGACCGTGGTCGGGGAAATCCCGGCTTTGCGGTAGGCGCGCCTCAGCGCCGCTACCTGCCCCTCGGGCCGGGGCGCGGTCATTCCCTTGGCGCGCCCGTCGCTCGACCCGCCCGTTCCCCGGATTACCGCGTAGATCCGATCGCCGTCCCGCTCCGCGTCCTCGAGACGCTTGAGCACCAGCATCCCGATCCCCTCGCTGATGGCGATTCCGTCGGCTTCCGCGTCGAAGGTCCTCGCGTGGCCGGTGGGAGAGAGTGCCCGGGTCTTGCTGAAGCAGAGATATCCAAAGGGATTCTGGGTGGTGTCCACTCCCCCGACGAGCACCATGTCGCTCGAGCCGGTCTCGAGCTCCCGCACCGCCTGGTGGACGGCGGCGAGAGAAGAGGCGCAGGCCGCGTCGACGACGTAGTTCACCCCGCCGAAATCGAAGCGGTTCGCGATCCTTCCCGCGGCCACGTTGAGGAGCAGCCCGGCGAAAGAGTCCTCGGTCCACTCGGGCAGGAGCCCGTTCGAGCGCTCGATGAGGCTCGCCGCCTGTGGGCCGACCACGAGAGGAAGACTCGAGCGCAGGAGGTAGCCGGCGCCGAGATCGCCCGTGCCGCCGCTCGCGCCCAGGATCACCGACGTTCGAGAGCGATCGAAGGGCCGCTCCCCATAGCCCGCGTCCTCGATCGCCAGGCGGGCGGCCTTCAGAGCCAGAAGCTGCATGGGGTCGACCGACTTCAGGGAGTTCGGCGGCATGCCGAACTCGACGGGGTCGAACGTCTGGTCGTCGAGAAAGCCTCCCCATCGGGAGTAGATCTTGTCCTTCGCCCGCGGGTCGGCGTCGAAGTACAGCTCCCAGTCCCATCGCTCCTTCGGAATCTCCGTGATGGCGTCGACTTTCGCGAGGATGTTGTCCCAGTAGTGCTGGAGGTCGGGGGCTTTGGGGAGAATGCAGCTCATCCCGACGATCGCGACCGCGCTCGGCCGCTCCTCGGGCTCGGCTCGAACCTCGACATGGCTCGCCCCCCGGAGGGCTTCGATGCGCTCGGTGGCGCCGAGGGAGACTTCCCGATGGAGCTCCGCAACAAGGCACGTGCGGCTCCGGAGCGCCGCCACCTGCCCGATCATGTACATGCCGCGCTCGCGCTGCTCCTCGGCCTGGACCTCGACGAACTTCTTGTCATCTTTGTGCGGGGCGTCCAGGCTGGCGGCGGGATCTCCCGGCGATCCGTTTCGATCGATCCCTTTCGACGCGACGCGCAGCCGCCCGATGTTGAGCATCTCGAGCGCGTCTCGAATCTCCTCGGAGGAGCGGCCGTCGCGCAGGAGTTTCCTCTTCTCTTCCTGGAACGAGCGCGCGAAAGGAGTTTCCGCGCACCGGGTCGAGTGACCCGGTCCGGTCTCGAGGGTGACGGTGCGGTCGCAGCGGATCGCGACCTCCTGAAAGCCCCTGACGATCGCTCCCGACTCCACCGCCTCCTCGGTGAAGAGGTATGCGGTACCGAGGAGCACCCCCACCTTCATGCCCCGTTCGGCGAGCGGCGCCGCCATCGCGGCGACCATCGAGGCGGAAACGGCGTCGTGAATTCCCCCGGCGAAAAGAACGTGGCAGTCGCCCGAATCGGAGGCTGGCACCGAGTCGAGGAGCTTGTCGATCATGGAGTTCCAGAGCACGAAGCTGGAACGGGGCCCCACGTGGCCGCCGCACTCCTTGCCCTCGAAGACGAAGCGTCTCGCTCCGTCCTTGAGAAAAAGCTCGAGCAGACCGGGCGAAGGCACGTGGAGATACGTCGCGGTGCCGTCGGCCGAGAGGCCTCGAGCCTGGTCGGGCCGGCCTCCGGCGATGAGAGCGAAGGGAGGACGGTACTTTCGGATGACTTCGAGCTGCTCTTGCCGAAGCTGGAGGGGAACGAACCCGAGGATGCCGACGCCCCACGAGCGATCGCCGAGCCTCTCGCTCGTCTCCTTGAGCAGTTGCTCGACCTCGGGCGCCCGCATCAAGGCCAGTGCGAGAAACGGAAGCCCCCCGCCTTCGGCCACTCGGAGAGCGAACTCGGCGCGATCGCTCACCCGGGTCATCGGTCCCTGGACCACGGGATAGCGGGTGCGATGAGAACGGGCGAGCGGGCTCTCGCTTCCCAGGGGGGCGAGATCGATCGCGGCGCGCAGGTGCCCGTCGATCGATTCCCGGGTCGCCTGAAGCACCCCGGCAACGGTCACGTACTTTCTTGCGAGGGATTCGGCGAAGGCCGCGTCCTGACCGAGAGGCCAGATCTCGCCCGCGCCCCAACCGACGCGCGCCTCGACCGCCCGGCGAAAGCGAGCGCGCATTTCCTCGCGGGAGCCGCCCGCTTGCTCGATCTCCGCCGCCAGGAGTGAGAGCTCGTCGACTCCCCGCCCGCCGCCGGAGCGGGAGTAGAGCCGGAACGAGGCTCCGATGTCGCCGCCGCCGACGGCAGTCGTCTCGCTCCCGTCCATGGCCTTGACCGCCCTTTGCACGGTGTCTCCAACCGAGCTTTCACGCGTGGCGAGAAGCTGCGAGTCGAGAACCACTCCCGCGGCGCCCGCGGCGGCGGCCGCGGCGGCGGTGTGGAGCCCGATACCGCCGCGCACCCAGACCGGGAGACCGGACCAGGCCGGCTCGGAGAGCAGTCTCTGCAAGAGAACGAACGCCGTCTCCTCACCGACCCAACCCCCCGATTCGTGCCCCTTGACGATGAAGCCGTCGACGCCGATCTCGGCGCCAGCCCTCGTTTGCCGCGAATCCGTCACTTCGAGCATGACCTGCCGGCCACGGCTCTTGAGCCCGCGAATCGTTTTCGCGAGACGCTCCGGATCGTCGGCCGAGAGAACGACGATATCGATGGCCTCGGGAAGCCCCTCGACCACGATCGCCAGGAGATCCGGATTCACGTCGCTCAGACGAACGCCCGAGCTCCGTTTCGCTAACCGGGCGAGCTTCCCGACGGCCTCCATGGCGGAACCGGTATTTCTCGAGTGTCCCAAATCGAGAATCCCGATCTCCCCGGCCCGGCACGCCGCGATGGCAATGGCCGGATCGTCGAGCCCCGAGGGCGTGAGGGCTATCAGCCTGAACGATTCCATTCGAAGATCACCTATGAGGTCCGGGCCCGTCAGAAAGGCCCGCGGGCGGGCTCACCCAGTCTGCGCCGGCAGCAATTCCCCATCGAAAGTAAACGATTTCTACAAATGCCTTCATTACACGTTCTTGAAATTCTCGTCGATGGGGCGATGCCTGGGGGAGCCCGCATTCACGGAAACGCCACCAGGCTGGTTAACGAGTGCGGACGTTCGAAAACTGGGAAACGTTTCGTTCAGAAGCGATGCCGACCGGGTATCTATCCGTCTAGAAAATCGCTCGTTGCGCCTAGAAGTTCCCCAAGTTGCGACTTCTTCCCCCCATCGATCCACGACTTTCTCGAACCCGAACCCACGCGCTCCATCCACGCAGCGACAGCTGACTGCTGTTCCGCACGTCGACAGACCCCGCTATCTTTGGCTGGTTGGGAGCCATCCAAGGCGGCATCAGTTGTATTCTAGGGGTCCCGGCATTGTCAAGGGCAAACTCCTCCCACCGAACGGCAAGCGAAACACTTTTCTGGACCGCGAGGGTGATTTTCATCCAGTCCGCCGCCACCGAAGACATCGTTTCTACCTCGAAAATAAATCCAAACCAAGGGGAAGAACGCAAGGGTGCAAAGACGCAAAGAAGAAACGGGCCCTTTGCGTCCTTGCATCTTTGCGACTTTGCGTTCTTCCCCTCCTAGCCTCGGCCGCGCCCGGCCTCGCGGGTTACGACTCGACGGACTCGATGACGTTCCCCGAGCCGGCGAGAAGCCTCCCCGCGTCCTCCACCTCCGTGGGCGAGCCGATGACCGCGACCCGGTCGCCGGGAGCGAGATCCTCCGAAGGACCGGGGTTGCTAACGACCGCGCGATCGCGGTTGATGGCTACGATGGACGCCCCGGTTCTCAGTCGCAGGTTGGAGGCTGCGATCGTCTGACCCGCGACGGCGCTCGCGTCGGAGACGGTGAACCACCCGACCTCGAGCCCCCCCATGGCGTGCGCCAGATCCTCGAGAACGTGGGCGCGGTCGTCCCTCGCGGGGATCGCCGCGAGCCCTTCGCTCCGCACGGCGTCGGCGTACCTCTGGACCTCCTGCGCGGGGAACTCCAGACCGAGCAAAGTCCGGCGCATGATCTCGAGGCCGCCTTCGAGCTCGGGCCGCACGATGTCCGTCGCCCCCGCGTCCTTGAGACAAAGGGCTCCCTCCCAGGTGGAGGCGCGGGTGATGACGTGAAGCGAAGGCGAGGGCACGAGGCGGCGGGCCGCGGTCACCACCGTCAGCGCCGCGGCATCGTCCGGCACCGTCACCACCAGGGCGCGAGCCCGAGCGAGCGCGGTCGCGCCCAGGATCTCGGAGTTCGCCGCATCCCCGAAGAGCACCGGGATCCCCTTCTCCTGGAGTCGCCTGGCCCGGCCGGCGTCGGCCTCGACGACGAGATGCGGCACCCCGACCTGGCCCAGGACTTCGGCGATGTGCCGCCCCACCCGTCCGCAGCCCACGATGACGATGTGGCGATCGAGGGTCTCCTCCGGCTGCGGGGTCAACGGTCCATGCCGGTCGAGACGGGCCCAGAGACGAGGCTTTCCCTTCAGAAATCGCTCGATGGGATCGATGAGCCGGAACATCCAGGGGTTGACGGTGATGGAGACGATGGCCCCCGCCAGGATCAGCGAGTATTGGGTTTCGTCCAGCACACCGAGCGCAAGACCCTCCTCCCCGACGATGAACGAGAACTCGCCGATCTGACTCAGGCCCGCGCCGACGACGAGCGCGGTCCGCGCGGGATAGGGGAAGGCGAACCCGATGAGCGCCGCGAGCGCGGACTTTCCGACCACCACCAGCGCGCTCAGAGCCAGGACCTGCCGCCAATTCGCGAGGAGATAGTCGGGATTCACCAGCATTCCGACGGAGACGAAAAAGAGCACGGCGAAGGCCTCGCGGAAGGGAAGGAGGTCGGCGCCCACCTGATGGCTGAACGGCGACTCGCTCACCACGACCCCGGCCACGAACGCGCCGAGAGCGAGCGATACGCCGAAGAGGTACGCCGAGGCGAGCGCGGTGCCGAGGGCCGCGGTGAGGGCCACGAGCACGAAGAGCTCTCGCGACTGGGTGTCGGCGATGGCGCCGAGGATGGCGGGAATGACCCGCTTGCCGATGACCAGCATGAGCCCGATGAAGAGGAAGGCTTTTCCGATCGCGAGCGCCGGCACGTACCAACCGGAGGGACGACCGGGCGACAGCACCGCCGGCAGAAGCACGAGAATCGCCACGGTGGCGAGATCCTCGAGGACCAGCCAGCCGACGGCGACTCGGCCGTGAGGGGTATCGAGAGCGCCGATGTCCATCAGCCCGCGAAGGAGCACCACGGTGCTGGCGACCGAGATCGCGACCCCGAACACCAGCGCGGAGGGGGAAGACCATCCCCAGCCGAGCGCCATCCAGTACCCGACGCCGGCGGCGATGGCCATCTGGAGAACGGCGCCGGGAATCGCGATATCCCGCACCTGCCAGAGATCGCTCAAGGAGAAGTGGAGCCCGATCCCGAACATCAGGAGGATGACCCCGAGCTCCGCCAGCTGCCGTATCGACTCGACGTCTCCCGTGAGGCCGGGAGTGAACGGGCCGAGCGCGACCCCGGCGAGGAGGTAGCCCACGATCGTGGGGAGCCGCAGCCGCCGGGCGACGAGGCCTCCGACGAGCGCGTAGGCGAGCGCCAGAGCGATGTCGACCAGGAGCCTTACGTCGTGCATGGGCGAGAGAACAATGTACTACGGCGCGCCGCCTCGCCGCTCCGTCGAAGGCTCGTAAAACGCGATAGGGAGCGATATAGTTTCCGCCCATGAGGACCAGAAGCGCAGGATGGATAGCGATCCTCTTTTCCGGCGTCACCGCCGCCGAGGCTTCGGAGCGCTACACCATCGCGCTCACCGGCGACTCGATCATCACCCGAAAGCTCTCGGTCTACGAGGAGCCCGAGTTCCTCTCGATGATCGAGCGCATCCGGGGAGCCGACGTCGCCTTCACCAACATCGAGATGCTGTTTCACGACTACGAGTCGTACCCCATGGCCTCGAGCGGCGGGACCTACATGAGGGCCCAGCCCGAGCTTTCGAAGGAGCTCGTCTGGGCGGGATTCGATCTCGGCGGCCTCGCGAACAACCACTCCGGCGACTACGGACCGAAGGCGATGCTGCTGACGGAGAAGTACGTGCGCGAAGCGGGGTTAACCGCCGCCGGCGTCGGCAAGAGTCTCCCGGAGGCGCGCGAGGCGAAATTCCTCGAGACAAAAAAAGCCCGCATCGCGCTGGTGTCGCTGGCGTCGACGTTTCCCGAGCACTCCATGGCCGGCAAGTCCCGCGACGACATCCCCGCGCGTCCCGGACTGAGCCCGCTCCGACACAAGGTCACCTACCGGGTGACTCGGGACCAGCTCGAAGGGCTCCGCGGCCTCATGAAGAGTCTTTCGATGAGCGCACCCGACGCCGGCGACAGCCTCGGCTTCCGGGGCGCGCAGTTCGTGGTGGCTGAGCCGACGGGAGTCCTCACCGAGCCCCACCCGGGGGACATGGAGGAGATCGCCGCGATCGTCCGCAACGCCGAGAGTCTCGCGGACTACACCATCGTCTCCATCCACGCTCACGAGGGAGACGGCGACCGGTCGGTGCCCGCGCGGTTCGTGGTCGATTTCGCGCGGCGGATGATCGACGAAGGCGCCGACGTCTTCGTCGGCCACGGTCCTCACGTGCTTCGGGGGATCGAGATCTACAAGGGAAGACCGATCTTCTACAGCCTGGGCGATTTCATCTTCCAGAACGAGACCCTGCAGCGGCTGCCGCACGAGAACTACGCCCCCCTCGCGCTCGGCGACGACAAGGGTCTCTCGGATTTCAACGACGCCCGCTACGATCACGACCGCACCGGGTTTCCCGCGTCTCCGGAGATCTGGGAGTCGGTGGTGGCGGAGACCGTCTTCCAGGGGAAGGAGCTGGTCGAGTTGAAGCTCCACCCCATCTCCCTCGGCTTCGGAAAGCCCCGCTACGTCCGGGGACGCCCGCTTCCGGCGGACGAGGCGCTTTCGCGGAAGATCGTCTCCGACCTAACGCGGCTTTCAAAGCAATTCGGGACCGACGTTCAGTACGTCGACGGCGCCGGGGTGGTGAAGCTGAAGGCCCCGGCGACCAATTGAGGTGACGTCATGAAGTCCGCGCTTTTGTTGCTTACGGCGCTCGTCGCCGCTCCTGCGTTCTCGGAAGCTCCCGACGCCTATGCGGAAGTCGCCGACCTCGTCGAGGCGGCCCGCGAGGAATGGCGCGCTCCGGGAATGTCGGTGGCGGTCGTCGTCGACGGCCGGATCGCCTGGGCGCACGGCTTCGGCCTTGCGGACGTCGAGAACGAGGTAGAGGCGGGTCCCGACACCGTCTACCGCATCGCTTCGATCTCGAAGCCCCTCTCCGCGACCGCGATCCTGCAGCTCATGGAGAAGGGGAAGCTCTCGCTCGACGATCCGGTGACGAAGCACGTCCCGAGCTTTCCCGACCGGGGACTCGGGATCACGCTCCGGCACCTGTTGACGCATACCTCGGGAATCCGCCACTACAACGCGGGAGAGATGGACCTCAAGGACCACTTCGACTCCGTCGAGGCGGCTCTCGAGATCTTCAAGGACGACCCGCTGCTGTTCACTCCCGGCACGAAGTACTCCTACTCGAGCTACGCCTACAACCTCCTCGCGGCCGTGGTGGAGAGCGCCTCGGGCCTCACCTTCGAGGCCTATATGAGGGAAAAGGTCTGGACTCCGGCAGGGATGACGGCGACCAGGCTCGAGCACCAGGGCGAGATCGTTCCCCGTCGCTCCCGCCAGTACGTGCTCGCGGGAGGGGGAGGGCGCGTCGCGAACGCGCCTTTCGCCGATCTGAGCGTGAAATGGGCCGGTGGCGGGATGATCTCCACCGTCGAGGACCTGGCGCGTTTCGCGATCGCGATCGACGAGGGGGCTCTCCTGAAGCCCGAAACGCTCGAGACGATGTACGAGCCGATGACTCTCACCGACGGAACGCGCACGGACTACGGGCTCGGCTGGGATTCCCAGATCGACGAAAAAGGCCGGCGGTGGATCGCTCACGGCGGCGGGGCGACGGGCGGGAGCACCTACATCCTCCGCCTGCCGGAGAAACGCTTCGCGGTCACCATCGCCGCGAACGTCCAGAATGCCGGGGACCGCCGCGCCCTGGGGATGAAGATCGCGGAGCTGGTGCTCGGCCGCTGAATCGATGGAATCGTTCTATCGGTGGTCGTCGCCCGGATGGGTGCATCCGGGAAGACTCGGCCAGGCCATGCGCCCGGTGAAGCCCAGCTCCTTCATGCCGGGCTCGGTCGCGTAGTAGGCGTGGGCCACGAGATCGCGAAGGCGGTCGAAGTGGTCGCGCAGGTTCGCCGGCGGAGGCGGGCCGGAAGGCTCGAGAGCCAGGGGCTGTCCTTTGGTCCACGGGGGTGGCATTGGCCGTGCCGGCGGGAGGGTCGAGGCCGCGCGGAGGATCTCTTGCTGCTGGGACTCGTCGATCTCGAGCCACCCCCGCGCGTGGCGGTCGCGAGCTTCCCGCTCGAAGGCGCCAAGGGCACTCAAGAAGCGCCTCTGATCTTCCATCGGCTCGACCGCCATCACGCGATCGATGAGCTCGGCGACGCCCGCGGCGCCTGAGCCGGGAACAAGCTGGTCCGCGAGACGGGTGAGAATCAAGAGACGGTGGTCGTCGAGAAGGCGCGGGAACTGCCCCTGCTGTCCGCCGGAGTCCTGGGTGGCGGGCTCGAGGGCTGCGGCGCCCGGGGTCGCCACCGCTGCGGCGAGACCGGTGGCAAGGCTCTGAAGAACGTCACGCCGCCCTATCCGGGCGGCTGGCGCACTGGGTTTCTGGTTCATTGCCATGGCCTTCGACTCCCAGGAAACGGCGGAACCTTACCATAAGTGACGGGTTGACCGGGTCGAGCTCCGTCTGCTAGCGTTCGGCGCATTCGCATTCAAGGCGAGGTGCGCGCGTGGCGAAGCAGGGTGACTCGTCGTTCGATGTCGTGGTCGTGGGCTCGGGCGCTTCCGGCGGGTGGGCGGCGAAACGACTCGCGGAAGCCGGCGTCAAGGTGGCGCTGGTCGAGGCGGGACGCGCCCACGGCAAGAACGAGAGCTACGAGCACAAGCGGCCTTTCGACCTGCCCTACGGGAATCTCTCACGCGAGCTTCTGCGCCGGACTCGCCCCCGCCAGACCGACTGCTACGCCTGCACCGAGCACAACGCTCATTGGTTCGTCAACGACCTGGACGAGCCCTACACCACTCCGGACGACAAGCCCTTCAGCTGGCAGGGGCGGACCCGGCTCGTCGGCGGCCGCACCAACGTGTGGGGCCGCCAGAGCTATCGGATGAGCCAGCAAGACCTGAAGGGCCGGTCCTTCGACGGCGCGGGTGAAGACTGGCCGCTTTCGTACGACGACCTCGCGCCCTACTACGATATCGTCGAGCGGTACATCGGCGTGAGCGGTCAGGCCGAGGGGACTCCGGAGCTTCCCGACGGCCAGTTCCTTCCGCCCATGGCGATGACCTGCGGGGAAAAACGGCTGCGCGACACGGCCAAGGCGGTCTTTGGACGGACGATCACCATCGGACGCACGGCGATCCTGACGACACCTAAGAACGGTCGAGCCGCATGTCACTACTGCGGCCCGTGCGAGCGAGGCTGTGCCACGCATTCCTACTTCAACGCCGCCTTCACCACCGTGGCCGACGCGGTCGCGACCGGAAACTGCACGCTGGTGACCGATGCCATGGTCTACCAGGTGATGGTGGACTCCGATCCTCGACGTGTCACTGGTGTGCGCTACGTCGATCGGGGGACTCGCGAGACCAGGGAGTTGCGCGGCCGCGTCGTCGTCCTCTGCGCTCAGGCCCTCGAGTCGGTGAGAATCCTCTTCAACTCGAAGACCCGGCAGCAGCCCGAGGGCGTCGCGAACTCGAGCGGTGTCCTTGGACGGTATCTGATGGACCATCTGTGGGTCGCCGGCGGGGCGAGCGGTGAGTTCCCGGATCTAAAGGACGAGGCCACGCTCAACCGACCCCGGCGCCCGAACGGGCTTTATGGAATTCGCTTCCGCAACACCATGAACGGTCCCCGGAGCAAACGCTTCCTCAGGGGATTCGGATACCAGGGTGGAGGCAACACCGATTTCAACTTCGGCGCGCCGGGGTTTGGAGACGCCTGGAAGACGTCGCTCCGCGATCCCGTCGTCTCGGTCCGGCTGGCCGGGTTCGGCGAGTGCCTCCCCTACTACACGAACTTCCTTTCGATCGACCCGGAAACCGTCGACGTCTTCGGGATCCCGGTGCTTCGCATCCACATGAGCTGGGGAGAGAACGAGCTGGCGATGATCCCGGACATGGCGGAGTCGGCGGCCGAGATGCTCGATGCCGCCGGCGCCACGAACATCCGGCCGTTCATGGTGCCCGACCGCGTGCCCGGCTACGGCATTCACGAGATGGGCGGCGCCCGCATGGGTACGGATCCGAAGGCGTCGGTGCTCAACGCCTTCCAGCAAACGCACGACGTCTCGAACCTGTTCGTCATGGACGCCTCGGGATTCCCCTCGGGCGGCTGTCAGAATCCCACGCTCACCATCATGGCGCTCGCGGTGCGCTCGAGCGACCACCTGATGGAAGAGATGAAGCGCGGAAATCTATAGACGGCTACTCCGCCCGAAGCGCAATCGCCGGATGGAGAGAGGCCGCCCGCCGCGCGGGAACGTAGCAGGCGAGAAACGCCACCACGAACAGCCCCGCGCCAATCACGACGACCGTCGATGTCGCGAAGGGCGAGATGCCCGAGAGGGCGGACGCGATGGCCCGGCTCACGAGAAAGATCCCGGGAATCCCGATGGCGAATCCGATCGCCACCAGGACCAGGCCCTCCCGCACCACGAGACTCAGTACGTCGGTCCGACTCGCGCCCAAGGCCATCCGGAGCCCGATCTCGTGCGTGCGTCTCGAGACGGAAAAGGCGATGACCCCGTAGATTCCGATCGCCGCGAGAAAGAGCGCGAGCCCGCCGAAGCCCGAAAGAATGCGGTTCAAAAGCCGCATCCCGACGAAGAACTGGGCGATGAAGTCCTCCATGGTCTTGAACTCCGCCGCCGAGAGCTTGGGGTCGATCCGGAGGATCGTCTCGCGCGCGGGGCCGGTGAGCGCCAGCGGATCCGATTCGGCACGAAGCGCGACCCCGACCTGCCTCGCGGGCGATTGCGCCTGGGGGACGTAGAGGATGGGCTGCGCCACGTCCGCGTCGAAGCGGAAGATATCCTCCCGCACGTTGGCGACGACTCCCACGATCTCCCGGCTGGTCTCCTGGAGTCGGATTCTCTCCCCCAGAGGACTCCCGCCGGAAAAATAGGCGCGGGCCATCGCGTCGTTCACCAGGGCGACCGGCGGTGAGTCGAGCCGATCCGAGGTCTCGAACGGCCGGCCCTGGAACAGGGACACGCGGAACACCTCGAGGTACCCCGGGTCGATGGTGACCACGGTCGCCGTCGGTCTTTCTTCTTCCTCGGTGACGCCTTCAATGGCGAACGTCATGGTCGGCGGAAGAGGGCTCCGTGGCAGATGGTCGACGGCCGTCGACGCGGCGACTCCCGGGAGCGCACCCAGTTCCCGGTGAAGCTCTTCGAGAAAACGGCTCCTCTGGGCGGGCTCCCCGTAGCGCTCCGCGGGAAGATCGAGCTGGAAGACGAGAACGTTGTCGGTGCGGATGCCCGCCTCGAGGTTCTGGGCGGCGGCGAAGGTTCGGACCAGGACACCGGCACCCGCCAGCATCACGAGCGCGAGCGTCACTTCGGCGACGACCAGGCTCTTGGTGAGCAGTCTCCGTCCCGCGCCGGTTCCCGCGCGGCCTCCCTCGTGAAGAGTCCCCATCAAGTCGGCGCGAGCGGTCGATAGGGCGGGCGCGATTCCGAACGCGAGCCCGGCGAGAATCGACACGGCGATCGAAAACAAGAACACGCGCCCGTCGAGCCTCGGGGCGAAGGCGGAGGACATCTGGTCTCCGAAAACGCCCGCCAGAAGACGAATCCCCCAATAGGAGAGCGTCGTCCCGAGTGACCCGGCGACGAAGGCGAGAACGAAGGCTTCGAGAAGGAGCTGCCGCAGGATGCGTCCGCGAGAGGCGCCGATCGCGGTTCGCACCGCGAACTCCCTCTGCCGATCGACGCCGCGAGCCAGGTACAGGTTTGCGATATTGGCGCACGCGATGAGAAGCACGAAGAGCAGAGCGCCCTGGAGAAGGGACATGAGCTCCTTGTTTCCACCGGAGGAGAGCTGTTCCCGCATCGTTCGAAGGAGCACGGTGAGCTCGCGGTTGGCATCGGGGTAGTCCCGGGCGAGACGCGCGGCGACGACGCCGAGCTCTTCCCGCGCCTTCTCGAGGGAGACTTCCTTCTTCAGACGACCGATGATGCTGATGTTCTTGAGATCTCGAGGAGTCTCTCCCCTCCGCAAGACGAGAGGTTTCCAGAGATCGATTCGAGGATCGAGGAACTCGAATCCCCGGTCCATGATCCCTCGGACCAGGTGAGGCTCGCCGTCGATCTCGACCGTCCGTCCGACGAGCGTCCGGTCGCCGGCGAAGCGGGTCTGCCAGAAGTCGTAGCTCAGGACCACGACCCGCTCGCTACCGGGCTGAAAGTCCGCCGGCTGCAGAGTCTGCCCGATCCCCGCGGGCTCCCCGAAGATCTCGAAGAATCCGGAGCTGGCCGCGATCCCGACGAGGGGCTCCGGCAGATCCCCCTCGGTCAAGCTCAGGGCCGCGGGCTGGAGCGCGCTCAGGTGCTCGAACGCATCGGTTCCCTCACGAAAATCCAGGAAGTTGTCGGCGGAGGTGAGGTTGAAGCCGATGATCGGATTCGAGGGATTCGCTTCCCACAGCATGACCAGGCGGTCTGGATCCCGGAACGGAAGAGGGCGGAGAAGGATCGCGTCCACCATGCTGAAGACCGTGGTATTGCCGGCGATCGCAATCCCGATGGAGAGAACCGCGAGAACGCTGACGATGGGAGTTTTCGAAAGAGTCCGGAGACCGAGACGAAGGTCCTGGAACAGATCACGCATGGCATCCCCCTGGAAGGCATCCTGATGGCATGAAACATAGTACGAAAAAGCGCCTTTGGGTGTTCGACGGAGTCCGCCTGGGTTGCAGACCGCACCGCCCCAACGTAGCCTTGTAACGATGGCAGGAATCCTTGAAAGAATTCTCCAGGAGGTAGACGGCTTTCTCGTGGGCAGTTCCAAGGTTCACGATACGTTGCAGCGGGTCGCCCGGCGGCTCGAGGAGCTCGACATCGATTTCGCCCTCGCCGGCGGGCTCGCCGTGGGTATCCGCGGACACCTCCGCCTCACCGTAGACATCGACCTTCTGATTACTGCCGCAGGCCTGACACGATTCAAGGAGGTCTGGCTCGGACGAGGGTACGTCGAGAAATTCGCCGGATCTCGCGGCGTAAAAGACGCGGAAACCGGTGTCAGCATCGATTTCCTCGTCAGCGGAGGATTCCCCGGCGACGGTCGACCCAAACCCGTATGCTTCCCCGATCCCGCCGCCATTTCACCGGGAGATGAGCCGTACCGCGTCGTCGATTTGCGAACTCTCATCGAGCTGAAGCTGGCGTCCGGGTTGTCCGCGCCGGATCGGTTGGTGGACCTGGCGGACGTCATCGCTCTCGTTCGCGCGAACGGGCTCTCCCGAGAGTTTGCCGACCGTCTCGATCCGTCGGTGCAAGAGAAGTTCCGTGAGCTCTGGCTCGCCGCGCAGACGAAGAGCGAGTTCTAAGCGGGCTGGGCTCACTGTGGCGCTCGTGTCGTTTTCTCACTTCGCGAGCGGGTCGGGGCGAAGCTGGAACTTGAGCACCTTGCTCGTCGTCCCCTTGCGGCCTTCCATGTGAAAGGGGGCGCGCGTGCTCACCGTCGCCCAGAGTCCCCTGCCCTTCCAGCCGGCGTTCGCATCGTCGATTCTCCCATCCATCCACTTGGTGTAGAAACCCAGCGGATAGGGAACGCGAAGGACGATCCACTTCCCGTCCTTCAAAGCCAGCAGGCCCTCCGAGGCATTGCCGGTGTTGATGGGCACACCTCTTCCCAACCCCAAGGTGTCGAACCAGTCGACCCACGTGTAGTAGCTCGCCTCGGCGCTCCCCGAATCGGCGACACCTCCGAGCTGCGGCAGGGGCTCGGGGTAGAGCGTCCAGCCCTCGGGACAGTGCTGACCGGTCGCCGTCGGTCCGTTGAGCGGTCCCTTGCACTTCCGACGATCGAAGCTTCCCAGGTGGCCGCTCGCGAGAGCCGCCCACACGACGCCGTCGCGGTCGATGTCCATGCCGCGCGGCGAGAACCCTCGAGCGACCGGCGGCTCGTACACTTCCGCGAGCGCCGTCTCGGGCGGGTTCGATCCCGGATTCAGCCGGACGGCGGCGCCGGGAAATCCGAGCACCGATCCCCAGATCGACCCGTCCGGGGCCGGGGCCACGGAGTAGAAAGCACCGCCGAACCGCTTGTCCTTGGCGGGATCGAGAGGCTGGTCGGGCTCCACGTAGTCGTCTCTTCTGCCGTTGCCATTCGTGTCGAGGATGAGAGCGGTCCAGCCTTGAGAGCCGACCTCGTCTCCGGTCTCCTCGAATTTCTTCGTGTTCAGCCAGCCGACGACCTGTCCGCCACCGCTCGTCCAGAGCGTGTTGTTCTCGTCCTCGGCGAACATCAAGTGGTGCGTACTGAAGCACGTGCTGATGTGCGTGAGCTCGTTGGTCTTCGGATCGTAGACCGCGAGGTGACGGCTCGCTCTCGGAATCGGAAAGAGCTTCGCCGAGGGATGGGTCGAACCCTCTTTGCAGAAATCCGGGTTGTCGGGAGGGCGAACCGCGGAGGTGATCCAGACCCGCCCCCTCTCGTCGAGCATGGGATTGTGCACGTTGTTCTTGCTGGTCCAGAGAACGTCCTCGTCCCAGTAGGGTGAAGGCGCCGGCATCTTGGGCGAGGTCGGCGGTGTCGCCGGATCCCGCACCGTCAACTTCACCTGATCGGCGGTGTGGCGTAGAGGATCCAGTCGGGGGAGGTAGTCGGCGCTGAGCTCGAGCGCTCCGTAGATGGGGCCGTTGGCGTTGACCGTGGGATCGCGCCGGTCGGTCGAGACCTCGTCGTGCAGGTAGGCTTTCGCGTCGGCCCAGTCCCATTGGGTGATGACGACGTTTCTCTCCAATCCCTGAGGTCGTGGCGGCGCAGGCGGGAGGTCTCCCCCTTCGATGCGGGAGGTCCAGTCGGCGAACATCGCAAGCGCTCGCTTCGAGCCGAGCATTTCGAGCCCACTGATCATGTTGCCCCCGGCTTGTCCGGACTGGAGCCGCCGGTGCCAGGCCGCAACCGGGCTATCGAACGTGCCGAGCCCCTCGGGGAACTCTCGCGTCGCCTTGTTGCCCAGTTGGTGACAGGCCCAGCAGTTGCCCGACTTCAAGACCCTGAGAAACTGGGCCTGGGTTTTCATCTCGGGCGAAATACCGTTGCCATCCGGTCCGGTTCCCGGGAACTCGCTCGAGTCCGGCACCCGGAGCAGGGAAAACCAGTATCCGGCGGGATAGTATTCGGCCGCCGCGCGGGGATTGGGCGCCACCACCGCCTTCAGGTTCAGGGCCTTGCCCGGTGTCGCTCGGACCTTGGGCGAATCCGTAAGGCCGTATCCCCGAACCCACAGGCTGTAGCTCGCCTCCGGAAGATCGGGCACCAGGTAGCGGCCTTCCTCATCGGTGACCACGATCTTGACGTAGCGAGTGGGAAGCTCGGCCGTCTCCGCGATCACCCACACGCCCGCTTCCGGCCCTCTCGCGCTTTCGACCAACCCGCCGACGTCGTCTTTGTCGACGGGCGGGGATTGGCCAAAAGCCACCACGGCCCCCGAGCTCACCACGAACAAAAGCATCCTCGTCGTCCTCATGTCAGCCCTCCTGTGGTGTGGCGGCTTGCCGCCGCGGCGCCTGAGGTTCGCACTTTGCTTGCATCCATGGCAAGCGCGGTCGCCTTTGAAATCGAGTCGACAACTGGGATATCTTCCCGTCGCTCGCTTCGAGCGAGAGGAGCTCACCCATGCCGGCTGCCCATGAAATGTGGAAGCAGTTCAAGCTCGTCGAGCCACTCGGCAAAGGAGGTATGGGCCGCGTCTTTCTTGCGGAAGATACCGCCCTCGATCGCAAGGTCGCGCTGAAGTTCCTCCCCGCGGCTCTCGAAGAGGACCAAACCGCGCGCCAGCGCTTCCTGCGGGAGGCCAAGGCGGCG
>Ga0299906_10000764_pt1 | contig 28786 bp, 22 predicted proteins | sample RVTome_14_FD_200259 | JGI IMG/M metagenome (GOLD analysis project Ga0299906, IMG submission 200259) | Soil microbial communities from uranium-contaminated site in the Upper Colorado River Basin, Wyoming, United States - RVT145D125 (version 2) ...
GTTCACGGCGATATCGGGCGTCCCGTCTCTCGGGCTGACCACGGCGGCGATCCAGGGGCGCGCCTCGCCGCTGACCCATGCTTGCGCGATCTCGGGCTCCGCGTTGAGCGCGGTCTCGATCCATTCGGGAGATACGTTGCGGCCATAGGACGTGACGAAGAAGTCCTTCTTGCGCCCCTCGAGGTAGACATAGCCGTCGCCATCGACCCGACCGATATCTCCCGTGGGCCACGGCGGGGTGACCGGCGCGCCGGCAGGACAGTAGCCGAGAAACAGGGCGCCTTCGGCGTGGACCTCGCCGTCGCCCGCAAACGAAAGCTTGACGTGAGGGAGGGGGCGTCCGACGCTCCCGTTGCGCTGCGCGCCGGGCCGGTTGAGCGTCAGGACCGACGCACATTCCGACAGGCCGTAGCCCTCGTAGACCGGCAGCCCGAGCGTTCTCGCGTACTCGGGCAAGGCCGGTGCCACGGGTGCGCCACCCACTGCCAGAAAACGCAATGCGGCAGGTGCCGCTGCGCCGCTTGCCACCTGCTCGACCAGCGCCCGGAGCATCTGCGGCACCGTGATGGCTGTCGTTGCCCCCGTCTTGTGAAGGCTTTCAAGCATCCGGTCGGGCTCGACGCCCGCGGCGCCGAGCGTCCCGACGTCCGGCAGCGGAGGCAGCACGCACCGTCCGCCAGCGAGCAGCGTGGCGTAGACGCCTATGTTCTCCAGAAGCGTGGCGAGGGGCAACAGGCTCAAGTGGCGGTCAGCCGCCGTCAGCGCGCAGGCCGCGGCCAGCGCTCCTGCGACGGTGCCGAGTGCCGCGCCGTCGAGGCAAACGCCTTTCGGCTGGCCGGTCGTGCCGGAGGTATACGTGATCTTCGTGGTGCCATGTGGTAAATGCGGCCGATCCGGCAGCACAGCCCTGATCTGCGCCACGCGGCGTCCGAACAGCTCCAGGTCGGGCGCCCGCGCCGAGGGGACGCCATTCCCTCTCAGGAGGCCGAGGAAAAAGTCCGGCCGGTCGGTTACGATCCAGTCGGCTCCAGCCTCCGTGATCGCGTGCCAGTGCTGAAGGGGCGAAAAGAATCCGGGTAGCGGCAGGCACGGCATCCGTCCCGCGAGCAGCGCAAGGTCCACAACGACCCACTCGGGCGAGTTGTCGAGAGCAACGGCTACGACGTGCGGTTCCCTCACGCGAAGTTCCACGGCGGTCTCGCCGATGGCGCCGCTGAGAGCGCGATAGCTGACCGCGCGTTTGTGATCGGCAAGGGCCGGGCGATGCGGATAGGCGGCCGCGCATCGTCCGATCGCCGCGATCACCGGGTGCATGCAGCCTCGCATACCGCGCAAAACGCCGCGGCGACGTTGACCGCCGTCACTACCGGTGAATGGTCGTAGTAAGTTCCCCAACGCGCACGCTCGTCCTCGCTCAGCCGGCCCGCATCGGCGGGCGCCAGCGTGACCAACGGAATCCCGATGCGCCGGAAGCTGTTACGCAGGGCGGGTACGGCGCTGAACACCACCCAGCGACACCCGCGAGCGTAGAGGCACGCCGCGAGATGGACGATCAGGCGCCGCGCATAGCCCGGACGCGAGATGACGAGGTTGCCGACTTCGATGATGTCCATGCGCGCGACCGACGGATCGGATACGGTACCGATCGCAGTCTCGACCGGAGCATCGAGGTAGATCTCGAGAAACAGCCGGTCGGCGGCCGCTTGGCGCAGCCCGCACGCTGCGGCAATCTCCGGGCCATTGCGCAGGACCATGAGCTCAGGCATGAACTGCACGAGATGCGAACCGTAGGCATCCTCGAAGCCGCGCCTGATGAAGTCCTGGACGTCCGGGCGCTCCCGATCGCTCGCGCTGCTGAACGTCCATTGCGTCGCTGCCGCTCCCGGGCGCGCGGGTTGCCCGCTCGGGGCGGAAAACGCTGTTAGTTCCGCGACGGAATCGTCCATGGTCCTGCCTGACGCGCTCCGGGTGCCGGCCGCCGGGCCGACGTTAATCACGAGGCGAGCTTAAGCAGGGACGCGTCAAGAATCCGTCGTGGCGGCGTGAACAAATTGTGAAGTGCGGGCGGATTTAACGAAGGCTGATGCTGAAGGCGGAGCCGCGACCCGGCGCGCTGTCGACTTCGATTGTCCACCCGTAGAGGTCGCATACGCGCTTGACGATGGCGAGACCCAGACCGAAGCCCTCGCGCTTGCTCGCGGCGCGATAAAAGCGCTCGAACAGGCGCCGTAGGTCTCCGGCTGCGATGCCTGCGCCCGAATCCGACACCCTGAGGCGCCCGGCTGCGTAGCTCACCGTGACGAACCCGCGCTCGGTGTGCTGCACGGCATTCCGGATCAGATTGGTCAGCACGATCTCGAGCGCCTGGCGGTTGAGCTGCACGGTCGCGGCGGGCTCGACCTCCATGGTGAACTGCAGTCCCTTGCGCGTCAGCTCCCCCCGGTACGGCTCCGCGGCTTCGCTCACGCATTCGGCCACGGAGACAGTCTCCGAGGCGCCGAGCGTCTGCTCGCGCGCCAGAAACAGCAACACCTGGATCTGCTCCGACATGCGCTCCGCCGCCGTCTCGATCATCTCGACCCGTTGACGCGCCTTCTCCGGCAACGATGAATCCGCGAGCAGCAGCTCGCAGCCCGTTCGGATCGCGGTGAGCGGCGTGCGCAGCTCGTGGCTGGCGTTGCCCGTGAATTCCTGTTCGCGCTGGATCATCCGCCCGATGCGCGCCCGGTAGTCGTCGAGCGCAGCGGCGAGCGATGCCACCTCAGGATCCTGGCCGGGCTGGGTGAGCGGGGGGTGCACCGCTTCCGGTGTCAGCGAGCTGAGCGTTGCCGCGAGGTCGGTGACCTGGCGCGTAAGCCGCCCCGCCAGCCAGTAACCGAGCGCAAGCGCCACCAGCACGACGACACCGAAGGCGATGAGGATCAATTGCTGAAAATCCTGCTCCCGCTGCTGGTGAGGGCCTTCGTCGTAGGCGACCATGAACGTGGTGTCGCCCACGCGCCGCACACGCACATGGCGCTCGTCGGGCCCGCGGCCGACCTCGTGATGTCCCTCCGCCAGCGTGCGCAGGGGCTGCGGGAGACGGGCCTCGTCGCTGGGACCGCGCACGACGTAGTAGGCGAAGTTCGGGCCCGCGGGTTGCGGAAGCGTGGGATCGCTGCGATGGCGCGCGATCAGCGCATCGAGCTCCTCGGTCACGATCTGGTTGACCAGCGCGTCTTCCAGGCGCTCGGATGCGGTATAAAGCACGGCGCCCACGGCGCCGACGACGGTAATGCAGGCGGCCGCGAACACCGCGGCCACTTTGAGCCTCAGCCCGGGCCTAATTATCACTGCGCGCTCCCAGCCGGTAGCCGATGCCGTGCACGGTCCGGATCGGATCGTAGCCGCCCGCGCGCTGCAGCTCGCGCCGCAGCACGTGCATGTGGCTGCGCAGGGTGTCGCTCGTCTCCTGCTCCCCGCCCCATACGCCCGATTCCAGCTCCTTGCGGCTGAATACGCGATCGGGATCGGACATGAGCGCTTCGAGCAGGCGAATGCATTTCGGCGGGAGCTTCAACTCCTGCCCGCAGAAGCTCGCGGTCATGCTCCTGGGATCGAACACCAGATCGCCTACGGTCAGCTCCTCGCGGGAGACGCGCCCGGCGTGGCGCTTGTGCAGGGCAATGAGCCTCGCCTCGACTTCCTTGAGGGCGAACGGCTTCACGAGATAATCATCCGTTCCGCCCGAAAACCCGTTGAGCTTGTCCTGCAGGGTATCGCGCGCAGTGAGCATCAGCACCGGCGTGTCTTTGTGCGCCTCCTCGCGCAGCTTGCGGCAGAGCGTGATGCCGTCCATGCCGGGAAGTCCGAGATCGAGCACGACCGCATCGAACTCGCCGGTCACCGCGAGGTGAAGCCCCGTTACGCCGTCGCCCGCCGCATCGACCGAATGCCCGCGCGCCTCGAGAAAATCATAGAGATTCGCGGCAATGGCCGGATCGTCTTCAATGATCAGTACGCGCACTTGGATCGGTGACCGTAGACCCGTGACCCGCGCCGGTCACTGGTTCGGGGTCACGGTTTTCGAGGCTCCGCGACGGGCTGCCAGCGTCCGTCGATCAAGCCCTGCATCGGCTGGAACTGGACCTTGTAGGCCATCTTGCGGCTCTGCGCGATCCAGTAGCCGAGATAGAGATAGGGAAGGTCGATCTTGCGGCACAGCTCGATCTGCCAGAGGATGTTGTAGGTCCCGAAGCTCGCGCCTTCGACGTCCGGATCGAAGAAGGTGTAGACGGAGGAGAGCCCGTCCTGGAGCTGATCGAGAATGGAGACCATGCGCAGCACCCCGTTCTCGCGAAACTCCACGAGGCGCGTGTCCACATTGCTCTGCAGCAGGAAATGGCGGTACTGCTCGCGGCTGTCCTGGTCCATGCCGCCGCCGGCGTGCCGGCGCGACTGGTAACGCAGGTAGAGCGCGTAGTGCTCGGGGCTGTACTTGAGCTCGAGCAGCTCGGACTTGAGGCCGCCGTGCCGCTTCACGGTGCGGCGCTGCGAGCGCGAGGGCTCGAACTCTTCGGCAAGGATCCGCACCGGGACGCACGCGCGGCAGTGATCGCAATAAGGGCGGTAGGTGAAGGCGCCGCTTCTGCGGAATCCCGCGCGCACGAGCTCGCTGTAGACCGGGCTGTCGATGAGATGACTGGGCGTCGCCACCTGGGAGCGCGCCATGCGGTCGGTAAGGTAGCTGCACGGATAGGGCGCCGTTGCGTAGAACTGCAGTACCGACAGCGGAAAGTCAGTCAAATAGGTCATCGTCGATACGCCACCTTGATGCCGGGTCGCGATAGTTTACCAAGGTTGCGAGCTTTCGGATGAATTCCATGCGCGGAATCTCCCGGGCGCCGAACCGCGCCAGGTGCTCGGTCGTCATCTGGCAGTCGATCATGCCGTAATCCCAGCGCTCGAGCTGGCGCACGAGATGGGCGAGCGCGATCTTGGAGGCGTCCGCGACGTCGGCGAACATCGACTCCCCGTAGAACATGCGCCCGATCGCGACACCGTAGAGGCCGCCGGCAAGCTTCCCGCCGATCCAGGTCTCGACGCAATGCGCGTGCCCGGCGCGATGCAGCGCGCCGTAGGCGCGGATCATGTCCTGCGTGATCCAGGTGCCTTCCTGGCCGGGACGCGGTGCGGCGGCGCAGCTCCGCACGACCCCCTCGAACTCCGAGTCGGCCTTCACCACGTAGTCACGCCGGGCGATGCGCTTTCGCAACGAGCGCGAGAGCTTGAGCTCGCCCGGGAAGAGCACCATGCGCGGATCCGGGCTCCACCAGAGCACCGGCTGGCCCTCGCTGTACCACGGAAAGATCCCGTGACGGTAGGCGTCGACGAGACGCCCGGGGGCGAGATCGGCGCCTGCAGCGAGGAGCCCGTTCGGATCCGAGAGCGCGTGCTCCACCGGCGGAAAGGGGTCATCGGCGCGAAGCCACGGGATCATCACGCGATTCTACGGCTCGGGAACTCGCGGGAACCGCTATCGCCGCCTGGCGGCGTCCGAAAATATCCTGACGAGCTGCGCCCGGGGCTTGAGCAGGTCCGCGAGGGTCTGGCCGTCAAGCACCTCGAGAAACGCATTGAGAGCGAGCCCCAGCAGCTTGCGCAGCTCGCACTCGGGCGCGATGGGGCAATTGAAGTTGCCTGGCTCGAAGCATTCCACCAGCGCCAGATCCTCCTCCGCGCTGCGCACGACCTCGCCAATGTTGATGGTTTCCGGCGCGCGGGCGAGCCGCATGCCGCCCCCTTTCCCGCGCGTCGTTTCCACGTAGCCCTGCCTGGCCAGGTGATACACGATTTTCATCAGGTGATTTTCCGAAATGCCATAAGCGGTTGCTACGTCGCCGATGGTGGCAAGGCCGCCGGCGCGCTGCCGCGCTCCGAGGTAGATGAGCACGCGCAGCGTGTAGTCGGTAAAGATCGTGAGGCGCATGATCGATTTGGCACGGGCCGACCCGCGGGCCCGGCTGGTGATTGCCTTGAGCACGATTCTGGACCGATTTCATGAAGATGGATGGGAGATACATCTTTTGTTGACCTAGATCAAGCGTGCCCGGCCACTGCCCTTTTAGCGTTCCCCCTGGGTATTCCGCGACGAGAGGGCGGGGGATGGCTTCGGTGCAGTACAAGCAATGGTCGGTGGTGGCCTCGAGCACGATTGCATTCACCGTCTGCTTCATGGTGTGGATGATGTTCGCCGTCATCGGCATCCCCATCAAGGAGACCCTGGGCCTCAACGAAACGCAGTTCGGGATCCTCGTGGCGACGCCGGTGCTCACCGGCTCGCTGATACGCCTGCCGTTGGGCATGTGGACCGACCGCTACGGCGGGCGCATCGTGTTCTTCGTCCTGATGCTGTCGATCATATTCCCGATCTGGCTCATTTCGCGCGCCACCGAGTTCTGGCAGTTCCTCGTGACCGGCCTGTTCGTGGGGGTGGCGGGCGGCTCGTTTACGGTCGGCATCGCTTATTGCGCGCGATGGTTCCCCAGGAACCGCCAGGGCCTTGCCATGGGCATTTTCGGCGTCGGCAATACCGGGGCGGCGGTTACCAAGCTCGTTGCGCCGACCATCGTGGTGGCCTACGGATGGACGATGGTCCCGCAGGTGTATGCCGTGCTCATGCTGGTGACGGCGGTGCTCTTCTGGGTGTTCAGCTACACCGATGAGCAGCACACCGCGGGCGCGTCCCGCGTGACGGTGAAGGAGCAGCTGAGGGCGTTGCAGGACCTCAGGGTGTGGCGCTACAGTCAGTACTATTCGATCGTCTTCGGCGGTTACGTGGCGCTGTCGCTGTGGATGACCAAGTACTACATCTCCGAATACGGCTTCGATATCCAGCTGGCGGCCGTGCTGGCCGCGGGATTCAGCATACCCGGAGGCCTTCTGCGCGCGGTCGGCGGCTGGTTTTCCGACAAGTACGGCGCGCATACCGTCACGTGGTGGGTGCTGTGGATCGGTCTGGTCTGCCTGTTCTTCCTGTCCTATCCCCAGACCGATTTCACGATCCACACCGTGTCGGGCCCCCGGACCTTTCATGTGGGGCTCAATCCAACCGTATTCACCGTCATCATGTTCACCATGGGCGTTGCATTCGCGATCGGCAAGGCCTCGGTCTTCAAGTACATCTCCGATGACTACCCGCATAACATCGGCGTCGTGTCCGGCGTGGTGGGCCTTGCGGGCGGCATGGGCGGATTCATCCTGCCCATCATGTTCGGCGCGCTCGTGGACCTGACCGGCGTGCGTTCTTCCGCCTTCATGCTGATGTTCGGCATCGTCTGGGTGTCGCTGATGTGGATGTACTTCACCGAGGTACGGCCGTTGAGCGCGGCGCAGAGCCGCCAGCATCCCGAGCCCATGCACTTCACCTGAAACGCGCCACAGGATCAATCATGCCAACGGACACAGCGAGAAGTGCCATAGCCGGCCGGGTGCTCGCCATCTGGACACCCGAGGACAAGGCCTTTTGGGAGCAGCAAGGCCGGGCGATCGCCAACATCAACCTCTGGGTCTCGGTCCCGTGCCTCTTCCTCGCGTTTGCGGTCTGGCAGCTGTGGAGCGTGGTGGCGGTAAATCTGCCCGCGCTCGGCTTCAAGTTCACGCCCAACGAGCTTTTCTGGCTGGCGGCGGCGCCCGGGCTTTCGGGGGCCACGCTGCGCATCTTCTACTCGTTCATGGTGCCGATCTTCGGCGGCCGGCGCTGGACGGCGATCTCCACGGCCTCCCTTCTCATCCCCGCGCTCGGCATCGGCATCGCGATCCAGGACCCCTCGACGAGCTATGCGACGCTGCTGGTGCTGGCGCTGCTGTGCGGCTTCGGCGGCGGCAATTTCGCCTCGAGCATGGCGAACATCAACTTCTTCTTCCCCAAGGAGCGCAAGGGGTCGGCGCTCGGTGTGAACGCCGGCTTGGGCAATCTCGGCGTATCGGCCGTCCAGTTCCTCGCGCCGCTCGTCGTGGCTGCGGGCGTGTACGGCCCCCTCGCGGGCGGCGCGCAGACCATCGTGACCGCCGCCGGGCAGCAGGTCACGATTTGGGCGCAGAACGCCGCTTTCGTGTGGGTGCCGTTCATCGTGATATTCTCGATTGCCGCCTGGATCGCCATGCACGACATTGCCGCCGCACGGGCCTCCTTCCGCGAGCAGGCGGTCATCTTCAAGCGCAAGCACAACTGGATCATGTGCTGGCTCTACCTCGGAACGTTCGGCTCGTTCATCGGCTACGCGGCGGGATTCCCGCTGCTCATCAAGTCGCAGTTCCCCGGGGTCAACCCGCTGCAGTACGCATGGCTCGGGCCCCTGGTGGGCGCCGTCGTTCGCCCCTTCGGCGGCTGGCTTGCCGATAAGCTGGGCGGCGCTGTGGTGACGTTCTGGAATTTCATCGTCATGGCGCTGGCAGTCGGCGGCGTGCTCTACTTCCTGCCCTCGGGCGGCTCGGGCGGAAGCTTCGCCGGCTTCTTCGTCTGCTTCATGGTGCTGTTCTTCACCACCGGCATCGGCAACGGCTCGACGTTCCGCATGATCCCCGTGATTTTCCTGACCGAGCGCACGCACGCGGCGGCGGGCAAGGGCAAAGACGCCGAAGAGCAGGCGGTCAAGGATGCCAACAAGGAAGCGGCCGCCGTGCTGGGCTTCACCTCGGCCTTCGCCGCCTACGGCGGCTTCTTCATTCCGAAGAGCTACGGCACGTCGCTCTCGCTCACGGGCGGGCCGGAGGCAGCGCTCTGGATTTTCGTCGTGTTCTACCTGACCTGCATTGCGATGACATGGTGGTATTACGCGCGCCGCAACGCGGAGATGCCTTGCTAGCGACCCATCACCCATCACCCATCACTCATCGCCGGGGTGCGAAATGAGTCACTTTCTCGACCGCCTGACCTTCTTTGCCCGTGATCGGGAGCGCTTTGCTGGAGGCCACGGCGTGGTCACTCGCGAAGACCGCACCTGGGAGGACGGCTACCGCAACCGGTGGCAGCACGACAAGATCGTGCGCTCCACGCACGGCACTAACTGCACCGGATCGTGCAGCTGGAAGATCTACGTGAAGGGCGGCATCGTCACCTGGGAGACGCAGCAGACGGACTACCCTCGCACGCGCCCCGATATGCCGAACCACGAGCCGCGCGGGTGCTCGCGCGGGGCGAGCTACTCCTGGTATCTCTACAGCGGGAACCGCCTGAAGTACCCGATGGTGCGCGGCCGGCTGTTGAGGCTGTGGCGCTCGGCACGGCAGAGCCTCGCGCCGGTGGAGGCCTGGGCATCCATCGTCGAGGACCCGCAGAAGCTGAAGTCATATCAGTCCGTGCGCGGCCTGGGCGGGTTCGTGCGCTCCTCGTGGGACGAAGTGAACGAGCTCGTGGCCGCGGCCAACGTCTACACCGTTAAGCGCCACGGTCCCGACCGGGTGATCGGCTTCTCGCCGATCCCGGCGATGTCGATGGTGTCGTACGCCGCCGGCAGCCGCTATCTGTCGCTCATCGGCGGCGTGTGCATGAGCTTCTATGACTGGTACTGCGATCTCCCGCCCTCGAGCCCGCAGACCTGGGGCGAGCAGACCGACGTGCCGGAATCAGCCGACTGGTACAACTCGCATTACATCATTGCGTGGGGCTCGAACGTGCCGCAGACGCGCACGCCGGACGCGCACTTTTTCACCGAGGTGCGCTACAAGGGCGCCAAGACCGTCGCCATCACGCCGGACTACTCCGAGGTCGCCAAGCTCTGCGATCTGTGGCTCCATCCCAAGCAGGGCACCGACGCGGCGCTCGCGCTCGCGCTGGGGCACGTGATCCTCAAGGAGTACCACCTCGCGGGCAAGTCGTCATACTTCGAGGACTATTGCCGGCGCTATTCGGACATGCCCATGCTGGTGCAGCTCGTGAAGCAGGGGGACGATTACGTTCCCGAGCGCCTCATGCGCGCGTCCGATTTCGAGGACCGGCTGGGGCAGGCCAACAATCCGGAGTGGAAAACGGTGGCGCTCGACGAGGCGAGCGGCCGCGTCGTCGCGCCGCAGGGCTCGATCGGCTACCGCTGGGGCGAGAAGGGCAAGTGGAACCTCGAGCCGAGGGACGGTGCGGGGGCCGAGGTGAAGCTCAAGCTCACGCTCGCGGGCGCGCAGGACGCGGTCGTGCCCGTGGCGTTTCCGTATTTCGGCGGCCGCAGCCATGAGCATTTCACGGCGAATCCGCACGACGACGTGCTCAAGCGCAACGTCGCCGTGAAGAAGCTCCAGACGGCCGGCGGCGAGTGCCTGGTCGCGACCGTGTTCGATCTTCTCGTCGCCAACTACGGGCTCGACCGCGGCCTGGGCGGCCCGAACGTCGCCCAGTCCTACGACGACGACGTGCCCTACACCCCGGCATGGCAGGAGCGCATAACGGGCGTCAAGCGCGAGCAGGTGATCCGGCTCGCGCGCGAGTTCGCCGACAACGCGGACAAGACGCGCGGACGCTCGATGGTCATCATCGGCGCGGCGATGAATCACTGGTATCACATGGACATGAACTACCGCTCGATCATCAACATGCTGGTGATGTGCGGCTGCGTCGGGCAGTCGGGCGGCGGCTGGGCCCATTACGTCGGCCAGGAGAAGCTGCGCCCGCAGACGGGCTGGACTGCGCTCGCGTTCGCGCTCGACTGGGCGCGCCCGCCGCGGCAGATGAATTCGACTTCGTTCTTTTACAGCCACACCGACCAGTGGCGCTACGAGCAGCTGAAGGTTTCGGAGATCCTCTCGCCGCTCGCGCGGGGCGAGGACTATCCCGGCAGCTTGATCGATTTCAACGTTCGCGCCGAGCGCATGGGCTGGCTGCCCTCCGCACCGCAGTTCGCGACGAATCCTCTCGAGATCACACGGGCCGCCGCAGCCGCGGGCAAGGACCCGAAGGACTACGCCGTCGAGCAGTTGAAGAGCGGCGCCCTCAGGTTCTCGTGCGAGGACCCGGACAATCCGGTGAACTTTCCGCGCAACCTCTTCGTGTGGCGCTCGAACCTCCTCGGCTCCTCGGGCAAGGGGCACGAGTACTTTCTCAAGCACCTGCTCGGCACGCAGCACGGCGTGCAGGGCAAGGACCTGGGCGAGATGGGCGGCGAGAAGCCGCTCGAGGTCACGTGGCGCGACCCGGCGCCGGAGGGAAAGCTCGATCTCCTGGTGACGATCGACTTCAGGATGTCCACGACCTGCCTCTATTCCGACGTGGTGCTGCCGACGGCCACATGGTACGAGAAGAATGACCTCAACACCTCGGATATGCATCCCTTCATCCATCCCCTGTCCGCGGCGGTGGACCCGGTGTGGCAGTCGCGCAGCGACTGGGAGATCTACAAGGGCCTCGCGAAGAAGTTCTCCGAGCTCGCGCCCGGCCATCTCGGCGTGGAGCGGGACCTGGTGCTCGTGCCGACGCTGCACGACACTCCGACCGAGCTCGCCCAGCCGATCGACGTCAAGGACTGGAAGAAGGGCGAGTGCGAGCCGATGCCCGGCAAGACCATGCCGCAGATGGTGGTCATCGAGCGCGATTATCCGAACACCTACCGCAAGTTCACCGCGCTCGGGCCGCTCATGTCGAAGGTCGGCAATGGCGGCAAGGGCATCGCGTGGAACACGCAGAAAGAGGTGGAGCTTCTCGCGCGCCTCAACTACACGGTCACAGAGGACGGCGTGGCGAAGGGCCTGCCGCGCATCGAGACCGACATCGACGCGGCGGAGGTAATCCTCGCACTCGCGCCGGAGACCAACGGCGCGGTCGCGGTCAAGGCCTGGGAGGCGCTGTCCCAGATGACCGGGCGCGAGCATGCCCACCTCGCGGTCCCGCGCGAGGAGGACAAGCTGCGCTTCCGCGACCTGCAGGCGCAGCCGCGCAAGATCATCTCCTCGCCCACCTGGAGCGGGCTCGAGTCGGAGCACGTCTCGTACAACGCGGGCTACACCAACGTGCACGAGCTGATTCCCTGGCGCACGCTTACCGGCCGCCAGCAGCTCTACCAGGATCACGCCTGGATGCGTGCCTTCGGCGAGGCGCTCTGCGTTTACCGCCCGCCGATCGACACCAAGACGGTGCGCCCGATCATCGGCAAGCGGGGCAACGGCAACCCCGAGGTGGTGCTCAATTTCATCACGCCGCATCAGAAGTGGGGCATCCACTCGACCTATACCGACAACCTGCTGATGCTCACGCTCTCGCGCGGCGGGCCAATCGTGTGGATCTCGGAGACCGACGCTCGCAAGGCGGGAATCGTCGACAACGACTGGATCGAGGCCTACAACCTGAACGGCGCGCTCGCCGCCCGCGCCGTCGTCTCGCAGCGGGTGCCCGAGGGCATGGTGCTGATGTACCACGCGCAGGAGAAGATCGTGAACGTGCCGGGCTCGGAGATCACCGGCGCGCGCGGCGGCATCCACAACTCGGTGACGCGCGCGGTGGTCAAGCCCACCCACATGATCGGCGGCTACGCGCAGCTGAGCTACGGGTTCAACTACTACGGGACGGTCGGCTCCAACCGCGACGAGTTCGTGATCGTGCGGAAGATGAACAAGGTGGACTGGCTCGACACGCCGCCCGAGCCGGCAGCGGCGCGAACGGCATGAGCCACAGAGAACACAGAGAGCACAGAGGAGAGCGGGCCGTGCTGCCGTGGGGTCGTCGCAACGCGGAACCGGAGCGTTCATGCACTCCCGCCCGAATGCTTTCGCCTGTTCCTGTCTCTGTGTTCTCTGTGCTCTCCGTGGCTGAAGGGTTTAGGAGACTTACATGAAAGTACGCGCGCAGATTGCAATGGTTATGAATCTCGACAAGTGCATCGGCTGCCACACGTGCTCGGTCACGTGCAAGAACGTGTGGACCTCGCGCGAGGGCATGGAATACGCGTGGTTCAACAACGTCGAGACCAAGCCCGGCGTGGGCTATCCGCGCGACTGGGAGAACCAGGAGCGCTGGAAGGGCGGCTGGCGACGGAAGAAGAACGGCAAGATCGAGCCGATGCAGGGCGGGAAATGGCGCCTGCTCGCGAACATCTTCGCCAATCCCCATCTGCCCGAGATCGACGACTACTACGAACCGTTCACGTTCGACTACGAGCACCTGCACAGCGCGCCCGAGGCGCAGACGGCGCCGGTCGCCCGCCCGGTCTCGCTCATCACGGGCCAGCGCATGGAAAAGATCGAGTGGGGCCCGAACTGGGAGGAGATCCTCGGCGGCGAGTTCGAGAAGCGCAGCCGGGATTACAACTTCGAGCGCGTGCAGAAGGAGATCTACGGCCAGTTCGAGAACACCTTCATGATGTACCTGCCGCGCCTGTGCGAGCACTGCCTCAATCCCTCGTGCGTCGCGTCCTGCCCCTCCGGGTCCATTTACAAGCGCGAAGAGGACGGGATCGTGCTGATCGACCAGGACAAGTGCCGCGGCTGGCGCATGTGCGTCTCGGGCTGCCCGTACAAGAAGATCTACTACAACTGGTCCACCGGCAAGGCCGAGAAGTGCATCTTCTGCTACCCGCGCATCGAGGCCGGTCAGCCCACCGTGTGCTCGGAGACCTGTGTCGGCCGCATCCGCTACCTGGGGGTGCTGCTCTACGACGCGGACCGGATCGAGACCGCTGCGAGCGTGGAGAGCGAGCAGGACCTCTACGAGGCGCAGCTCGGGGTGTTTCTCGATCCGCATGCGCCCGAGGTGATCGAACAAGCCCGGCGCGACGGCGTGCCGGAAGCCTGGCTCGATGCGGCACGGGCCTCGCCCACCTACAAGATGGCGATGGAGTGGAAGATTGCCTTTCCGCTGCATCCGGAGTACCGCACGCTGCCGATGGTCTGGTACGTGCCGCCGCTCTCGCCCATCAGCGCGGCGGCGAGCAGCGGGCAGATCGGCGCGAGCGGCGCGCTGCCCGACGTTCGGCAGCTGCGGATCCCGCTCAAGTACCTTGCGAACCTCCTTACCGCCGGCGACGAGAAGCCGGTCGCGCTCGCGCTGGAGCGCATGCTGGCGATGCGGGCATTCATGCGCGCGCGCCACGTGGAAGGCCGCGAGGCGCCCGAAGTGCTGCGCCAGGTGGGGCTCACCGTGGCGCAGGTCGAGGACATGTACCGCTACATGGCGATCGCCAACTACGAGGACCGCTACGTCATCCCGGGCACCCACCGCGAGTACGCGGAGAACGCCTTCGATCTCCGCGGCGGCTGCGGCTTCTCGTTCGGCAACGGCTGCTCAGACGGCGCCTCGGAGACCAGCCTCTTCGGCGGCAAGAAGAAGAAGACGATCCCGATCAAGCAGGTCGCGTGAAACGCATTTGCCACAGAGAACACAGAGATCACAGAGACCTCACTTATGAGTGCGAGGCTGGCAAAGCGATTGATTTTCTCTGTGTTCTCTGTGCTCTCTGTGGCGGCGTGGTTTTGAGGGGTTTACGATGAAATCGTTCAAGGTGTTCGCCGCGCTGCTGTCGTATCCGGAGGCGGCTCTCATCGAGGCCGTGCCCGAGCTCGAATCGGTTCTCGACACCGAGAAGCTCCTGCGTCCCAAGACGCGGCGCGCTCTCGATCCTCTGCTGGCCGAGCTGCGAGCGGCCGATCTCATGGACCTGCAGGAAGGCTACGTGGGCCTCTTCGACCGCGTGCGCACGCTCTCGCTGCACCTCTTCGAGCACGTTCACGGCGAATCGCGCGACCGCGGGCAGGCGATGGTGGAGCTGAACGGACTCTACGCCCGCCACGGTTTTCGGCTCGAGGGCAATGAGCTGCCCGACTTTCTGCCGGCTTTCCTCGAATTCCTGTCGTACCGCCCGCTTGGCGAGGCGAGTGAGCTGCTTGCGGACACGGCCCACATCCTGGAGGCAATCGCGGCGCGCCTGAAGAAGCGTGGGAGCCGATACGGCGCCGTGTTCGAGGCACTGGTGGTGCTGGCCGGGCAGGCGGGCAAGGCGCAGAGCGTGGTGAGCGACGAGGAGATTCGCGCGGAGGACGACCCGGCGACGCTCGACAAGGTATGGCAGGAAGCCCCGGCGTTCGGGCCCGGCTCGCAGGATTGCGGAGGGGGGCAGCAGAAAGCCGGTCATGCCGTCATGCAATTTCACCGGAGAGCGGGAACATGAGCTACGTCCACAACTTTCTCTTCGGCATCTATCCCTACATCGCGCTGGCGGTGTTCCTGGTCGGGAGCCTCGTGCGCTTCGACCGCGAGCAGTACACCTGGAAGAGCGATTCGAGCCAGCTTCTTCGCCGCGGCCAGCTGCGCTCGGGCAGCAATCTCTTCCACATCGGGATCCTCGCGCTGTTTTTCGGGCACTTAGTCGGGCTCCTCACCCCGCCCGCGGCCTACCACGCCCTCGGGCTCTCGACCTCTGCGAAGCAGATTCTGGCGATCACGGCAGGCGGCATCTTCGGCGCAATGTGCCTCGTAGGGATTGTTCTCCTCATCCACCGCAGGCTGGCTGAGCCGAGAATCCGCGCCAATTCCACCGCGATGGACATCCTGATCCTCTTCTGGATCCTCGCCACCCTGCTCCTCGGGCTCGCGAGCATTCTCGTCTCCCTCGGCCACCGCGACGGATCGGTGATGGTGCTGCTTGGCCAGTGGGCCCAGCACATCGTGACTTTCCGAGCCGGTGCGGCGGACTACATCGCCGGCGTGCACTGGATCTACAAGGTGCATCTCTTCTTCGGGCTGACGCTTTTCGTGCTGTTCCCGTTCTCGCGCCTGGTGCACGTGTGGAGCGGCTTCGGCGCGCTCGCCTACGTGACGCGCGCCTACCAGATCGTGCGCAGCCGGGGCTGACGTGGATATCTCGGTCAACGGCGTGAGCATCTCCGCAGAAGCGGTCGCGCAGGAGGCGCCGTTCCACGCGGACGCGGATGACCCGAGCCGCGTGGCCGCGCGCGCCCTCGCGATCCGGGAGCTGCTCTTGCAGCGCGCCAGGGAACTGGGCCTTGACGGAGCCGAAGGCAGCGATCCGGACGGGGCAATCGACGCCCTGATCGAGCGCGAGGTCACGACGCCCGTCCCGACCGACGAAGAGTGCAGCAACTATTACCGCCGCCACCCGCAGGCGTTCCGCAGCGGCGATCTCGTCGAAGCGGCGCACATCCTCCTCGCCGTCACCCCCAATGCACCGCTCGACGCGATACGCGAGCAGGCGGGGGCGATCCTGCGTGAGGCGCGGGCCGAACCCGGGCGCTTCGGCGAGCTCGCTTCACGCTTTTCCAACTGCCCGTCGGGCGCGCAAGGGGGGAGCCTCGGCCAGCTCGCGCGCGGCGACACGGTGCCCGAGTTCGCGCAGGCGCTTTTCGACGGCGCGGCCACGGGTGTGCTGCCGCAGCTCGTCAGGTCGCGCTACGGCTTTCACGTCGTCTACGTCGCCCGCCGCATCGAAGGCAGGGAGCTGCCTTTCGAAATGGTGAGGGAGCGGATCGCGGAGTTCCTTGCCGAGCGCGTGCGCCGCCAGGCGCTTTCCCAGTACGTGCGCATTCTGGCCGGCGGGGCGCGGATCAGCGGTGTCGATCTCGACGCCGCGGGCTCGCCCTTGCTGCGCTGAGCGACGTTTCAGCACAGCGGGCAAAAAAGGCGCGGTCGAGCGCGCCGGTGAGGCGCAGCCGCAGCCGTGGCGCCCTTTCGGCGAGAAGGTTCAGCTCTACGCTGGCCCCGCCGGATTTGACGTAGTGCCGGATCGCTCGTTGGATCGAGGCGAACCATCTGCCCGCGACCGCGATATCCCGGCTGCGGGGCGGCGTGAAGTGGCGCTCGATGTAGTCGCGCATCGCGAGCCCTGCGATCCAGTCCATCACCGCCAGCGGAATCTTCGCGGGCGCGGACCAGGGCAGGCTGCGCAGGAATCGCGCGATGCGCGGCGGGCCGCCGGGCAGGAGCCCTTTGACGAACAGCCGGGCCAGGATCCTCATGCGTTCGCCCGCCGTGTACTCCCCACGATAAACGGGCGCACCCATATGACGCGCCTTGTTGCGCACGCGCCGCGCGATGCCGCGGTCGCTCAGCAGACGCCGGTAGAGCCGCTGGTAACCGGCAATCATCTCGTCGTAGCCCATGCGCTTGGGCACGACGTTCGTCGCAAGCTGCGTGTTGTCGCTGGCGTCGACTTCCCCGAGCAGGCGCCCCTCCTTGCGCAGCCGCTCATGAAGCGGCGTCCTGGGCAGGGCGGTGAGCAGCCCGATCATCGCGACCTGAATGCCCGCCGTGGAGATGAAGCGATGCTGCTGCTCGAAGGTCGCCGGCGTATCGTTGTCGAAACCGATAATGAATCCGCCCAGCACGTCGATGCCGTGCGCGAAAATGCGCCGGACGGAAGTGAGGACGTCCTCGTGGGTGTTCTGCGTCTTGCGCGTTTCCCTGAGGGTCTGCTCGTCGGGAGACTCGATGCCGATGATGTCGCAGAATTCGCAGCGATACGGGCAGCCGCGCGAGAACTGCAGGGTCGCCGTGGTGTAGGAGCCGAGCTTGAGGAGATCGAAGCGCGGCACCGGTGAGTCGGCCAGCGCGACCGTCCCTGTTTCACGATAGAGCGGGCGGGGCTGCCCGGCGGTGAAGTCGCGGCAGAACGCCTTCCAGATGTACTCAGCCTCGCCGGAGACGACGGTATCGGCAAGGCCCGCATAGCGCTCGGGACAGAGGGACGCGTAGCTGCCGCCCGCGACAGTGTAGTAGCCCTGGCCGCGGAAGTGGCGCAGGAGCTCCGCCTGCCGGCGATGCTGTGCGCCCATTCCGCAAACGCCGACGATGTCGGCGTCGGGATGCAGCGGCACGGACTCAATGGTCTCGTCGACGATCCGCACTTGCCACTCGGGCGGGCACAGGGCCGCGAGCGTGGCGAGACCGAGCGGGGGATTGACGGCCCGCTTGCCGGAGAGGATCTCGCGCAGGGCCCAGCGGAAGCTCCAGAAGCTCTCGCGGAAACGCGGATTGATGAGGAGGAGCCTGGGGTGCCGCGGGCGACGGCGGATTCCGTCCATGACCGCGCAGTGTCATGCACGCAGGCAGTGAGTTCTTTGACCTGGATCAAACTGCCTGCGCGGGTCGTTCATATCATAAGGATTTGGCGGATTTTTCATGGACGGGACAGCAGCGATCGGCGCCGCGGCGGGCGTTCCCCTCGCGGGGACGGCGTTGCCTTGCTTTCACTGCGGCGAGCCGGCGGGCCACGCACCACGTCACTTCACCGTGATCGATGGCGTGAATCAGCCCATGTGCTGCGCGGGCTGCGAGGCCGTGGCGCGGACGATCGTCGCGAACGGCCTCGGCGAGTACTACCGCCAGCGGCGGGAATTGCCCGGCTGTCCGGCACAAGCGGTGCCCGACGAATTGCGCCGCTACGACCTTCCCGCTATCCAGGCAAGCCTCGTTGAAACAGGCGACAGGCACGACGAGAAGGAGGTTTCCCTGCTGCTCGAGGGGGTCGCCTGTGCGGCATGCACCTGGCTGATCGAGCGACGCCTGGCGGCCATTCCCGGGGTACTGAACGCCGCGGTCAACTACGCAACCGGCCGGGCGCGGGTGAGATGGGACGGGCGCCGCGTGCAGTTGAGCGGGATTCTGCAAGCCGTGGCCGACGTCGGCTATCGGGCCTACCCGTTCGATGCCGCGAGGAGCGAATCGCTCGAGCGCCGCGAGCGACGGACCCAGCTTGCAAGGCTTTTCGTCGCGGGACTGGGCACGATGCAGGTCATGATGTACGCGGTTCCCGCGTACGTTGCCGGCGGCGACATCAGCGCGGATATCGAGCAGTTGCTGCGCATCGCGAGCCTGGTATTGACCCTGCCCGTGGTGTCATGGGCCGCCCTGCCGTTCTATCGAGGCGCGTGGCGCAGCCTCGCTGCCGGCTGCGTTGGCATGGACGTCCCGGTCGCCATCGCCATCCTGATCGCTTTCACGGCGAGCCTCGTCGCGACGGTGAAGGGTGCGGGCCATGTCTACTATGACTCGATTGCGATGTTCGTCTTCCTGCTGCTGGGTGCGCGTTACCTCGAATCGCGCATGCGGGCGCGGGCAACGCGCGCGCAGCAGCGCGTCGCCCGGCTTGCGCCCGCGGTCGCCGAGCGGGTCATCGACTGGCATGCCGCAAGCACCGAGCTCGTGGCGGTGGCGAGCCTTAGCCGCGGGGACTGCGTGCTGGTGCGACCCGGCGCGACCGTGCCCGCAGATGGTGTCGTTCTGGACGGCGAGAGCACGCTCGACGAATCGATGCTGACCGGGGAATCACGGCCGATCAGCAAAGGCCCCGGCGATGCCGTGGTGGGCGGTGCGCTCAACGTGCGAAGCCCCTTGATGATGGAGGTCAGGCGGGTCGGCGAGGCAACGGTGCTCGCAGGGATCGTGCGAATGCTCGAGCGCGCTCACGCGGAAAAGCCGCCCATCGCGCAGCTGGCCGATGCCGTGGCGCAATGGTTCCTCGCGGCTCTGCTTGCTGTTGCAGTGGCCGCGGGCATCTTCTGGTACACGTTCGACCCGCAGCGTGCCGTCTGGATCGTCGTTGCCGTGCTGGTCGTGACTTGCCCGTGCGCGCTCTCGTTGGCGACACCCGCTGCGCTCACTGCTGCGGCCGGGCGGCTCTACGGTGCCGGCACCCTCGTCACTCGCGGGCACGCGCTGGAGACGCTCGCGCGGGCAACGCACGTGGTCTTCGACAAGACCGGGACGCTGACGAGCGGACAGTTGAGTCTTATCGGCGTGCTGCCGGTGCGCGGGCTCGGCGCCGAGGAGTGCCTCGCGCTCGCCGCGTGCGCGGAGCGCGGATCCGAGCACCCGGTCGCGCGGGCACTGGTTGCCGCCGCGGGAGAGCGGCGCTCGGCAGCACCGCAAGCCGGCACGGCGCGGAACGTTCCCGGGCAAGGGATCGAAGCTGACATCAGCGGCGTGCGCTACCGCGTCGGGAGCCTGGCGTTTGTCGGTGCGTTGCACGGCAAGGCGCCTCCGGAGGAGCTGGCGTTCGCGGCCGATGACGTCTCGGTCGCGGCGCTCGGAGACGAGCGCGGCTGGATCGCGCTCTTCACATTTGGCGACACATTGCGGCCCGGTGCCCGGCAGCTCGTGCGCGACCTCCGGGCGCGCGGCCTGGAGGTGAGTCTCCTCTCGGGAGACAGGCTGCATCACGTCGAGCACGTTGCGCGCGAGCTGGGCATCGAAGTCGTGCGTGCCGCGGCAACCCCTCAGGACAAGTTCGAGTTCGTCCGCGATCTGCAGTCGCGGGGCGCCGTGGTCGCCATGGTCGGCGACGGCATCAACGATGCGCCGGTGCTCGCGCAGGCCCAGGTCTCGATCGCGATGGGCAGCGGGGCGGAGCTCGCGCAGGTCAACGCCGATCTGGTGCTTCTCTCGGAAGGCCTGGATGGCCTGGAGCCGGCATTCAGTACCGCCTCGCGTGCCATGCGCATCGTGCGGCAGAACTTCGCCTGGGCCGTTGCTTATAACGCAGTGGCGGTGCCGCTCGCTCTCGCCGGCTGGGTGACGCCGCTCATCGCGGCGGCCGGCATGTCGGCGAGCTCGCTTCTGGTCGTTCTCAATGCCTTGCGCCTGCTTCGCGTGCCGGCGGCGCAGGCGCGGGCACCGCGCGAATTCGCCATTCCGGCCCCGGCCTGACCATGGACATTCTCTTTCTGCTGATTCCGCTGAGCGTCGTGCTGGTTTTTATCATCGGCGCGGGGTTCTGGTGGGCCCTGGAGAACGGCCAGTTCGAGGATCTCGAGGGGCCTGCGCATCGCATACTGACGGACGACGATGCGCCGCTTGAGGCACGGGATGTTTCGCGCCGCGCCGGACGGGGCAGCGCACGGAGGAGCGAACATGGTCAGCGCCGATAAGCACGGCGCGGCAACGAGCCGTCACCGGGCGGTCGCGGTGATCCAGGCCGAGCATCGCGCGCTCGGCACGGTGGTGGCGGCGCTGCAACGCCTGCTGAGCGACGTGTGCCAGGGACTCGTCGAGCCCGACTGCAGGCTCCTCGCCGCAATGCTCTACTACATCGAGACCTTTCCCGAGCGCCAGCATCACCCGAAGGAAGACCAGCACCTGTTCAAGGCGCTGCGCGCGCGAACGCGCGAGGGCTCGGCGGTGCTCGACGAGCTTCAGGGCGAGCACATTCGCAGCGCTCAGATGATGGCCTACCTGGCCCAGACGCTGGTGCGCTACCAGGGCGGCGCGCCCGACGGGCTGCATTCATTCGCTGCCGCTGTTGATGCCTACGCGGCTCTTCTGGGCGATCACATGCGGAAGGAGGAGACCGTCGTTCTGCCGCTCGCGGATGCTCACCTCAAGGAATCGGACTGGGATGCAATTGCCGCCGCCTTCGCGGAGAACCGCGATCCCCTCTTCGGAGAGGACGCCGGCCAGGAGATGCGGCGGCTGCGCCGCCGCATCGCGAACCTCGTTCCGCGCAAGCTGCAAGCGCTGTTGCGTCCGGAAGGTGAGTAGAGCGAGAATCAAGAAACACTATTAGCCGCCGACAAATGCAGATACACGCCGATGATACAAACATTGAACCGCCGAGACGCCGAGACTGCCGGGTGAATCCAGAGCGGTAATCAAACGGCCAAAGGCTCACGATGAACATAGCCGATTCAAGGTTCACGTTTCCGGCGCAGGGTGTGGTTGAGCGCGATTGCGAGCGAGAACACCACGAGCGCGCCGCCCTGGTGCCCGGCCCCGAGCGCGACCGGCACGGCGAGAAGAAGCGTGCTGATTCCAAGGGCAATCTGCATGGCGACTGCAATGAGGAGTGCGTGAGCGAGGATGCGCGCACGGACTGGCGCGCCGCTCCCCACCACCTTCCACCACAGGAGCGGCACCAGTACCGAGAGCACCCAGGCAAACAGGCGATGATCGAACTGCACCGTGGCCATATTGTTGAAAAAGTTGAGATACCAGGGATCGAGCGCGAAGATTTCCGGAGGAACGACGTGGCCGTTCATGAGCGGAAACGTGTTGTACGCCTTGCCGGCGCGGATGCCCGCGACGAATCCGCCGGTCACGACCATCAGGCAAACGATGCCGGTGACCCACCATGCCATGCGCCGCAGCCACCGGGCGTTTTCATTCAGGGCCGCGCTCGCGCGCGGCCACAGCAGATCAAGCGCGAGCCACAACATCGCCGCGTAGATCAAGAAGGCGAGGGCGAGGTGCGCGGTCAGGCGGTAGTGGCTGACGCGCGGCTCGTCGATGAGACCGCTCGCGACCATGTACCATCCCAGCGCTCCCTGCAGCGCCCCGAGCACGAATATCCCGGCAAGACGATACGCGAGGCGACGGTCAATCTGCCTGCGCCGCCAGAACCAGACGAGCGGAACGAAGAACGCAAGCCCGATCAGCCGGCCGAGCAGGCGATGGAAGTACTCGAGCCAGAAGATCCCCTTGAATGCCTCCACGCTCATGCCCTTGTTGACCTGCCGGTATTCGGGCGTCTGGCGGTACTTGTCGAAGAGCTCCTGCCAGTCCCGGTCGCTCAAGGGCGGCACGATGCCGACGAGGGGCTGCCACTCCGCAATGGACAGGCCGGAATGGGTGAGGCGCGTGACGCCGCCCAGCACCACCATGGCGAAGATGAGCGCGCAACAGGCGAGGAGCCAGACCGCGACGGGCTTCTGCTGGTCGGTTGCCATATGCGAGTAATCTGCTGCGCCGGTGCGGGTAGAGAGCGTGGTGAGAAAGGCATTGTATCGAATGCGGCAAGCCCGTGATCAGGATCGGAATCGAGGGCATACACCTGTCAGTCAATGCCGCTCGAAGCAGCGCTTCGATCATGCCGGGCCGGGTCGCGGGCATTTATAATACGCATCACGACGTTGACTGATAGAAGGAGATGCAATGCGCGGTCGTATCATTTTCGTAACGGCTTTTATTGCCGCCGGTGCCGGCTCCGCGGGGGTGGTGCAGGCGAACGAGGCTATGCTGAAGAAATACAACTGCACGGCATGCCACGCGATAGACAAGAAGCTCGTGGGCCCGGCCTACAAGGAAGTGGCGAAGAAGTACAAGGGCAACAAGGACGCCGCCGCCATGCTCGTCCAGAAGGTGAAAAAAGGTGGACAGGGGGTATGGGGCCCCATCCCAATGCCGCCAAATCCGGTGGTCCCCGACGCCGACCTCAAGGCGATGGTGGACTACATCCTTAGCCTTTAGCCTGCATCAGCCCGCGGCGGCGCATGGGAGAATCCTCACCCGCGAGCCGCCCGTTCGACTTTCATATTGCTGCAAACTGCTGCGGCTAGTCTCGCCCGCTCGCGGCCCGGGCCTGGTATGGCGTATCCGGCACGCGCACGCCCGCTGCCAAGTGATTTTTGTCACGTTTTTTAGTGTTATCTGTTGCTCTTCGCTGATGTCGTCGAATGACGACAAATCCGTGAAAATCTGCCTGAGACGGAACCCAACTTTCGCTCTATGATCCGCGTGATGACGCCGGTTTCCGTTTCCTCCCTTGACTTCACGCGACCGCTCGAGCTCATGCGCACGAGCCATGCGCGCATCCGCCGTCAGTGCGATGCGTTGAGGCATCTCGTTGCCAAGATCAAGAAACAGGGTTGTGACAGTGCAGCCCGCGCTACGTCGGCCACAGTGGTCCAGAAGCTCGACGTTGCAACGTTTCACCACAAGGAAGACGAGGAGCAGGACCTGCTGCCGCGCATGGTGGCCTCGGCGACCAAGGGTCGCGGGTCCTCGCTCACCGGCATGGTGGCCGAGATCACGAGCGAGCATCGCGTCCTGCACCGCGCGTGGATCGAGCTGCGCGCCGAGCTGCAGGAATTTGCCGCCGGAGACCGTGACTCCCTCAACGGCCTGGCCGTCGACCGGTTCGTCAAGCTCTACCGCACTCACATCCTCATGGAAGAGGCGGCCGTATACCCGCTTGCCGAGATGCTGCTTTCCAACGAGGACCTGGCCGCTATCGGCACCCACATGGCGCACCGCCGCGGCATCGGCGCCAACTGATCGCGCAACGGCCCGCCGTTTGACGTAGATCAATCCCCGCTCCTCCCCGCGTAACGGATACTGGGGGAGGAGCCCCCAGATGGATCATCTTGCTGCCTTGCCGGAAGGCCTGCGCACGAGCTTCGTCTTTCTGACGAGCCTCGCGATCGGCCTCCTGCTGGGACTCGAGCGGCAGCGGCGCGTCACCGCAAAAGCGGGGCTGCGCACGTTTGCGCTGGTCGCGCTGTGCGGCACGGTGGCCGGGCTTCTCGCGGACACCACCGGCAACTCCTGGATCATCCCCACGGGCTTCGCGCTGGTGGGCCTCATGATCATTGCAGCCTACCGCACCGAGCCGACACCCGAAGGCGACTCTGGCACCACGACCGTCGTGGCCGTGCTGCTCTGCTACGGTCTCGGCGTGATGGTCTGGTACGGGCACATCCAGCTGGCGGCGACGGTGGGCATCGTCGCCACGCTGCTCCTGTACTTTCGCACCGAGCTCCACGGGTTCTCCGAGAAGCTCTCGGGGCGCGATGTCGCGAGCATGCTGCAGTTCGCCGTGTTGAGCTTCATCGTGCTCCCGCTCCTGCCCGACCGCGCCTTCGATCCCTATGACGTGCTCAATCCGTATCACCTCTGGCTGATGGTGGTTCTCATCTCGGGCGTCAGCCTGGCAGGCTACCTTGCCCTGCGGTTGATCGGGCCGCGGCGCAGCGTGGCGCTGCTCGGGGCGTTCGGGGGGCTGATCTCGAGCACCGCCACGACACTCGTCTATTCGCGCCAGGCCGGCATCTCTGCCGCCACCGCTCCGCTCGGCGCGGCGATCATCGTGGTGGCCAATCTGGTGGTTTTGCTGCGCCTTTTGGTGCTGAGCGTGGTGGTGGCGCCGGCGATCATGCCGCAGCTCGCCCCGATTGTCACCTTGGGTTTTGCCGCGGGGCTCGTGGTGGTCGCGCGCCAGGTGCGCTGCCTGATGGCGTCGCCGGACCTCGAAGCACCCGAGCTGTCCAATCCGACCAATCTCCGCGTCGCGCTCGGCTTCGGCGCGCTCTACACCGTGGTGCTTCTTGGCGCGGCCTGGCTGTCCGAGCACGCGGGCAGCCACGGTCTCTATGCCATTGCCCTCGTTTCGGGCCTGGCCGACGTGGACGCGATCACGCTATCCACCCTCAACCTCTTTGGTGCGGAGCGGCTGACGGGCGCTGTCGCAACGACTGCAATCACGCTCGCCTTCCTTGCGGCCGTCGCGTTCAAGGTCGCTGCGACCGCAGTGCTCGGTAGAGCTCCATTCATGAAGCGCTGCCTCGCGGGGCTGCTCGCCCCGGCCGCGGGCGTGGTGGCGGGGCTCCTCATCTTTCGCTAGGTTGCGATAATGCGTTGCGCCGGCGCAGTCGCAGCTACGTACGATAAAGTCACGTGATGGACCCGCTGCGCTCGCCGCTGCTGACGGACCTCTATCAGCTCACCATGCTGCAGACGTACTACCGCAGCCGCATGGAAAAGACAGCCGTGTTCGAGTTGTTCGTGCGGAAGCTGCCGGCAAACCGCAATTTCATGATGGCCGCAGGGCTCGAGCAGGCGCTCGATTTCCTCGAGCAGGCCCGTTTCGGGCCGGAGGAGCTCGACTGGGTCGCGCGCAGCGGCCTTTTTACGGCGGAGCTCGTGAAGCATCTCGAGCGCTGGCGCTTTACCGGCGACGTGCACGCGATGCCCGAGGGCAGCGTGTTCTTTCCCGACGAGCCGATCCTGCGCGTGACCGCGCCCATGCCCGAGGCGCAGCTCGTCGAGTCGCGCCTCATCAACCTGATTCATTTCGAATCCGTCGTCGCGAGCAAGGCGGCGCGCAGCGTGCTCGTCGCCCCGGGCAAGACGCTGGTGGACTTCGGGCTGCGCCGCGCGCATGGCGCCGAGGCAGGGTTGCTCGCCGCGCGTGCAGCCTACATCGCGGGCTTTGCCAGCACCGCGACCGTGCTGGCAGGATCGCAGTTCGGGATTCCGGTCGTCGGCACCATGGCGCACTCGTTCGTGCAGGCGCACGACGACGAGACCCAGGCCTTCATCGATTTCGCGCACGCCTTCCCGAAAGGCACGATATTCCTGGTCGATACCTACGACACGGAGGCGGCCGTGCGCAAGGTTGCGGCGCTGGCGCCGGCATTGAGGCGCGAGGGCATCTCGATCCAGGGGGTCCGGCTCGACAGCGGCGATCTCGTAGCGCTTGCGCGGAGCGCGCGCCGGATCCTGGATGCGGCAGGGCTCACTGATGCGGTCGTGTTTGCAAGCGGAAATCTGGAGGAGTACCGGCTGCGGGAGCTCCTGGCAGCGGGCGCGCCGATCAACGGGTTCGGCGTGGGCACGAGCCTCGTCACTTCCGCCGATGCGCCGTCACTCGACGCGGTCTACAAGCTGCAGGAGTACGCGGGCCGGCCGCGCCGCAAGCGCTCGGCGGCGAAGGCGACCTGGCCCGGCCGCAAGCAGGTCTACAGACTGAGCGATGCCTCAGGGCGCTTCCACCACGATGTCGTCACTGTGGAAGGTGACCGGCAGGACGGCGAAGCGTTGTTGATCCCGGTGATGCGGGGGGGCAAGCGTCTCGGCAAACCTGAGCCGCTCCCCGAGACCCGCGCGAGGGCCGCCGCCCAGCTCGAACGGCTGCCGGCGCGCCTTACTGCGCTGGAGACGGCTCCGGATCCGTACCGCGTCGACATCGCACCCGCGCTGCGCAAGCTTGCCGACGAGGTAGACCGCGCGACCGCCGAGCCGGCGGAAAGCGTTCCGCAGGAGCGGTAACCTGTAATCGCAGATATATTGAACCGCCAAGCACGCCAAGCACGCCAAGAATTTCTCTAAACAAGAACCAAACCGAACTTAGGTTACCGTGAGCATCGATCGTCTGCCGCCTGAGGCGCTCTACCGCCGCTGCGACGCGGCGCAGCTTGGCTTCGACACGACCGCGGAGCTTCAGCCGCTCGCGCAGCTCTTCGGCCAGCCCCGGGCCGCGGGATCGGTCGATTTCGGAATCGGCATCGCCCGCGAAGGCTACAACGTGTACGTGATGGGCTCGCCCGGGGCCGGCAAGCATACGCTGGTGAAGCAGCAGCTTGCCCGGAAGGTGGAGAAGCGCTCGCCGCCCAGCGACTGGGCCTACGTCAACAACTTCCGGGAGCCGTCCAGCCCCATCGCGCTCGAGCTGCCGGCGGGGCGCGGCGCCGCGTTGCGTGAGGACATGCGCACCCTCGTCGAGGAGCTGCGCACCGCGATTCCGGCGGTCTTCGAGAGCGACGAATATCGCGCGCACGCCGGGCAGATCGAGGCGGAGTTCACCGAGCGTCACGAGAAGGCGTTCGCCGAGCTCGGGGCCGAGGCTGCCAAGGACAGCATAGGGTTGCTGCGCACCCCGGCCGGCTTCACCTTCGCGCCGCTCAAGGACGGGGAGGTCATGTCTCCGGAGGATTTTGCCGGGCTGGGGGACGACGAGCGCGCGCGAATCGAGCGGCGCATCGGCGAGCTCCAGAGCAAGCTGGAGAGCATCATCCGCAACGTCGTGCGCTGGCGCAAGGAGCAGCGCGAGCGCTTCAAGCAGCTCAACCGGGAGATGACTCTCTACGCGGTCGGCCATCACGTCGCCGATCTGAAGGAGAAGTATCGCGACCTGCAGCGCGTGCTGGAGTACGTGGACGCGGTCCAGCAGGACGTGATCGAGAACGCCGACGAGTTCATCAAGGGCCGCGAAGCGCCGGCTGGTGCAATGGGCCCTCCCGCAGAGACTCCCTCGTTCCGCCGCTACCAGGTCAATCTCCTGGTCGATCACGGCGACCCCGGCCATTCGCTGATCGTGAGCGAGGACCATCCGACCTATCAGAACCTCGTCGGCCGCCTCGACCACATCGCGCAGTTCGGAACGTTGCTGACCGATTTCGCCCTGATCAAGCCGGGGGCGCTGCATCGTGCCAACGGCGGCTATCTGCTGCTCGATGCGCGCAAGCTCCTGATGCAGCCCTTTGCCTGGGAAGGGCTCAAGCGCGCGCTCTCGACGCGGGAGATCCGCATCGAGTCGCTCGGCGAGATGTACAGCCTCGTGACCACGGTTTCACTTGCGCCGGAGCCCATTCCGCTCGACGCAAAGGTGATGTTGTTCGGCGACCGGCTAATCTACTACCTCCTGCACGCGTACGATCCCGACTTCCGCCAGCTGTTCAAGGTCGCCGCCGATTTCGAGGAGCAATTCGAGCGCACGCACGAGAACGACCGCCTGTTCGCGCAGCTCGTGGCGACCATAGCCGGCGAGAAGAAGCTCGCGCCGTTCGAGCGCGGCGCGGTGGCGCGCGTGATCGAGCACAGCGCGCGGCTCGCCGGCGACTCGCGCAAGCTCTCCGCCAACCTCGAAACCGTGTCCGACCTGCTGTGCGAGGCTGACTACTGGGCGCGGGAGGCAGGGCGGGACCGGGTCGCCGCAGCCGACATCGAGCGGGCGATCGAAGCCCAGCGCAAGCGCGCGGACCGGTTGCGCGAACGCATGCACGAGCAGATCCTGCGCGGCACCGTGTTGATCGACACGGCTGGCGAGCGCGTGGGCCAGATCAACGGGCTCTCGGTGCTGCAGCTGGGCGACTATGCGTTCGCGGAGCCGACGCGCATTACGGCCACGACGCGGCTGGGCGAGGGCAGGGTGATCGACGTGCAGCGCGAGATCGAGCTGGGCGGGGCGATCCACTCCAAGGGGGTGCTGATCCTGTCGGCCTTTCTCGCGGCGCGTTTCTCGATCAACCGGCCGCACGCGCTGGCCGCCAGCCTGGTCTTCGAGCAGACCTACGGGCTTGTCGAAGGCGACAGCGCTTCGCTCGCCGA
>Ga0299906_10000765_pt1 | contig 28777 bp, 24 predicted proteins | sample RVTome_14_FD_200259 | JGI IMG/M metagenome (GOLD analysis project Ga0299906, IMG submission 200259) | Soil microbial communities from uranium-contaminated site in the Upper Colorado River Basin, Wyoming, United States - RVT145D125 (version 2) ...
GATCAAACTGACCATCAGAAAAGCCTACGGTTACCGGGAGCTGAAAGTGGCGGAAATCGCTATCTATCACGCGCTCGGACAACTTCCAGAGCCCGAACTCACCCACGAATTCTGCTGAGGAGGCAAAGACATAGGCGGAACCGGCGCCGGCCCCACCGGCGTTGGTGTCGGACGGCGCCCCGACGATGGTGCGGTCGCCGGCGATGCCCACGCCGCGTCCGAACTGGTCGCCGCCGGCCGCATCCGAGGCGGTGAGCTTTTCCTGCGCGGCGAAGAACGCGCCGCTCTGCACGTAGGCGCTACCCGAGTTGCAATTCGGATCGCCCGGGCACGCGTCGTCGTCGCGGGGTGAGCCGACCACCGCGGTCGAGCCGCTCATGGCCACGACCTGGCCGAAGTTGTCGCCCGCCTCGGCGTCGGAGGCTTGGATCTTGGCGAACCCGAGCCAGAAGTTCCCAAGTTGCCGCACGAACGGGTAGGCCGAGCCGGTCCCGTCATCGAGCGGGGCGCCGACGATGAGGTTGTTGCCGTCGAGCCCGACCGATTCGCCGAACAGGGCGCCGGGTTCGGCGTCACCGGCCACCAGTTTGTCGTCGAAGCTCCAGACCGTTCCGCTGCGCGTGTAGGTGTAGACCGCGCCGGCGTCGGCGCCGTCGGCGTGGTTGTCGGTGTCGGCGCCCACGGCGGCGAGATCCCCGCTGATCGCGACGGAGAAACCGAGGTGGTCGAAGTTGTCGGCGTCGTTGGCGGTCAGTTTGTCCTCTTCGGTCCAGGTGGTTCCCGAGCGCGTGAAGACGTATGCGGCGCCGGCCTGGTTCTTGCCGGAATGGGTGTGGAGATACGCGCCGACAATGGCGGAGTCGCCGTCGAGGTCGACCGACCAGCCGAACCGGTCCGTGGCGGCGGTGTCGCAGCCGATGAGCTTGGCCTGTTTGGTCCATTGCATGTTGTCGCGGACGAAGATGTAGGCGGCGCCGGCGAGGTTGGCGACGCGGTCGTCCTGGGGCGCGCCGACGATGGCGGTGTCGCCGTCGAGGTCGACCGACCAGCCGACCAAGTCGTCGACGGTGGTGTCCAGGGCCGAGAGGTTCTGCTCTTCGGTCCAGGTCGTTCCGCTACGAGTGAAGACGAACGCCGAGCCGGCCGCCGCTTCGGCGCCGACGTCGTCGGTGTAGGCTCCGGTCAAGACAGTGTCGCCGCTGACGGAGACGGAGATGCCCAGTTGCTGACCGTCGATCGGGCTGGTGGTGTCGATGAGGATCTGCTGCTGGTCCCACGAGGCCCCGTTGAACGTGAACACGTAAGCCGAGCCGGGATTCGTGAAAAAGGTCGACATTCCGCCCGGCGGGGTGAAGAAGAAATCGGTTCCCGGCGCGCCGACGACCATGGTGTCGCCGTCGATCGAGACGGACCTGCCGAAGTTCTGCAGGGCGTTGCCGGCAAATCCGCCGTCGACCTTGTCTTCCTGGCTCCAGGTGACGCCGGAGCGCCGGAAAACATAGGCGGAACCGGACTCGGCACCGAGGTCGTCGTCCAGCGGTGAGCCGACGACGACGGCGTCGCCGTTGATGGCGATGGACGTACCGAACTCGTCGAGGGTGTCGCCGTCCGAGGCGTTGAGCTTGTCCTGTTCGGTCCAGTTGCCCGCGTTGCGCACGAAGACGTACGCCGACCCTTCGAGCAGGCCGCTGGTGGGCACGTCGTGGTAGGCGCCGACGGCGAGGTTGTCGCCGTCGAGGTCGACGGAGAAGCCGAACTCGGCGGTGATGCCCGGGACCGTCGCGTGGAGCTTCTGCTCCTCGACCCACGACGCCCCGTTCCAGACGTAGACAAACACCGAGCCGGCCCCCGTGAACGTGTCGTCGTCCCGGGGCACGCCGACCGCGATGGTGTCGCCGCTGACCGCGACCGAATGGCCGTAACGATCGTCGAACGTCGGGCTGGGGGATTCGCTCAGCACCTGCTGCTCGGTCCATACGGAGTTTGTGCGAAGAAAAACCACCGCCCGGCCGAACGTCGAGAACGGAGCCCCGACGACGATGCGATCGCCGCTGACGTCGACGGAATAGCCGAACTGCTCGAACGTGATGGGGGTGGTGGGCACGAGCTTGGCCTGCGGATGCCAGCTCACCCCGACGCGCTGAAAGACATAAGCCACGCCGGGCAGGTTGGCCGGAATGTGGTCCTGCGGCGCGCCGACCACGGCGGTGTCGCCGTCGATGCTCACACTGTAGCCGAAGTGATCGACCGTTTGTACGTCGTCGTCGCAGCCGACCAGTATTGCCTCGTCGGTGCTGAGCAGCGGGTCGATGGTGATCGGATACGTCGCGTGAGCATCGTCGACGAGAATGGTGAGGCGCTGTCCCTCGAGCGTGAAGTGTGCGGGTAAATGTCGGCCGGCCGCGTCGAAGGCGAACAATGTGTCGAACCGCAGCACGGGCGCGGCCGTAACGTCGGCGAAGACGACCGAATCACTGCCCCGCAACGCCGGAGTCAGGTCGCTGCACATATCCATCTCGAGTCGAAGCAGCCGGCCGCACGCTTGCCCCGGTCGCGCGGCCAACGTGAAACCTTGCTCGAGGCCGCGGGCGTCATTGACGTACCATTCGTCGAGCGAACCCCGGCGATAGATCACGCGGTTATCGTCGACGCGCATCGTCGCCGCCGGCGCCGGCTGCAGATCGTTTTCGTAGCCGATGCCGGTCAGGGTGAGTCCCCACGACCACGCCGGCGAAGCTGCGGTGCGCGGCTGCACCCGGACGCCGTCGTCGGTGAAGAACGTGCGCAGATGCTGGGCGCGATTCGGAGCCTGATAGGCGCCGGGCACGTCGAGGAACGGCGTGCCCGCCTGCCAGATGACGTCATAACCCGTTTCGTGGATCGCTTCGGTGATCGCCTGTTGCAAGCTCGCGTCGGCCGAGGCACGACCGGCCGCTGATCCGACCACGATGACGAAGGTGAGTCCGCGCGCAATGTGTCGACGGAATGACATGGCTCGCTCCTTTGCTCCGCTTCCCTGGCATTCTATCAGACCGACTGAGGTGTTCTTGCTCGATCGAGCGCGACGCGGCCAGACCACCGCATCGACGCTTGCGGGGCAATCCCCGGTTGGATCGAAGCTACGGCAAGATTATCGGACGCGTTCGGCGGTTTCAAGAGGTGTGTACGGGTAGATGACGGATTCCCACGGGGTGCAACCCGTGGGCTTGCCTCGCGATCGGGATTCCGATCGACCTATTCGCAGCTTGGTCGCGTACCCATAGACTTGCAGTCAGACCGCGCAGGACGCTTGCGCATCGCGATCCGGAGGATGGTTCGGCCCTCGCGCAGGTATTTGGTCTCGAAGTTGGTTTCGGTCAGGCCGTCCTCGGTGATACCGGCTTCGGGGTCGTTGAACGGAACCTCGTCGAGGTCCTCGTGGGCGACCAGCAGAGGGCGGATTTGCTCGAAATAGTCTGCGTGATCGGTCTGGATCGCCCAGCGCGCCCCCGGCCGCAAGACGCGCACCGCGGCATCCACGAAGTCCGGCTGAATCAGTCGTCGTCGGGCATGGCGGCGTTTCGGCCAGGGGTCGGGATGATAGACGTGCAGCCCGGCCAGGCTCGCATCGGTCAATCCACGGAGCACGACCTGCCGGGCATCGGCCCGCACGATCCGCACGTTCTCGACCCCCCACCGTGCCATGCGATCGGCGGCGAACTTGTAGATGGCGTTGGCCCGCTCGATGCCGAGGTAGTTGCGGTCCGGGTTCGCCCGCGCCTGCCGCAACAGAAAGCCCCCCTTCCCGCAGCCGATCTCGAGCTCGACCGGTGCGGAGCGCGCGAAGAGTGTAACCGGATCAACCGGCAAATCGAACACGTCGCTCGGCAAGATCACGTCGTGGGCGGTGCGCATCGCTCCAGCTTCTTGTGCCCGGCGGAGAAAATCAATGTCCGGGCCAGTAGCTACCATTCGATAGGGTATAATCGCGGGCATGGGGTTGCCCCAACCGGCGACCCTGGACGGCGTTCAGGAGACGTGCCATGGTGCAATCGGTCGAAGGCGTTTACCGAAACGGTCAAGTGGAGCTGCTCGAACCCGCACCCACGTCCGACGAAACGCGCGTCATCGTGACCTTCCTTGCGAACGGTTCCGAGGTCGATCTAAAGGAGCGCGGCATTGATCCGGAGCAGGCCGCCGATTTGAGAGCGCGCCTGCGATCGTTCGACGAGGATTGGCGACGGCCCGAGATGGACGCGTACGATGCCCTATAGTCGCGGCGACGTGGTCCTTGTGCTCTTTCCGGATTCCAACCTACGCACCGCCAAACGGCGTCCGGCGATGGTTGTCCAAGCGGACGACCTTAACACCGGTTTGCGTCAAACCATCGTCGCCATGATCACGAGCAACATGAATCGAGCCGGCCACACCAGCCGCGTAAGCTTCACGAAAGAGTCGGCCCAGGGACGTCAGATGGGATTACTGTCGGATTCGGTGCTGATGACCGACAACCTGGTCACGGTGTTGGACGGCGAAATCGACCGCGCCATCGGCCAATGTCCGGACAGGCCCGACGTCGATGCAGCTTTACGACATACGTTCGGGCTGGACTGAATCAGACACCCATGTTGTCACGGACTTTCGGGACGACACGTCCGATCTCCCGGATTCGGCCGGTTCGTCATCGTCTCTTGTTCCCATCGCTGCATCTCCGGATAGACCTTGATCTAAGAGAGCGCTCAAAAATAAGATGAACAATTTCTGTTGAATCCTTGGCCAGATCGTCGATGATGTTGATGGATGCAAGACGCACAAACCGTCAAACGGATTCGGCGAAAGTATCGCGCCCTCCGCGTGGAGATGGACGAACGCGGGCGTCGCCAGTGGGCGGCAGCGGAGGCGCGCGAACTGGGCTGGGGCGGTGTTACGGCTGTGGCGCATGCGACGGGTTTGTCCCGCACGACGATCACCGCCGGACGGCGGGAGTTGGAGCTGCCCGCTCGACAGCGATCGGCCGAAGCTGCGCGGGTACGGCGGCCGGGCGGCGGACGACAGCGGTTGACCGAAACGGATCCCGGTTTGGTCGCCGCGCTGGAAGCCTTGATCGAACCCGCGACGCGAGGCGATCCGGAGTCTCCTTTGTGCTGGACTTGCAAGAGCACGCGTCGTCTGGCGGACGAACTGACGCGTCAACATCATCCGATCAGCACCAACAGCGTGGCGGCGCTGCTTCGGCAGGCGGGTTACAGCCTGCAGGCCAACCGCAAGACGCGGGAAGGTGCTTCGCATCCCGACCGCAACGCACAATTCGAGCACATCAATGCATCGGTGCGACGCTTCCACGACCGTGGTCTGCCGGCGATCTCGGTGGACACGAAAAAGAAAGAACTGGTGGGCGATTTCAAGAACGCCGGGCGCGAGTGGCAACCCCAGGGCGAACCCGAGGCGGTTCGCGTTCACGACTTCATGGACAAGAAGCTGGGCAAGGCCATTCCCTACGGCGTGTACGATATCCTCAACAACCAGGGATGGGTGAGCGTGGGCATCGACCACGACACGGCCCGGTTCGCCGCCAACAGCATTCGCACATGGTGGGAGCAAATGGGCCGTCGCCGGTTCCCACAGGCCAAGCGGTTGCTCATCACCGCCGACGGAGGCGGGAGCAACAGCCATCGCTCCCGCCTCTGGAAAGTGTCGCTGCAGGACTTGGCGGACGACTTGGATCTCGAGCTGGTGGTCTGCCATTTTCCGCCGGGCACGAGCAAGTGGAACAAGATCGAGCATCGTCTCTTCAGCTTCATCACCCAGAACTGGCGCGGCCGTCCCTTGGTCAGCCATCAGGCCGTGGTCAATTTGATCGCCGCCACCACGACCAAGGCAGGCCTGGTCGTCAAGGCGGCGCTCGACAACCGAACCTACGAAACCGGCGTCAAAGTCGCCGACGAGGAACTGGCCAGACTCAGATTGACGCCTCATTCGTTTCATGGCGAGTGGAATTACACCTTGTCTCCTCGGCGGAAAAAATGAACAAGTTATTTTTGAGCGCGCTTTTAGAACGTGTATGAAAACAGCCTGCGTAGCCCCGCAGGGGCGTAAGTGAATAGCCCAGGGCGTCAGCCCTGGGTTGTCTGCCGCCAAGAGGCTCCAGCCCCGTAGGGGCGACAGAAAGGCTTTCACGAGAGGGTTCTTTCGCCCCTCCGGGGCTTCTGTCACAATCACGCCTTGCATCCCAGGGCTCACGCCCTGGGCTATAGTCTGTCGCCTCTTCGAGGCTTGTCATACACGCTCTTAGAAGCAAAACCCGCCTCGCTACTGGGGGAACTTCGGTTTAGCGGACCGGCGTAGTCATGGAGGCAACCGGCCGAGGGGTGACGACATGGTAGCGCGGCGACGGAACGTCCGATTCGGTGCGTGTCAGGTCGAGGACGTTTACGGCACCGGACAATGCGCGCCGGCGGAAAAACCGGCAGTGGAACGCTCGCATGTTCGCAAGCGCACATAGCTCACGGGTTGCATCCCGTGGGAAACCGAGAGCGATCCTACAAGTCGACCGAAAACGCACCGCTGAAGCCCGTCACCCCGGCGGATCTCGTCGACTGATTTGCCTACCGACCGGTCGCGTGCTATAGAGTAGGAGAAGAGAAAAGTTGCTGCCATGTTCGATACGTGTGGATCCGTTTGATGAACCGTAAAGCGGACCCTGGGAGGCTACTAGAACGAGTTTGCGTCGCGACGTAGCCCGCCTCTCGAGTGGGCCGGTCACGACACTCGCAGCCACCCACCTTTGTTGCAGGGTTCGATCAAACGCCACACACCGGCATTGAGGCGGGGCTTTTCTCTTTTTTATCAGGCTCGTGCCGACCATGCACGTCGTCGTCTTTGAAGACCACCGATTTACCGATTTGCTCCCGCTCGTGTACTGGCGCGCGGTGTTCGAGCTGCGCTGCGGACACGACAGTCTGTTATCGAAGGTGCGCCGGGCGTATGCGGACGCGACGTTTCATGCCCAGGTGCGTGACGCGCTGCGCGACGTGGTGACCGAGCGCGGTGAGATCGATCTCGCGCCGCCGCCCGACGGCGCCGATGCCGTCGTGTTTCTCAACGGCCGGCTGCTCGCGGTCGAGCCGTTGTCGTTCGCGCGCGGGCCGGTGGTGGGCATGGCCGGCGACGAGATCGTGTATGTCGCCGCTGATCCGCCGTTGGCGGCACGATTGAAGACGACGGATTTCACCGATCCTGATGCGCTGGCGCGGGCCCTGACCGGGGTGCCACGATCGACGGTCCTGCTGCCTCCGAGAAGGGTGATTCGCTACCCGTGGGATCTGGTGTCCGCCAACGAAGCGGAACTGCTCCGGCAGTGGAGCCACATCGGCGGGGCGCGGATCGAAGGGCGGGTCGATGCCGGAGCCCATCTGCTCGATCTCGACGCGATTCACATCGGCCCGGGCAGCCGCGTCAAACCGTGCACCGTAATCGACGCCGAGGAGGGGCCGGTCTACATCGGCGAGAACGTCAGCATCGCGCCCAATTGCACGATCCAGGGGCCTTGTTACATCGGGGACGGCACGCTGGTGCAACCGGGCGCGGTGATTCGCGACGGCACCAGCCTGGGCCCGGTGTGCAAGGTCGGCGGCGAGATTGAAGCGTCGATCATCCACGGCTATTCCAACAAGCAGCATGACGGCTTTCTCGGGCACAGTTATTTGGGGGAGTGGATCAACATCGCCGCCGACTGCATCAACTCGGATTTGAAGAATACCTACGGCGAGGTGACGGTCCCCATCAACGGCGTCGAGACCCCGAGCGGCGAGACGTTCGTCGGGCTGACCATGGGCGACCACTCGAAGAGCGGAGTGAACCTGAGCTTTCCCACCGGGGCGGTGGTGGGGTTCGCCTCGAACGTCTTCCTGAGCAAGCTTCCGCCGAAGTTCGTGCCGTCGTTCAGTTGGTACACCGACGCCGACCGTAGTGAGTATGACGCGCAACGCGGGGTCGAGGTCGCCCGTCGGGTGATGGCCCGTCGCAACCGGCGGATGTCCCCGGCCGAGGAACAGCTCTTTTTGCATACCGAGAGGCTCGCTCGCCGGATCGAGCTGCGTCCGACACGGGCCGAGTGAAGGGACGCGGTGAACCCCCGCCGTGTCACGGTCGTAATCCCTGCATACCTGTCGTGACGCGTGGAACGTTTCTCTTGAACCTTGCGTGCCCAAAGTGTGGTGTGGATCTATCCGGTGTGGCCGAAGGACCGTGCCCGGCGTGCGGGCTCAGCGGCGCGATTGCGTGGGCCCGTCACGGGGATGTCAGTCCGTGGGCGACGCGAGTGCTATCCGGCCGGCCCGGTCGGTTTCGGGCGTTCGTGGCTAACCTGATGATCGTGCTCAGGCTCGACCGTCGCCACCTGCGGCGGTGGGGCCGACTGCCGCTGGCCGACGGACGGCGGTCATCGCGCTTCGCGGTGGTGATCGGGCTGTGGGTGCTCGTCAACGCAATCGTCGCCTACGAGCTCTTCGCAGCGCCGCCCGGTGCGTTGTCAGCTTCGGCGGGCTTCACGTTACTGACGACCCACGTGATCCTGCTGCCTTTGTCGTTGCTCATCGTTACCGGCGTGGTGCTGATTCAGGCCGGTGTTCTGTCATGGGTGGCGCGGCGGTTAGGCCGGTCGCTGCGGGTGCGTACGAGCGCCTGGACCGACCGCGACGATCCTGTGGGATTGGTTGATGAGGCCGAGAATCTGACCTGCCCCGAGTGCGACTACAGCCTGACCGGCCTGCCCAGCGAGACCTGCCCGGAGTGCGGTCTGGAAGGGGCGGTGACTTTGGCGCGGCGCGGACACTTCGTCGAGGAGGATCAGAACATCTGGCCGTTGATCGCCTATGGGACGGGCTGCTGGGTGCCGGCCTTGGTGCTGCTCGACCTGCTGGTCGTGCTCATCGGGCTGGTCGGAACCGTCCTCGGCCCGGAGGCCGCGGACGATTGGCTGATGAACGGACGGTGGGTGCTCGCGGCCATCCTGCTCGCCGGCGGGATCTGGTGGGTGGTGTTTCAGGTCGTGGCGCTCGAACGGTCGATGGGCCGGCCGTTGTCGGTCGGGCAGAATCTTGCCGTCGTTGCGGCGCTGGCGCTGTCGATCGGGCCCGGAGTCAAGCTGATGCTGTACTACCTCAGCGCGGTAAGAGGGCTGGTGACCTGACCGCGGCGGCAAGAAAAATCCGTTCAACCGGGTTGCTCAGCCCGATTCTTCCTCTATAATCCCGCGCGCCTTCGGCCCTACGGTCGAGTTGTTGGTACTTGTGATTGGAGGACTCTATGTCTCACTATATCGCCGAGCCTTGCATCGGCACCAAGGATACCGCCTGCGTCGCCGTCTGCCCGGTGGACTGCATTCACCCGACCAAGGACGACGACGATTTCGAAACCGCCGAGATGCTCTACATCGATCCCGAGACCTGTATCGACTGCGGGTTGTGCGTCGATGAGTGCCCGGTCAAGGCGATCTTCCCCGAGGAAGACCTGCCCGCCGAATGGGAGAAGTTCATCAAGATCAACACGGACTATTATCTGGACAAGTAGGCCGGCGGAGGGTGCAGGCTGATCGTCGGTAGGTTTCACATCAGCCCGAAGCGCAAGCGAGGGTGTTTCTATTCGACTCCCACCGAATATGAAATCCTCGCTTGCGCTTCGGGTTGCTCAGCAATCGCGACGTAGTTTTTGAACAACGGTTGGGTACTTCGCTATTGGGACCGCCTCGCGGACTTGGCTTGTTGCCACAGCGCGATCCATCGTGGGGCGAGCGGTCGATTGAGTGGACTGGGTCCGTCGGCCAGGACGCGCGGCGCGATCACTTCTTGAACGAAACTCGACCCGACCACACTGGTGTGTCCACCGTTCCAGCCGATATCGCCGTACGCCGGTCGCCAGGGGAGATTGACGACGCGTGCGTAATGCTCGTAGCGCTGGACCCGGCTCGGAATGCGGAGTCCGCTGAGCCCGGCGGGATTACCACTGTATCCGTCGGCGTTTTTGGTGATGCCGCCCAGGATGCCGTCGACCCGGGAGCAAGTCGCGTACAGATTACCCTGCACGTGCTCCATGGCGGTCGAGAGATCGTGACGATCGGAGATCGAAGGCGAGAACAGCACGACGTTGTCGACGCTGACGCCCTTCGGGAGTTGCTCGAGGGCGAAGACGATCACCGCCGTGCCCGCCGACAGACCCATCAGGTGCAGGTCGGCGTCGGGCTGCTTGGCACGGTAGGCGACGATCCGCTCGGCGAGCTTACGTGCCTTCTTCTGCTTCCGGGCGACGAACAGGTGATCGTGGGCCGGTCCGAGCATGCTGGACCAGGGAAAAGCCTCAACGTGTCCAGTGAACCCGGCGGCCTTGAGCCCCTCCTGCACCGACTTGTGGCTGCCGGACCAACCGGCCCCGTCCGCGAAGATCACGGTGGGACCGCCGGTCGACATCGGTGCGCTGGAGCATCCGGCGGCGAGTAAACCGCCGATCGCCAGCAGTAAGAGGGTGCCGAGCCGTTGTGCCGTTCGTGTTGATGCGTTCACCGTACTTCCCAACCTGTTACGATCCGTCAACGCGGCCTTTTGAGAACCTACGATTGGCCACGGACCCGGGCAAACGCGAACCACGTCCGGTAACCGATCAACGATTCGGGTGCTCCGCAGCACCGTCAGTCGGTCCCTGGGTGAACAAACTCGCGGGCAGCGGCGTAAAGTCCTCCGGTCCCGATTTATGCAGCAACCGGGCTGGTGCGCCGTCACCGTAGACGGCGAACGCGACGCCGCCGCACGCGGTCTTGCCGGGACGAATGTCGGCCGAGAGCGCATCGGTGGTGGGCAGTGCGTCGCAGAGAAGACCGGCATTGTCCTCCAACTTGAAATCCTGGAGGTCGGCTCGGTGCCGGGTGTACGACGCGGTGTTGGTCACACAGAGCGCCAGATACACCAGGTACTTGCCCCGTTTCGCCTGGGTGTCGGCCACCGACTCGCTCACCAGCCCGAGCGTCACGGGATCGACACCGACCAGGAGTCGCGTCACCCGTACCTCGGCCCAGGGTCCGGTATCAGCAGGCGGCTTTGTGACGACCGGTGCGACGGGAGCGGCCGAGGCGACCGGAGGTATCGGTGCTGGTCGTGGTTTCGGTTTCGGCTTTGCGAGGGCTCGCGCCGCCGCACGCTCTTTATCGGCGGCCAGCTTGGCGGCGGCGAGTTCCGTAATGCCCTGTTTCAGAAACGCGGTCGCTTGCTCGAGGGCTTTGTTCTCATGACGCGGCGGGCGGCGCTTTTGACGTTGCGGAGGGGATTTTTTAACTACCGGACTTTGGGGCGCGGCGGCCGGCGTATCGACGGCCGGTTCGGGCGCGCCGGCGGCGGACTGCGGCGTACCCGCAGCGCTCGACTTCCATTCGACGTAGAGGGTGATCGCGCCCCCGATCAAGAAGCCGATCAACGCCAACAGCACCGGACGGTCCACGTCTTGCTCCTCCCGTCGCGTCGGGTCGCGGTGTAACTTGCCACACGATTCCGGCGCCGCGCGAACGTCGCGACCCCCACCACGCAGGGTACCCATCTGTGTGATCGGTCAATCCCGACCCCGGCAACAGTTGCAGAAAAGCGTTATCGGCGGCACGTTTGAGACCAGGGGTGTGACTGCGGAAAAGCGTTTAGCAGCGATCCGTAAGGAAGCGTGTTTTTCTTTCCGTCAAGCATGAAACGCTCGCCTAACGGGTTGCTGCTAAACACGGAACCTCAGATCGTCATGTGATGCGGATTTAAATTAGCCCACTAGACTGAGATGATCTATCATGAGCTTCCCGGCGTGGTGTGATAACGTACTACGGAAGATCATCAGAACAACGTGTTACGATGAAGAACGCTGAGACCCAGAATTCCTGGCCGCTTGCCGAGCCGCGGGTGCGGATCGTGCCGTCGATCCTGGCGGCGGACATGGCGCGGTTGGGTGAACAGGTGAGCCGTGTCGCCGCGGCGGGGATCGAGGCGTTGCACGTCGACGTGATGGACGGGCATTTCGTGCCCAACATTTCGATCGGGGTGCCGGTGGTCGAATCGCTGCGCCGGTGCACCGACCTCTACCTCGACACGCATCTGATGATCACCGACCCGGCCAAGTATGCCGAACCGTTCGTCAAGGCGGGCAGCGACTCGATCACGTTCCACATCGAGGTGGTCGACGACGCCCGGCCGGTGATTGAGCGAATCCGGTCGCTCGGCGCGAACGTGGGGATCACCATCAACCCGACGACGCCGGTGTCGGCCGTTGCGGATGTCGTTCCGTTGGTCGACATCGTGCTGGTGATGAGCGTCTGGCCCGGTTTCGGGGGTCAGAAGTTTATTCCCGACGTGCTTGGCAAGGTGACCGAGCTGCGCGGTATACTGTCGCCGGCCCAGCGGCTGGAGATCGACGGCGGGATCAACGCCGAGACGATCGCCGACGCGGCTCGGGCGGGCGCGGATACGCTGGTCGCCGGCTCGGCGGTATTCGGGCAGGCCGACCCGGCCGCGGCACTGGCCGATTTGGCGCGGCGCGCCCGCGCGGCCGCCGACGCAACGCAAGGATGAGAGTGACGATGCCCGCAAACGGCGCTTCGCGCGAACCGGTCGAACGGAAAACGGATGTCCCCGAGGGGTTGTGGCTGCGCTGTCATGCCTGCGGGGCGACGGTGTATCGCAAGGCGCTCGAGGAGGCGCTGCACGTCTGCCCGGAGTGCTCGTTCCATCATCGGATCAACGCCCGGACGCGGATCGCGCAGCTCGTCGACCCCGACTCGCACGAGGAGTTCCTGGCCGATCTGGTGCCGACCGACCCGCTCGAATTCACCGACCGGATCGACTACCCCAGACGAGTGGCCGAGGCGCAGAAGAAGACCGGCGAGAAAGAGGCGATCATCGTGGGCAAGGCGTTCATTCGCGCCCGGCCGGTGATCCTCGGCGTGATGAACTCGGAATTCATCATGGCCAGCATGGGTTCGGTGGTGGGCGAGAAGGTCGCCGCCGCCGCCGAACGCGCCGCCGAGGAGAACGTCGCGCTCGTGATCGTGACCGCCTCGGGCGGCGCCCGCATGCAGGAGGGGATGGTCTCGCTCGTGCAGATGGCCAAGACCTCCGCCGCCCTGGCCAAGCTCGACGACGCGGGCGGGTTGTACATCACGGTCCTGACCGACCCCACCACCGCCGGGGTGGCGGCCAGCTTCGCCATGCTCGGCGACGTGATCATCGCCGAGCCCGGTGCGCAGATCGGGTTCGCCGGCCCGCGCGTCATCGCCAACACCATCCGCGAAACCCTGCCCGAGGGTTTCCAACGGGCCGAGTTCATGCAAGAGCACGGCCACATCGATCGCATCGTCGAACGACGAAACCTGCGCACCGAGATCGCCCGGATCATCGATTACTGCGGGAAATGACCACGGAGCTGCTCGACCAGGCTCACGCCGTCGATCGGCGGGACGCTGTCGAGGCGAGCGGATTCACCGAGCAGGTCCAACACGGTGGGCATGACGTCGACGAGACGGGCGTGGTCGATGCGCGCACCGGCGAGCAACCCGGGGCCGGCGAAATACAGCGGCACGCGCATGTCGGCGGCGAGACAGCTCCCGTGTCCGCCCGCGTAGCGATCGTCGAAGGACCAGTCGTCCGCGGCGAAGACGACGATGTCACCGGCCCGCGGATCATCGAACATCTCGACCACTTGCGGAACGAAATCGGGATAATCGGTCGCCGCGGTCGCGGCAAGCCAGGCACGGGAAGTGTGCCACCCGGCATCGACGAAGGCGGCCAGTTCGGCATCCGCACGATAGCCCAACGGATCGGAGCCCGCCGGCGCGATCAGCCGAACCTGATCGTCACGACGTTCGATGATGAAACACCCATCACCAGCGTCGACAAGCACACGCCCCATCCGAGCCGCGAGCGCCAGCGAGCGGGTTCCGCCACGTTCCATCGGCTCGAGACGCCGACAAACCAATCCGACCGCCGGCAACGCCGACAGCGCCCCGACATCGTCAGGCAACAAGGCGGGTTCATGCCAACCCTGCGGACCACGAAGATGGATCGCACAACGGCGATCCGCCCCGGTGATCGCGATCGCGTCGTAGCCGTCCGCGCGCCGGCCGTCGACGGGTCCGGCATGCACCCGCAATCCCCATTGTTCCCGCAACCATCCCACCAGGTCGAACGTCCGCTCGGGCCGGGTGACAATGAGTCCGTGATCGGTCAGCAGCACGTACCAGGTCGCGTCGGCGGGCCGCTCGGTCTCGACGGCGTCGACAATCCGGCCGATCGCGACATCGACCACACCCAGCGCGTCGGCGTACGCCCGCGAGTCGGGTCCGTACCGGTGGCCCACTTCATCCAGGCCTGGAAAATAGTTCATCACCACGCTCGGCCAGCGACCGGCGCGGCCGGCCTCGCGACCGACCACGGTGATGCGACGACCGACGCGGGCGTCGACTTCCGAGTAGCGGTGACGGAACCAGGCCACCCCGCTCGACACGCGGTTGTCGATCGTCACCGTCGCACCTCGGCGGGTGTGGTTCTGCACGTTGACGGTGAAGTGGTCGTCCAACATTTCGTACAGGGTCGGCGTAACGAAATCGTCGTTGACGCTGCGGTAGGTGGCGGCGGTGCCGTAATCCCGGCCGGCCAGCGTGCGACGGTCGAACCATTGATTGCCCAGCACGCCGTGGTGGCCGGGAAAACGTCCGGTGATGATCGAGACGGCGTTGGCGTAGGTGACCGACGGCATCGAGACGATCGCGTGCTCGACCCCGACGCCGCCAAGAACGAAACGACGTTCGAGGTTGGGCAGCCGACCCTGAGCGCGCATGGCGTCGAATCGGGTGCGATCAAGACCGTCGACGAAGAACAGCACCACCGACCGGGCCGGCCGGACCACGTTCTCGGCCAGTCCGATCCGCGGTGTCGGGCGCGATCCGCATCCGGCCACCGACGCAATCACCAACAAGCTACCGATGACGTTCCGCATCGGCGGTGATTCTCACGATTCGCTGCGGTCCGTCCACCCGCCACGTTGATCATGCACCCAAGTCACGACCCTAGGTCGCAGCGGATCGCAGGGGGCGCCGGTCATGCAGCGTACGGAGTTGGTTGGCGGCGTCGTGGAGCTTGCCGTCGGCGGTGAGGAAGCGCGTGAGTTGGGCGGTGGTGGTTCCGACGGCGCGGGCGGTGTCGCCGAGCCGGCCTCCGTAGGCGTGCAGGGCATCGAGAATTCGGGCTACGACGTGCACATAGTCGTCATTTCGCGGACTGACGCGCAGGCGTCCGTCGGGCCCGATATAGTCGCCCAGATGGTCGGGCCACGCATCGGGCCGTTCGCGAACGGTCAGGGCGATCCGCAGGCGCAGGCGCCTCAGCGCCCGGGCGCGATTCTCGTGCTGCGATCGGCTCTCGGTGGCGACGACGGTCAATTCGGTCGGACGATGCCGCAGCCGGACCGCCGAATCGGTCTTGTTCCGCTTCTGACCACCCGGCCCCGAGGCTCGATACGTGTGAAAATCACAGGTATCGAGCAGGGTGCGGTCATCGGCCGACAGCCATTGGGTACGCTCGGATGGGTTCATGACCCCGGTCCATGTCGTTTTTGACGCTCTACACGCGGAGCATCCACGTCGATCCCTGATTATACTCGACCGCGTCGGCCGTTTTGAGCCTCCGAGCCGCGGGATTCATCCCGCGCGGATCGTGGGTGCGCCCATCGGTCGGACCGCCGGGATGAACCCCGCGGCTCGGAAGTCGGAAACTTCTGGTCACCGGCCGGAATATCGCCGACCTTGGATAAATGTGAGCCGGCGCGGCACGAAATCGTGGGTCGAAAGTCGACGGCAATTGAGGTCCAGGCCTTGCATTCAGCGCTACGTCCGAATATCTTCATCCTGTCCGAGTCGTCCGCAGCCCGGGCAACCCGGCAGGAGTGCATGACCGTGCAGTTGCGCGAGAATCTGGCAAACGACCGCGTCTCTGAATTGGCGCCTTCGACACTGGTCAAAGTGACCCCCGCGACGAGCATGCGCGGCGTGATCGCCCAGATGCGCGAACAGCGGTCCGGGTGTGTGTTGGTGTGTGATGACGCACGCCTGATCGGCATCGTGACGGAGCGCGACGTCCTCAAGCGTGTGATCGGGCCCGAGGCCGATCTCGACGCGCCGGTGCGGGACTATATGACCCCCGATCCGGTGACCATCCGATTGGAAGATCGGGTCGGCCAGGCGATCGGACGGATGCTCAAGGGGCGATACCGGCATCTGCCTGTCGTGGATGACAACGGCGTAGCGGTCGGGACGGTTTCGGTGCGCGGCGTGGTACACTACCTCGTCTCGCACTTTCCTTCGATTGTCTACAACCTGCCACCGGCGCCCGCGCAGGTGCAGACCAGCCGGGAAGGGGCGTAAAACGTTCCTGCCTCTAAAGCAGTATGTTGTCCGATACAGACAGTAGCCGTGTCCGATACGTAAAGTAAGCGAAACGCGTGCGACGGCGACGCGCGTAGAGACCGAACCGAACGGTGTGTCCAAGGGCGCGACGAGGAGTCATAGGATCCGATGGTCGTTGATGCAAGCCCTGTCGAGGGGAAGGGCGACACCAAGCCCACCTACGAGCTGACTTCGGTAACGGTGCGATTTGCGGGCGATTCCGGCGACGGAATGCAGCTTGCGGGTACACAGTTCACGAATGCGTCGGCGATATTCGGCAACGACATCGCGACGTTGCCGGACTTTCCCGCCGAAATCCGCGCGCCGGCCGGGTCACTCGCGGGCGTAAGCGGGTTCCAGATCAACTTCGCCAGCCACGCGATTCATACTCCCGGCGACGAGGTGCAGACCTTGGTGGCGATGAACCCCGCCGCGCTCAAGGCGAACCTGCCCGATCTCGAGAAACGCGGCTTGCTCATCGTCAACGAAGACGCGTTCGACAAGTCGGGCCTGTCCAAGGCCGGCTACGACGCCAACCCGCTCGAAAACGGCGAGCTCGAGGGCTACCGGCTCTTCAAGATTCCCATCGGCCGACAGAATCGCGAAGCCCTCGCCGACACCGGCCTGGGGGCCAAGGCGATCGATCGGTGCAAGAACTTCTTCGCCCTCGGCCTGGTCTTCTGGCTCTACGACCGACCGCTCGAGCCGACGCTCCATTGGATCGAGCAGAAGTTCGGCAAGGTGCCCGAAGTCGCCGAGGCGAACCGCAAGGCCCTCAAACAGGGCTATTTTTTCGGCGAGACGGCCGAAATCTTCGACGCCCGGTACCACGTCGCGCCGGCCCCCATCGAGCCGGGACGCTACCGCAAGATCACCGGCAACGAAGGACTCGCCCTGGGCTTGATCACCGCCTGCCGGCAGGCCGACACGCCGCTGTTTTATGCCAGCTACCCGATTACTCCGGCCAGCGACATCCTGCATGAACTCGCTCGGCACAAGAACTTCGGCGTCAAGACCTTCCAGGCCGAGGACGAAATCGCCGCCATCGGGGCCGCCATCGGCGCCTCCTTTGCCGGGCAGTTCGGCATGACCGGCACGAGCGGTCCGGGACTCTGCCTGAAATCCGAGGCGCTGGGCCTGGCGGTCATGACCGAGTTGCCGGTGGTGGTCATCGTCGTGCAGCGCGGCGGACCCAGCACCGGACTGCCCACCAAAACCGAGCAGTCGGACCTGCTTCAAGCCATGTTCGGGCGCAACGGCGAGTGCCCGGTGCCGGTGCTGGCCCCATCGACACCGGCGAACTGCTTCGACACCGCGATCGAGGCGGTGCGCATCGCCGCGAAGTTCATGACCCCCGTGCTCGTCCTCTCCGACGGATATCTGGGCACCGGGGCCGAGCCTTGGAAGATTCCCGATGTGGCCGCGTTGCCCAAGATCGAATTGAACCATCCCACCGATCCCGAAACGTATCAACCTTATGCCCGCGACGAGGTCAACGCGCGACCATGGGCCGTCCCCGGCACGCCCGGCCTGGAACATCGCCTCGGCGGACTCGAAAAGGCGAACATCACCGGCAACGTCTCCTACGATCCCGACAACCACGAAGCCATGACCCATCTGCGCGAGGCGAAAGTGGCCGGCATCGCCGACCACATCCCCGAAGCGGAGGTCGACGGCCCCGAGTCGGGCGACCTGCTCGTGGTCAGTTGGGGCGGAACCTACGGTGCGGTGGTCTCGGCCGGCATCGCCGCCCGTGAGAAGGGGCTCAGCGTCGCCAACCTTCACCTGCGTTATCTCAATCCGTTTCCGCGCAACGTCGGTGAGATTCTCGCGCGGTACGACAAGATCCTGGTATGCGAATTGAACCTCGGCCAACTGCGAACCCTGCTGACCCGGAAGTATCCGGTGCAGCCGCTCGGCTTGCACAAGGTCAAGGGTAAACCGTTCATGATCTCCGAAGTTCTGAGCGCCATCGAACGTACGCTCGACGGAGATCCACCGGCCAGTACAGCAACTTCTACTTCGGCAAGCGAGAGGCAGTCGTGAGCGTCAAGACCGAACTGGTGCAGTTGAAGCCGTCCGATTTCGCGTCCGATCAGGACGTACGATGGTGTCCCGGGTGTGGGGACTATTCGATCCTCGCCCAGATGAAGAAGATGCTCCCCTCGCTGGGCTTCCCGCGCGAGAAGTTCGTCTTCGTCTCCGGCATCGGCTGCTCCAGCCGCTTTCCGTATTACATGAACACCTACGGGTTCCACTCGATTCACGGTCGTGCTCCGACCATCGCGACCGGCATCAAGGCGGCCCGGCCGGACCTGAACGTCTGGGTCATCACCGGCGACGGCGACGGGCTGAGCATCGGCGGCAATCACCTGATCCACGCCATCCGACGCAACCTGGACATCAACATCATCCTGTTCAACAACCGCATCTACGGCCTGACCAAGGGTCAATATTCGCCGACCTCGGAAGTGGGCAAGAAGACCAAGTCCTCGCCCGCCGGGTCGATCGACAATCCGATCCGCGCCCTGTCCGTCGTCATCAGTGCCGAAGCGACCTTCGTGGCCCGGACCGTCGACGTCGACGTCAAGCATCTGGCCTACGTGCTCGAACGCGCCGCCCGACACAAGGGCACCTCGTTTGTCGAGATCTACCAGGACTGCAACATCTTCAACCACTATGCGTTTCAGTACGCCACCGGGAAGGACACCAAGCCGGACAACACGATTTATCTCGAACACGGCAAGCCGCTCATCTTCGGCAAGGAACGCAACCGGGGCATCCGCCTCAACGGACTCGACCCCGAAGTGGTCGAACTCGGCGACGGCGTGCAGGAGGACGATCTCCTCTTCCATGACGAACGGACCGAAGAACCCAGCCTGGCCTTTTTGCTCAGTCGGATGATGCATCCCGAGTTCCCCGAGCCGATGGGCGTCTTCCGCTGCGTCGACCACCCTCGATACGAAGACCTCATGCAGGCCCAGATCGACGCCGCCGTCGAAAAGCAGGGACCGGGCACGCTCGACGCCCTACTGACCGGCACTGATTCTTGGGAAGTGAAGTAAATCGGTTCTTGGGAAGTGAAGTAAACTGGTTCTTGGGAAGTGTAGTTGGGAGTAGACAACGATGGAGTGTCCGTACTGTGGACACGAAAACATCGACGGGTCGGACGCGTGCGAGGAATGTCTCGAAGACCTGACGCACCTCGACGCACCGGCGCCGACCACGCAAATCGAACGCGGCATCATGAAAGAGCCGCTGCGGTCGATCCGCGCCCCCGTACCGCCCAAAATCAGCCCCGAAGCCCCGCTGCGTGAGGCGGTCGCGCAGCTCATCGACTCGTCCGGTGCGGTGCTGGTCGTCTACATCGACGCGCTGGTCGGTATCTTCTCGGAGCGCGATCTGCTGTTGAAGGTCGGCGACCGCTACAGCGAATTGGCCGACCGCCCCATCCGCGATTTCATGACCCCGGCTCCCGAAACCCTCAGGGGCGACGACCCTATCGCCTTCGCCCTCAACCGCATGGATGTCGGCCACTTCCGGCAGATCCCCATCGAAGAAGGGGATGTACCCGTAGGCATGGTGTCGATCCGAAACATCCTACAACACCTCGCCACTCAATATCCCGACCTACTGACCGAAGTGTAAGCCGGTCAAGAGGAGCCATCCGGTGCGTGGTTTCGTCGCAACGATCCTGATCCTGCTCGTGCGCGGCTACCAGGCGGGCATCGCTCCGCTGCTCATCGGCACCTGCCGATTCGCACCGTCGTGCAGTGCGTACTTCATCGAAGCGGTCGAACGCCACGGTCCCTGGCGCGGAGCGTGGCTCGGCATCCGACGCCTCGCCCGCTGCCACCCCTTCACCCGCGGCGGCATCGACCCGGTGCCGAATCCCTGCACGTGCGACACCGAATCAACTACGGCGTGCTGACACCGATTCCACCCGTCGCACAACCTCAAGCCGAAGATCGAAGCGATGATCCAAACCGTCACCACCGCCCACGAGTTGTTCGCCAAAGCCCTGCTCGTCGATTTCGCCACCCTTCGCGACGCCCAGACACGACAAGACGTGATCGCGGCCGAAGAAATCCTACGCGGCGCTTATCAAACCGACACCCGCCCGCTGATCGGCCACCTCAGGCAGCGAGCCGATCGCGAACCCGACGCGCTCGGTGCATTCCGCACCAGCGGCTACGAAACCCGCGTCGCCGCAGAACGAGAAGCCAAGCACGGCCAACCGAGCGAAACCGGTTACGCATAAAAAACGACGAAACCAGCCCGAAGCGCAAGCAAGGCCACCAACACCGCTCAGCATGGCTGGAAGCCTCGCTCGCGCTTCGGACTGGTAGATCGTGTCGATTCACGGCGAGGATACTGTCTTCGCTCGCGCCGGCGTCAGGGTCAGGCGGGCGTTCAGGCGGTCGGGCTCGTCGCGGAAGGTGGTGTAGGCGCCGGTATCGAACTGCTTGGCCAGGGCGGTCAGTCCGCGCAGCAGGCGTACGGGGTCGAAGGTCCCGGGCATCGCGGCTTGCGGCGTGGTCGGGATCGTGACATCCATCGAGCGATCGGCCCGCTCGATGCGCAGGACCACCGGCTTGCGCGGTTGACGAGCGCGTAATATCGTGGCGAAATCAGCTTGCGGGTCCTCGGTCGAGAGCAGCCGGCCGTCAATCCCGACGATACGGTCGCCGACTTCGAGCCGACCGGCGCCGGGACGACCGGGCTGCACCTTGCTGACCCGCAAACAGCCCGGGTGGGCGCTGATGGGCGCCACCCCGATGCCCAACGCCAAGCGATCCTCGCCCTTCTTGAGCACCGTCCGTTGCCACCACTCGGGCTGGGTCATGTCCGGGTATTCGCGATTGACGTAATCGATCCACGATTGCACGACCGCCGCGGCCGCCGCGCTTTGCACGATGAACTGCGAAGAAGCCGACGCACCCGACGACGCTCGTTCGACCATCGGCAGCAACAAACCCCCTTGCCCGTCGACGCCGGCCCGGTGGGCATCGAGCAACTGAGTCACGTGCTCGCGATGCGTCGACACGATCAGCCGACCGTCGGCAATCGTCCAAGCCAACTCGAGCGTATGCGCATACACGCACTTCGTGAACGGCTTGAAAAAGCTGCCCAGGCCGACGTGATATACCGTGTGCGGTCCGTGCTCGGCGGTTGTGACCCGCAAGTTCTCGAGTCCGCCGGGCCCGGCACGCTGCGTGTTGAGCAACGAGACCAGCCCGACCGCGCTGCGATGCACCATCTCGGCCACCGGAGCCGGGTCGTTGACGTCGATCATGAGCGCCGCCATCGGGGTGATATACAACTGCGGCGCATCCGGGCGACGACGCGATTGCCCGATCACGAAAACCGTCTGTGTTCCCAATGCATCGATCAACCGATCGTCGAGGGTCCGTTGCCCGGCAATGGCGTCGAGGAGCGTAAAATATACCACCAACTGCGGGTATCGCCCGGTGCGGATTCGCTCGATCTCGGCACGGTAATCCACCGGGACCGCGAAAGCGGCCAGCGTATCGGCGGGCAGTTTCGCGAGCGCCTCCGGCAACAACGTACCGGCGGTCGGCGTCGGTAGCGGCGTCGCCAACAGGCCGCGAAGCTCCGCGTGAATCCCGTCATCGTGCGCATACAACCCGACCACGCCCCGACGAATCGCAGCACCGCCGATCGGCGCCATCCCGGACGGCGTCGCGGCACGGATCTCCGCCGCGGGCGACCGACCGAAATAGATCAGCCCCTGCGCATCGGCGGGTAAACGCCGCACTTCGGCACGAAACGTCGCATACGTGCCCAGCGACGCGTCGTCGGTCCCCGCCATGATCCGAACGATCCGCTCGAGCAGTTCCGTACCCGCGGCGCTGGTGGTGAAGGCGACCACGTCGGCGCTGCGCGCAAGACGAACGCGACCGCCCAACCGATACCGCCGCACATCGCCGACCGGCTTGTCTTCCTTGTACTCCGACCGGCCCACCAAATCGTCAATCGCGTCGGATCGAGTCACCCGCGCAAGCACCACGCCGGCGCGTAACGCACCGAGCCGAGGCGCAACCACCGCCATCTGCTCGCCGAGCAGCCGGTCGATGGCCTGGTCGGCGGGCATGCCCACCGCCCGCTCAACCTGGTTCCGCCACACATCAAGCGAGGCGGGGCGACCGGGCGGGGTAATCGTCAGCCCGACCAGGCCGGACCAAATATCATTGAGCCGCCACGTGTGACGCACCTCACGCAGTCCATGCACTTCCAGAAAGAAGTTCATCTGTGCCGGCACCAGGTGAGCGAGACTCTCGGGCGATGAGGGTTCGGCACGCGCCGCCGCCGGCATCAACGCGCAGACGGCAACCAGCGTGTGAGAAGCACTTCGTTGTAGGTTTGTGGAATACAAATCAAAGACACGACAGGGATGTCGCACAGTTCCGAGCCGCTGGATTCATCCGACGCGGCACGCATGTCGACACGCGCGCGACCAAGCGCATCACGTCACCGCCGAAGCTACTCCGGCGCCGCTTCCTCCGACAGAAGCAAACCTTCGACTTTCTCGTTCGTGGTCTCGAGCATGCGATCGAAAATCGCTTGGCCCACCTGCCCGAGGCCGCGCACTTCTTCAATGGACGCCTCGACGCGATTGACATCGATCATGTTGAATATCGCTTCGGCGAAATCGACCTGCGTGCCCGCCACCGCTTTATCCTGATCGTCGAGCGGCGCGACTTTGCTGACGAAAGCACCACCGACAACTTGCGGAGCCTGCGTTTCCCCTGGTTTCATCAGCGAGCCAGGTGCCATCAGCATGAACGCCACGACGGCGGCCGCGGCTGCGATGCCCAACCCCGCTCCCACGCGGGCAACCCGACGCGGCCAGGGGATCCTCCGTTGCTCCGCCTGTTGCTCGGCCAACGCGCCGAGAACCCGGTCCGTGAAATCGTCGCTCGGACGCGGCTCGCGGCGATCGGTCGCCAACACGTCGCCGCACGCCTCGAGAATCGCCAGTTCACGCCGGCAGGCCGAGCATGCCAACTGATGGGCGTGAAGCTCCGCCGTCCACGACGCGGCCAACGATCCATCCAGATAGGCATCAAAGAGGCGTTCAGCCTGTTCACATCGAATCATCGAATCACCATCCCGGACGCATGAGTCCGATCCCAAATCCAAGATTCTAAATCTGTGATCCTAAATCTGAGGTTCCCGTACCGGGCCCGATCATCGCGCTAACCGGCGCGAGAACCCAGTCCTTTGTCGTCAAATCCCTTAGCATCAAACCCCTTCGACTCGAACCCCTTCGACTCGAACCACTGCCGCACGGACTCGTTCTCGGCCAGGGTCTCGGACAGCAGTGTCCGCATCCGAGCCCGAGCACGGTGCAGGTGGCTCTTGACCGTGGCCACCGGCATATCCATCACGGCGGATATTTCCTGACAACTCTGGTCCTCGCGGTAGAACAGCAGCACCGCCGCCCGCTGCGGCGTCGACAACTGATCCGCCGCCGACCAGATGGTTTCCTTGAGTCGCTCGGCCGCTTCGGTTTCGGCCACTTGCTCGTCGCAGCCCGTTTCCGTGCCGGCGACGTGCGAGAAATCGGTCTCGCCCGAGAGCATCGGCTTGCGACGCTTCGCGTTCAGGCTCAGCCGATAGGCGATCGTGAACAGCCACGTGCTGAACCGGTACTCGGTCGAGAACGAATCGAGCGAGGCGAAAGCCCGTAGGAACGCTTCCTGACACATCTCCTCGGTGTCATGGTGGTTGCGGACCACCCGCCACACGAACGCGAACAGCCGGTCCTTGTGTGCATCGATCAGCCGGCGCGCGGAGGCCTGGCATCCGCCGCGGGCCTGAGCAATCAACGCCTGCTCATCCTGCCGCGACAACCGGTCACCGGCCCGGTCGCTCCCTCGAACGCTGTCACTGTTTCGAACGCTCATGTCACACCTCATTATACAGCCAACGGTCTGGGCAGTTGCATCCTTTAACCGCTTTGCTAGAATTCAGTTGGATCTTTCGGCCCGAGGCACCGACATGGAAAAAACTGGGACGTGTCCACACGCGCAACAGGCCCCAAAACGGCCCCGTTTTCGACCATAAGACGCGCAACGACAGTGCTTTATGGAAAAAGGTTCCGCTGGACAGCAGCGCCAGATCAAGAACAAGAAGGCCCGATATCACTACGAGGTGTTGGAGAAAATCGAGTGCGGGATCGCCCTGCGGGGTACGGAGGTCAAAAGCATCCGGGCGGGACGGGCGTCGCTGGATGAGGCCTTCGGGCGGATCGTCGACGGCGAGGTGTTGCTGCTGGGGTGCCATATCGACCCCTACAGCCATGCCGGACCGAACGTCAACCACGATCCCCGCCGGCCGAAGAAACTCCTGCTCCGCCGGGCTGAGATCAAAAAGCTCTCGCCCAAGGTCGTCCTGAGGGGCCAGACCCTCGTGCCGCTGAGCCTCTACTTCAACGACCGCGGGCTGGCCAAGGTCAGCCTCGCCCTGGTTCGCGGCAAGAGCCACCGCGACAAACGCCAGGAACTCAAAAGCAAGCAGCATCAGCGGGACATGGCGCGAGCCATGAGGAGATGAGCCGAATGCGGAGTGTGGAGTTCGGAATGCGGAGTGTGGAGCGACGGTGGAGTAGTTGAATGAAGGAGTGATGAAGGATGATAGATGAAAGATAAGGGATGAAGGTTGCGGTCGTGTGATCGCTCATCATGCATCGCTTATCCCTCATCGATTTCTTGGGGGCGAATTGGGTTCGACCGGGTAAGTTGACGGATAGGCCGCGTGCCCAGGTTGTCAGGAGGCCTGGCTAAACACCTGACAAAAACTTTTATGTGCCAACTCTCAGTTGCGCATGGCTGCGTAAATTCGTAGCCCGTTCGGCGAGCGACGCCTTCTAGTTCGCTCGAACGTCAAACAGAGGGCTGGCCGGTCCGCACCGCTCGACGGCGGACCGGTGAGACACCGTCGAGCTGGACAACGGTGAAGCCTGTCGGCCGGCGCCACCCGAGTCGAGATGCAAACGACCGACTACGCACGTAGAAACCTACCCTGAAGTGCCACGGGACGGGGGTTCGATTCCCCCCGCCTCCATCAGTCAAGTGGTTTCTTTTCAGTGACTTACGTCGCTGAAATAACGAGTCCCCGACGCGTCCCCGATAATTGGGGGCCCGATAATTGGGGGCTTGTCAGACCCTAAAATAAACACTGATCCTCTCGTTTAGGATGGGTGAAGCCTGTCGCCGGAACTGACGCATCCGTAAGGCACGGTGAGAGACCGTGGCGGGTCGCCGTCGGATGAGGAGAGGAAGCAAGCCCATAGCGGCCGATGGTTACTTCGGCCGCGGGTAGCGCTGCAGCCGCAAGGGCCGCTTCATCGACCGTACCGGTTTCCGCGGGTCGGTTCTCCGGCACGCTGAATGCCCCCGGCACCGGTGGCGAGGGCGATCTCGTCAGAAATCCCGTCCATCGCACCACGGATCTCGATCCCCTTTTTCGCCGCTCGACACCCTTGGCATAATCGCCGCGGTACGGTATGATCACCGGGCTCAGGAGATGGGGAGGCCGTTGAACTCCCGATCTGCGGCGCTCCGGCGCGTCGCGGGCCGTGCGAGGCGGCGTTCGCCTGGCGCGCCATGTCGGCCGACGTGATGATGTTGCACCTCATGGTTGATCATAGCTTACTCAGAGAAATCGAAATCAAGGAAGACTGGATCGAAGCGCAGCTCGCCGACGCGTTCGGGGAGGGGCCCAGTGACGAGCGCTTTACCGCGGTCATCGACGAGACGGTCAGCAACTTTCAATCCGGCACGATCCTCAAGGGTCGTGTCGTCAACCTTCTCGGCGACGACGTCATCGTCGATGTCGGGCTCAAGAGCGAAGGCGTCATTCCGCTCAACGAGTGGGAAGACAAGACCGCCGTCGACATCGGCGACAAGATCGACGTCTGGCTCGAAGCCGTCGAGTCGGACAGCGGGCTGGTTCTCTTGTCCAAGCGCAAGGCGGACCGGCTGCTCAATTGGCAGCGCATCATTGAAACCTGCAACGAGGGTGACACGGTCACCGGCCGGGTGACCCGCAAGATCAAGGGCGGACTGCTGGTGGACATCGGCGTGCCCGTCTTCCTGCCCGCGTCGCAGGTCGACATCCGCCGTCCGGGCGACGTCTCCGAATACATCGGCCGGTCGATCGAGGCCATGGTCCTCAAGATCGATACCGACCGACGCAACATCGTCGTTTCCCGACGCAAACTCATTGAAGAACAGCGTCAACAGGCCAAGGAAAAGCTCCTGGCCGAAATCGAAGAGGGACAAATTCGCAAGGGCCAGGTCAAGAACATCGCCGACTTCGGCGCGTTCGTCGACCTGGGCGGCATCGACGGACTCCTGCACATCACCGACATGAGCTGGGACCGCATCGGGCACCCGTCCGAGGTGGTCAAGATCGACGAAGAGATCGAGGTCAAGGTGCTGAACGTCGACCGCGATCGCGAGAAGATCGCCCTGGGTCTCAAGCAGCGCGGCGACAACCCGTGGCTGACCGTCGACGAACGCTACCCGATCGGCTCGCGGGTCAAGGGCGAGGTGGTCAATCTGGTCAACTACGGCTCGTTCATCAAGCTCGAGCCGGGGGTGGAAGGGCTGGTTCACATTTCCGAGATGAGCTGGACGCGGCGGATTCTTCATCCGTCCGAGGTGGTCAAGCTCGGTGACGAGATCGAAGTCGTCGTGCTCGACATCAACAAGCAAAAGCAGGAGATCTCGCTCGGCCTCAAGCAGACCGAGATCAACCCCTGGACCAAGGTGGCCGAGAAGTATCCGCCGAACACCATCGTCGAGGGCGTCGTCCGCAACCTGGCCAACTACGGCGCGTTCATCGAGATCGAAGAGGGCATCGACGGTCTGTTGCACGTCACCGACATCAGTTGGACCAAGAAGATCAGCCATCCCTCCGAGGTGCTCAAGAAGAACGACAGTTGCAGGTGCGTCGTGCTCTCGGTGGACGAAGAGAAGATGCGGGTGGCGTTGGGAATCAAGCAGTTGACCGAGGACCCCTGGCTCCGGGCCGTCCCCGAGAAGTACATTCCCGGCCAGATCGTCCGCGGCAGCGTGACCAAGATCACCAACTTCGGCGTGTTCGTCGAGCTCGAGCGCGACCTCGAGGGGCTGCTCCACGTCAGCGAGCTGGCCGACCACAAGGTCGAGGATCCGCACCAGGAAGTCGAGATCGGCCAGAAACTCGACGTCAAGATCCTGCGGGTCGACATGACCGAGCGAAAGATCGGCTTGTCCAAGAAACGGGCGGAGTGGGTCGCCGAAGAAGGCGGCAAGTCCGATAAGAAAATACGTCCGCGTCGCGGCGGTCTCCACGGTCCCGGTGAGATCTCGACCGACATCATTGAAGACATGCTCCTGCGCGAGCCGACTAAGGAGGAAGCCGACCCGGTCGGCGCCGACCCCGCACCCGAAGCGGAGGCGGCGACGGATACGGTCGAGGCAGGTCCGGAGGCGGAACCGAAAGCCGAAGCAGCGGCTGAGCCACAGGCAAGCGAGGCGTCGACAGGCACGACGGAAGCCGAGGCCGAAGCGGCTGGTCCCGATGAAGCGGCGGCCGATGATGCCGAGGCCGACGACGCCAAACCCAGCGACGCCTGACGTGTGTTGCCTGATGGGGGGAAGACCCGGAGCGACTGCGCTGCATCGCCGTCACACCGCTTACGTACCGCGCGCCGCGCACTGGGTGTGCCGGTATCGGACCCGAGGTTTTCCAAACGAAAGGTTCAAGCGTAGGGGGCAGTCGTCATCGCAGTCGAGCACGGACTACAGACGTATCTGAAGCAGATCAACGAATCGCCGCTGCTGACCGCCGAGCAGGAGCGCTCGCTTAGTGAGCGCATTCGCCACGCCCAGTCCACCGACGAGCGGTTCGCCCAGGGCGAGTGCACGCTGTTCGACAAGGAAGAGGCCGAAAACGACGCCGCCCTCGCTCGCGACGAGATGGTGCGTTCCAACCTCAGGCTCGTGGTCAACATCGCCAAGAACTACGCCAGCCGCGGCATGTCGCTGGCCGACCTGATCGAGGAGGGCAACCTCGGACTGCTCCGCGCCGTCGAGAAGTACGACCCCGACCAACAGACCCGGTTCTCGACCTACGCATCCTGGTGGATCAAGCAGGCCATCAAGCGGGCCCTGATCAACGCGGTCCAGCCCGTGCACATCCCCGACTACATGATGGAGATGGTCAGCAAGTGGAAACAAGCGGTCTCGACCCTCGAGGACAATCTCGGCCGACACCCCTCCATGGAGGAGATCGCCGAGCACATGCACCTGCCCGAGGCCAAGGTCA
>Ga0299906_10000766_pt1 | contig 28775 bp, 30 predicted proteins | sample RVTome_14_FD_200259 | JGI IMG/M metagenome (GOLD analysis project Ga0299906, IMG submission 200259) | Soil microbial communities from uranium-contaminated site in the Upper Colorado River Basin, Wyoming, United States - RVT145D125 (version 2) ...
CCGGCAAGAGTCCCGATCTCACCGATCCACTCTTCTTCGCGACCCCGATGAACGGCGGGATGGCGGAGGGCAGGGTGCGGAACCACCGCCGCGGCGGTACCCGGGCCGAGGTCTACAGGGCCATCTTGGCCTGTCCGGGCACCTACCGTGGGGAGCTTTGCAGGATCCTGGGGCTGGGCTGGAGCACGGTGGGCTATCACCTGAAGGTCCTGGAGGCCGCCGGGGAGATCGAGCTTGAGCGGTCGTCCCGGGAGGTGCGGGCCTACCCGAGCAGCATGACGCCGGACGAGCGGCGCTGGCATGGCGCGGTGAGCGTGAACGGGGGGGCCGAGGTGATGGCGTTTCTCCACGGCAGCTCGCCGGCCACGATCCAGGCGATCGCGGAATCGACGGGCCTCGACCGGAGGAGGGTGCAGCGCATCCTGGTCCACCATGAGAAGGCTGGGCTCGTCGCGCGCACGGGTGGCTCAAGATCGCCCTATGGAATGAGCGAGAAGGGGCGTGCCCTGTGGGACCGGTTCTCCCGGGATGGACAGAAATGGGTGGCGGGGACCGTCCGTTGGGCCGGAATTAGCTAAAGAGGTTAAGTGCCCGAGTCGGTTCGAGGCATTGGCTCCGGTGGTCAATGTGCGTAGCGTCGGCGGTTCCTTGGACATCCTTGCAGCCGTCCTCCTGGCGATGGGGAACGGAGAGAAGGCGGACGATCCCCACGCGGCCCGCCGAAGGGACGGCGAGGCCACGCGAGGGCAGATCGTCCGTGTCGTGACCGAGGACCCCGGCATCCACAAGAGCGAGCTCTGCCGGACGCTCCGCCTCGCCTGGGGCACCATCTCCCATCACTTGCATGTCCTCGAGAAGAAGGGGCTCGTGCAGTCCGTCACGAGCGGGCGGAACGTCCACGTGTTCCCTCCGGACGTGCCGAGCCAGCACCTTCCCTGGCTGGCGATGGTCCGCGACGATGCCGGGGCGCTCATCGTGGAAGCCTTGGCGGAGCGCCCGGAGGCCCAGGTCACGGACCTGACGGGGCGTCTTGGTCTTTCGAGGAAAGTGGTGCGTCGCCATCTCCTGGCCCTGGATGAGGCCGGGCTCGTCGTGCGCGACGGGCGCCACAGGGCGCATTACCGGATCGAGGAGGAGGCCTTGGTGGAGATCCACCGCTTCCTGGCCGCGGAGTCCGCCGGGCGCGCCTCGTCCCCCCAGACCTGAGAGGCTCGGGAAGCGGGCGTTTCCCGCCACGCGGCCGGGTTCTGCCAGCGCCGGACGAAGGTCGCTGAGCGGGGGTGTGGTGCGCGGCGCGGGCGCCAGGTGTCCGGAGGGCGTCAACGTGGAGCGTGCGACACGACGCCCCGTGGATGCCAAGCGCCCAGGCCTTGCTGGGTCCCTCTACACGTAGCCGTCCGGATCCTCGGGCCGGTGCGTCCGGGCCACGAACGTGTGTCCGCCGCGCTCCAGGTTCGCATCCAGGCCGTAGCTGGTCTTCATGCGCTTTGCGGCCTGCTCGTCGTCGCCTTGCAGGTAGGCGACGTGCGCCAGGAGGTATTCCTTCATGGCTGCGGCGGCACGGGTCGACGCATCGATGGCCGTCGCCGTCCTCTCCGCCAACGCGGCCTGCTCCAAACGGATCGCCGCCGTCGCCACCAGCATCAGGGCCTCGTTCCTGTGCCGGCCGAACCGGATGCGCCGTCCGGTGCGCACCACCTTTCCGTGGTCGCCGGCCCTGAGCGCATCCTTGGCACCGCGGATCCAAGCGGCATGCAGCACCCGCTGCCCGAGTACGAGGGCGCCCAGGGCCACCAAGCCGCCTGCGACCCACTCCACGGGCATCCGCTTCCCGGCGGGCTCCGAAGGCCACGGCACCGCGGCCCCGCCGATGACGACGGCGGCGGGCTCGCCGTCCAACGCGAGGAGGATCCGCTCCGGGCCGGGTCGCAGGTCCGCCGAGGACGGCCCGACGACCTCGACGTCGCTGCCTGCGGCCTGCCGTCCGCCCACGGCGCCGATGGCCGCATGCGCGATGAGGCGGGTCGGTGATTCCAGGGCCCCGCCGCCGAGGTGCATGGTGAGCCGTCGGGGCTCGTCGAGCCGGAACCGGGCGACGCCGTCCTCGACGATCAGGTGCACTTGGCGGAGGTGACGGTCGGCGAGCGCTCCACCGTCGGGGGACTTCGTCTCACCGCTCACGATCGTGCCGTCGCCCTCGTCGCTCGAGTACTGGAGCCGCCAGTCCCAGATGGCGATCGTGAAGTCCCCCCGGATCTCGAGGGTGCCGGGGGTCGTGAGGTGCACGTCGAGCGCATTGTCCTCGCATTGGAGCGGCTCCCGGTCGGACAGCACCCAGCGCCGCTCCGACGGCGGCGAGCCACGGACGATCTCCATGCCGCCGACGAGGGTGCTCTGCGCCTCCGAGCCTTGGATGAAGAGATACGAACGCGCGGACGGGTCCGTGGATTCCATCCATGCGTTGTGGATGGTGCGACTTTCGCTCGAGGTATCGGAAGGCAGCGTGGGGATGCCGGCCACCGTCGCGTTCTGGTACTCGTGGTCCGTCGCGACCACGACCGAGGCGCCGGTGAGGTTCCACGAGCCGAAGGGCGGCATGGACCCGTCCGGCAGCGCCGGCGAATCGAGGGCGAGCAGCGCGCCATGGATCGTGGCCTGATCCGCGGAGATCGATCGGGCCGAAAGGTCGCCGGACAGCGGTGCTGCCACCACGGAGGGCAGGAGGAGCACGATGGCGATCGCTGTCCAGACCGGTCGCATGACCTACACCGGGGGTGGGAAAAGACAATCCGGTTGAAGAAGATAATCCGGTGGCGGGCCCAACGTGTATCCGGCAAGCCGGCAATGCGGATAGTCCCAGCGGACCATGAGCACCTCGCTGGGCGGACTCTCCCATCCGTCGGTGTTGATGGCGGTGACGTAGTACGCGTAGGTCCCGCTGATCTGCACGTCCACGTCCGTGGCGGACGTGCTGGACGCGTTGAAGGTGCTGAACACCTCTTGTCCCTCGCCGGAGGCCACCCTGTGGACCCGGTACATGGCCAGGGCGGAACTGCCCGTGTCGTTGGGCGCCTGCCACGTCAAGCGGAGCAGCACGCCGCCCTGGTGCCCGTCCAACCACTCGGCATCCAGGAAGCCGGGGGGGAAGGGGACGATCTGAGGACCTGCGACGGCCGGAGACAATGCCAGCACCAGAAAGGCTGACGCACCCACCAAGAGACGCATACGGGTCGATCGCCTGATGGCATAAAACCGGATCGGCTAGATCGGGCCGCATCAGGTCCGCATGAGGTCGACGGCCGCCACCGCCTCCAGGGGGAGGTCCATCCGGCGCTCGGGCCGGGTCGCCTCCATCATGGCCTCCGTGACGCCGAAGGCGCGGAGCTTCGCCTCGCTCGGCAAGGCGACGTGGTCGTCCTCGTCGAGGGCGAGCTGGTGGAGGAGGTACCGGACTGCGTCCTGGCGCTTGTCCCCGAGGGCGATGAGGACGGCCTCGTCGGCCCTCTCCGGGAGCCCCATCTTCTCGATGGCCTTCTGGATCTGGCGCTCCCCCGCGAGGTAGCGCAGGAACTCGACCTCGATGCGCTTCGCATGGTTGCGCCCCTCCCGCAGGGCGCGCCAGGCGTGCAGGGCGGCGCTGCGGACGTGGTCGGCACCGACGACCCGGTCGGCGCGGACGACCTGCGTGGGCGCGATGCGGTTGGCCTTGCGCGCGTAGAGGAGGACGTCCTCGAGGCGGAGGGGGCCGCGGCCACCGGCGAGGCACACGCCGTGCTCCTCGTCGTCGATCATTGGAACCTCCGGAGGCTCATCTGGCCGCGGTCGGCCGGACGGGATCCCGGATCCGCCTCCACGCCGTCCGCCTCGGGCCTGCTTCCGCCCGGGTCGTCGCCGACCTGCTTGAGGAGGTCGCGGGCCAGGCGCTCACCGAAGCCGGGCAGCGAAGCGAGGCGGTCCACGGGGACTCCCTTGAGGTCTTCGGGACGGCGGAAGCCGTGGCGGAACAGGGTCCTCGCCCGCACGCGGCCGATGCCGCGGAGCCGGATGACGCGCAGGAGCTCGCCCTTGATGCCGTGCTCGAGACGGAGCCCGAGGTCGGTGAGCGGGCGTTGCCAGTCCGGACGGAGGGCGCGGGCGAGCTCGCGGAAGGCGTGCAGCAGCCAGCCGGCCGTGTCGAGGCGCAGGCGGACGTCCCCGGGGCCGACCTGGTAGCGCTCCTCGAGGGCCTGCATCGTCGTCTCCTCCGTCCAGTCCCAGAGCAGTTGCGCCGTCTTCGTGTACGACAGCGCGGTCTCAAGCTCGCCCTCGTCCGGCACGAGCAGTTCCGGGAAGCGCTGGTAGTAGGTCGCCTGGACCCAGTCCTCGTTCTTGCGCAGGTAGAGCGGATAGACGTCGGGGCAGCCCGCGACGACCTGCAGGAGCGCGAAGCCGGTGGGCTCCGCGGTCTCCGAGGCGAGCGCGGTGCGGAGCCGGAGGGCGCTGAGGGGATCGATGTAGAGGTCGCTCGTGCGCTGGCCGAAGAGGGTCGCCTTGAGCGCGCCGCCGTCGCGCTCCACGAAACCGTGTTCCTCCAGGAACCACAGGACGTCCTCGACGCGGTCGCGGATGATCCAGTCCTCGGTCTGCTGGGCCCAGAACGTGTGCGAGAGGAAGTCCGCGAGGGCGGCCTGCGAGGCGCAGTAGCCGCCGGCGATGCTGGCGAGCGTGTGGATGCGCAGCGCGGCGTCCGCGGCCAGCTTCGACGTGACGGGCTCCGGCTCGCCGTGGAGGTACTCGGTGACGACGGCGTCCTTCTCCTCCACGCTCTTCACCAGGAGCACGGCCTCGCCATAGGGGTCGTAGCGCGGGCGGCCGGCGCGTCCCATCATCTGCTTGACCTCCATGACGGGGAGGGGACGGCTGCCGAAGCCGGCCTCGAAGCGGCGGAGGTCCCGGAGGATGACGCGGCGGGCCGGCGTGTTGACGCCGGCGGCGAGCGTGGGCGTGGCGCAGATGACCTTGATCCTGCCGGTGCGGAAGCCGCGCTCGACGAAGCGCCGCTGGGCGCCGTCCAGGCCCGCCGTGTGGTAGGCCACGCCGGCGCGGACGAGCTTCTGGAGCTTCTTCGCGGTGGGGCTGGCGTCCGGCTCGTCGAGCCCGGCCGTGGCCTCCTCCAGCGCGGCGAGCTGCTCCGGCGTGAGCAGGTCGCGGACGGGGCCCGCAAGCCGCTGGGCCTGCGCCTCGGCGCTGCGCCGGGTGCTGACGAAGACGAGCGCTTGGCCTCCCTGGAGGATGGCGTCCTCCACGAGGCTGGTGACGGGGTCGCCGGCCGCGGGCAGCTCCCGCGGCGCCTGGCCCTCGAAGTGCAGGTTGTCGCCGAGGTAGGTGCCGACGCGGAGGTCGACGGGGCGCCACTCCGACGTCACGAGCCGCGCACCGAGCCAGTCCGCGAGCTCCCTGCCGTTGGCGATCGTCGCGGAGAGGCCCACGATCTGCGCGTGCGGGAGGAGGCTGCGGAAGCGGCTGAGGATCACCTCCAGCGTCGGGCCGCGGCCCGGGTCGTGGAGGAGGTGCAGCTCGTCGGCGACGACGCACCCGATGTCCTCGACCCAGCCCGTGCGGTGCCGGAGGAGGCTGTCCGCCTTCTCGGAGGTGCAGACGATGACGTCGTGGCGGCCGAGGCGCGGGTCCTTCTCGTCCAGGTCGCCCGTGCTCACGCCGACGGTGAGGCCGAGCGCCTTGAAGGCCTGCAGCTCCTCGAGCTTCTCGGAGGCGAGCGCCCGCAGGGGCACGATGTAGAGCGCCTTCTTGCCGGTCATCAGCCAGCGGTGCAGGATGGCGAGGTAGGCGATGAGGCTCTTCCCGCTCGCGGTGGGGATCGCCACGACGATGTTGGAGCCGTCCCGCAGCGCCGCCCACGCCTCCTCCTGGGGCGGGTAGAGGCCCTGGATGCCCTGCTCCTCGAGGATGCCGGCGACGCGGCGGTCGATGCCGAGGTCGGTCAGGGCCACGGCCGAGGCCAGCGCGAGGACGTTGTTGAAGGTGGCGGGGCCGGATGGAAGTGGGACGGCGGTCGGCTTGGCGGGCGGAAAGGCATGGGTGGAGCGGAGCGGGGGGTCAGAAGAGGGGTGCCACGAACAGCCGGACGAGCCCGATCGCCCCGAGCACCAGGCAGGTCCGGCGGAGCCCCTCGTCGCGGAGGTCGAGGCTCCGCAGCACGCCGATCGCGGCGGCGAGGACGCCGACGATGGCCAGGATGGCGGGGATGGCGAGGGGGCCGAAGTAGCCGACGCCGAGGACCGCCGCGTACCAGGCCGGGGGGAGCCAGCCCAGCAGGACGAAGGCCGCGGAGAGCCACACCGTGGGGTCGATCCAGGCGCGGGGCCTGATGCCGGGGCCCCGCAGGCCGGGCTCCATGTCCGGCCCGTCCAGGGGGTCCGGGGCGTCCACCGCGTCCTCCCGGGCGTCCCGCACGCGCTCCGCAGGGCCTTTGGTCGGCACGGGGCGCGGCACGGGGCGGCCGTTGATCAAGGCTGCGGGAGGCGCGCGACGAAGGCGCCAAGCGGCGTGCCCTGGTTGTCCGTGACGGCGGGGCGCGCGTGCCGCGCGAGCCGGTCGGCCTCCTCGGGACGCAGCCACCCCCCGGCCGTGAGCGCCTCGACCGTGAGGGCGTCACGGGCCGGGGAGGAGCCGTCGGCGAGCTTCGCGGCGTAGGCCGCGCCCGTGGCCAGGTCGACGGCGGCGTGGACGCCGAGGGCACCGATCTTCGACACGACGCGGCCCGCCGTGGCCCTCGGGAGGTCCGTGTCGAGGCGGTCGCGGCCCGCAACGAGGAGCGGGTGGTCGGCGACGGCGGCCAGCGTCCGGGCCGCCACGGGGTCCCCACCGACGACCAGCCACCGGTACGCCCGGGCCAGGGCGGAGATGGGCAGGAAGTACGTCGGCAGGCCGCACCCGTCGACGCCGAACGGGACCTGGCCCTTGCCGAGGCCCGTCGCGCGGGCGACGAGGCCGAGGATCTCCTGCTGCAAGGGATGCGTGGGGTCGAGGTAGTCCTCAAGGCTCCAGCCGCGCCGGGCACAAACGGCGAGCATGGCCGCGTGCTTGCCGCTGCAGTTGTTGTGGATCTCCGTCCAGCCGCCGGGCGGCCGGGGGCCCGCCCATCGCTCGTCGACGTCGTGGCGCCCGCAACGGAGCAGGGTCTCGTCGAGGCCCGCCGCGGCCAGGATGCGGCGCGCCGCCTGGATGTGCAGGGCCTCGGCCATGTGCGAGCCGCAGGCCAGCGCGAGCTCCTCGTCCCCCAGCCCGTAGGCATCGAGGACGCGGGCGAAGGCGATCGCCTGCAACGGCTTCGCGCTGGAGCGCCAGTACGTGGCCGTGCCCGGATCGCCCCACGCGGCCTGGATGCCGCCGTCCGGGGCGAGCAGGACGGCGTGGCCGCAGTGGACGGCCTGCACGCGGCCGTTGCGGTGCTCCTCCACGAGGACCGGACCCGGCTCCACGCCGCGGGCGAGCCCAGGGCGGGCCAAAACGCCTCGCTTCGCGCCCGGGGCCGCCGACCCCCGCCGGCCCCCGCCGATCCGGTCAAGCCGGCCCGGGATCGGTCGCCTCCGCCGCCAGGGCGACCTCCTCGGCGGCGACGTAGAGGCCGGCGGCGAGCGTCGCCCCGAGGAGATTGTCGTACAGGTCGAGCAGGTTGTTCGTGTAGAACCCCTGGTCGACCGTGCCGAAAAGGACGAACATGGCGAACTCGTACAGCTCCACGACGACGCCGAAGAAGACGGCGACCGTGACCGCAAGGAACGCGCGCAGGGCGGGCCTGGGCACAGTGCCCGCAAGGGCCGCTGCCGCGATCACGGCGACCGCACCCGCGCCCAGGGCATGCACCACGTTGTCCCACCAGGGAAACGCCGCGTACAGGCCGTTCGGGCCGCCGATCCAGTGCACGCCGCTCAGGCTGCCCCCGACGTAGTGGAGGCCCGCCGCGACGCCTCCCATGGCGACGGCGCGGGGAGGCGGCGCCAGGCGACGGTGCCGCACGAGGCCGAGGAACACGAGGTACGCCCCCGTGCCGATGCACGTGTACCAGAACCAGAGGTCGTTGCGGAGCGCCGCGTTCGCGACGAGGGCGACGCCGAGCATCGCCCCCGTCGCGGCGTACGCGGCGCGGCGGGCATCCATGATATAGCCCGACGTCCCTGGCCCTCATCAAGTGCGCGCCGCCCCGATCCTCGCCGTCGCCGCCGCTGCCGTCCTGTTCCTCGCGCCCCTTGCGCACTTCGGAGAGCTGTCCACGTGGCACCTGGACCGGCCGATGCGGAACGTCGAGTGGGACGAGGCCGGCACGCAGGCGGAGCCCCTGGTGGGACCGCCCCTGGGGCCGGTCCTGGCGGGTCGGCTTCTCGCCGGCCTCGCCGTCGCGGCCGTCGTCGTGGGCGTGCGGGTCCTCGCCGCGGGGCCCCACGGCATCCGCGGCCACGGGGGATGGGGTCTCGTCGTCGTCGCAGCCACGCTGGCCGGCACCGCCGCCGGCGGCGTCGCGGCCCTCGCCGCCCTGCCGTGGCGCTCAGCGCGGACCACGCCGTAAGCGGGCCAGGGACCACGCCGTGGCCGCCAGGGCCGCGACCGCGGCGACCGGACCCGGCGCCGGCGCCTCGACGTCCTCGCCCAGGCCTCCACCCGGTTCGCGTCCCGGTTCGGCGCCGCCGCCGGAGCCTTCCTGCTGCGGACCTCCGCCGGAGCCTTCATGTCCAGGGCCGCCGCCCGAGCCTTCCCCACCGGAGCCCTCGTGCTCAGGGCCGCCGCCGGAGCCATCGTCCTCCCAACCCCCGGAGGACACGACGTAGTCCGGCTGGGGCCACAGGACCACGGTCGCAAGCACCGTGAGGCCCGCCAGGGACACGGCCACGATGGCGAGGGTGCGCGTCGAGGACTCCTCGGGCCGGTCGCCCAGGAAGAGGGCCACGAGGCCCAGGACGAGCGCCACCAGGGCCAGGGGCAGCGCGAACCAGGGCGACCACGCCGTCAGGACGCCGATCCCGCCGGCCACGACGCCGGCGACAGCCAGGCCGAGCATGGACCCTCCCGGCCGGTCCTTCGCCACGACCTCGAAGTCCCCTGCGGTCACGCGCTTCGATTCCGCCGACGAGGGAAAAGCGCATCCATGCGCCCTTCGACGGCCGACGTTCCTTCGCATCCTGCGGGAACCACACCCGTCGGTCCCGCGCCATCGAGGCCAAAGCCTCAAGTGGAACCGGCTTCTGGTCCCCAGGTGGACCGGCTGCCAGGGATGCTTCGATCGATCGACGCCCCCCTGGTCGCGGCGGACGAGCACGGCCGGATCATGTACGCGAACGCGGGCGTGGAGGCGCTGCTCGGGTGGCGCCCCGGCGACCTCGAGGGCTGTCCGCTGACGACGCTCATGCCGGAGCGGTACCGGGAGCGGCACCGGCGCGGTTTCGACCACTACGTGGAGACCGGTGAGTCGCGCCTCCTGGCGCGCCCCATCCGTGTCCCCGCGCGCCACGCGCAGGGCCACGAGGTGCTCGTGGACCTCACGATCCATCCCATCGGGGACGGGACGGCCGCCGTGTTCGCCACGATGCGCGACGCGTCCACGGACCCGGATCCGGGCGCGTTGCGGATCGTGTAGGCGTCACTCGACGACGACCCGCCCCACCATGCCCCGCCACTCGCCGTCCTGCTTCGACGCGTGGGGCTTGCAGTACACCGTGTAGGTGCCCGGCTCCGTGAACGTCCACTCGACGGTCCCGTCCGCGCCGGCCTCGAGATCGAAGGTCGCGCCGTCGTCCCAGCCGGACGTCACCGTGTGGTGGATGCCGTCCGCGTTGGCCCACCGGACGGGCTCTCCGGCGGTGACACGGATCTCCGCCGGCGCGAAGGCGAAGTCCTTCAGCAGGACATCCGCGTCCGGAGCGGAGGGGCCCCCCGTGGACACGACGCCGCGTCCGCCCGGGGCGAAGGCAAGCACCGAGCCCGCAGGGCCGAGGTAGCCGTCCGGCACCGTGGGCACGAGCACGTGGCCACCTGCTACGGCGAGGCCGCCGAAGACGCCGCCCGCACCGCCCGTCGTCGCGTTCCAAAGCACGCGCCCGTCATCGAGCGCCAGCGCGACCACGTCCCCCTCGGCGTCGCCCACGAGCACGGCCCCGGGCACGAGCGCGGGGTCGGCAAGCAGCGTCGACCCCGCATCGTACCGCCACAGCGCCTCGCCCGCCGGACTCAGCGCCGTCGTCGTCTTCAGGGTGACCTGGTTCACGATGACGCGCTCCTGGCCCGCGGCGCTGTCGGCGATGATGCCCTCGCCGGCACGCACCTCGCCGTGCGTCCAGACCACCTCGCCCAAGCGCGCATCGATGGCCCAGTAGATGCTGGACTTCTGGCCGATGCCGACGAGCCGCCTCCCGTCGTCGGCGGTGAAGACGCTCGGCGTGCTGCCGAAATCGTGGTCCGGACTGACGGGATTCCTCTGCGTGAAGACATCGTCCTTGGTGGCCTGGAACGACCACGCCACGGTGCCGTTTGAAAGATGCAGCGCCACCACGGCATCCGTCATGGGGTCCGCGGGCTCCGTGTACGCGTTGCCCGTGCCGAACACGACGAGCCCGTCGACGACCACGACGCCGCCCCACACGGGCGCCCCCGTGCGGCCCTCCGGCACCAGGAACGTCCTCCATTCTTCATCGCCCGTGCGCGGGTCGAGGGCCACGACCTTGCCGCGGAAATCGACGGGCCGGTCGCCGTGGATCCGCGCGCTCTCCTGGTCGGAGGCGACGGGTTGGATCAGCACGCCGTCCGCCACGACCGGGCTCGCGTAGAGGTGGGCCGAGGTCGTCTCGTCGACGCGGACGCTCCACCGCACCGCGCCGGTGCCTGCATCGAGCGCCGTGAGGACACCGCGCGCGTCACCGAAGAAGGCCAGGTCCTCCCACAGCGTCACGGTCGCGTCGACCTGCGCTCCGTGGTCGTGGCGCCACACCTGCCCGCCCGTGGCGAGGTCGATGGAGTAGACCGAGCCTTGCCACGTGGCGACGTAGACGCGGCCGTCCGCCACCGTGGGCGTCCCGGTGACGGCGCCGTCCGTGTCGAAGCGCCAGGCGAGGCCCAGCTCGGCGATGTTGTCCGCCGCGATGCCGGCGTCGGGAGCGAAGCGGCTCCCCGCGAGGTCGTACGACGGCGACGCCCACTCGGTCGGCGGCGGCCCGGAAGGAGAAGACGTCCCCGTCGGGGTCGGGGTCGTGCCGGGACCGGTGCCCGGTACGCTCCCTGTGCACCCGGCGAAGGCCACGAGGGCCACAAGGACGACCAGGATGAGCGCGCGCATCGGGCCCGTAGCACGTCGCAGCCGTCAAGAGCGTTTGCAAGACGACAGCGTCCGGGGCGATGCGCCGGGGACCGGCGCGGTCACGCGTCGTCCAGGAACACCGGTCCGCCGTAGGGCGAGGCCCCGCAAGGTGCGGCCAGCAGGCCGTTGGGGGCCACGACGCCGACGCCACCGCCGTCGTCGACGAGCGCTGTGCCCTTGACCGCCCCCGCCAGGGCGGCCGACGTGAAATCGATCCACATCGCCGCATGGCCGTGGAATCCGTCCTGCTGGGCGGGGGTCGCGGACGGGCCGGGGTCGAAGGACCACCACGCGTAGAGGTGCTCGTAGTAGAGCGCCTGGCCGGGCGCGACGAAGCAGCTGTAGCCGCCGACCTCGGCGTCAAAGCCGATGTCCGTCGAGCCGGTGGCAGGATCCAGGGCGTCCAGCTTGACCAGGACACCGGAGGCCGGCGGGGGCATCGACGAGTTGAAGAAGGCAGGGGACGGCACGACCTGGCCGTCGTGCCACGTGCCGACCTTCGTCGGACCGACCGTGCACAGGCCGTTGACGCCGGCCATGGGGATGGGGTTGGGGTTCCGGACGTCGTTGGGCCCGTCGGATTCGCACACGATGATGTTGGAGCCGAAGAGGATCCAGTCCTGCGCAGGCGTGTCCGGGTCCGTGATGGCCGGGTCGCCGACGTTGCTGCCGATGTGGTAGGCCGCCGCGGGCGCTACGGAAAGGACGAGCAGGGCCCCGGCGACGATCAGACGCATCATGCTGGTGTTCCTCCACCGGAGCACGATGCCCGGCAGGAGCCGTGGAGCCGGCACAGGCTAAGAAATCCATTGGCTAGATCGGGCACGGGGTCTTCCCGCCACCCCTCCGCGACATGCGGGCAGGCGGATGCGGGAACCCGTGCACCAGAACCGCTAAGGCCAGGCGTCACGTGGCGGCTCTGTGGGTGTCCGGTTCGCGCTCCTGCTCCTGTTCACGTCCGCGTTCGCCGGCTGCACCGCGGAGCCGGCCGTGCCGCCCGCCCCGGCGGACCTCCACGAGCCCGTGCGCACCACGCCGGAGTCGACGAAGGCGCCGACGGTCGGACCCACGCCCACCCCTTCACCGTCTCCAAGGCCGTCGCCGGCCCCTTCCCCGACGTCGGCCGCGCCCAGGGCTTCACCGCCGCCGGCGGGGGGACCGGTGGCCAAGATCGACCAATCCGCGGAGCACGTGGTCGTCGGGAGCCCAGTGACGCTCCACGCCCGGGACTCCGAGGATCCTGCGGGCGGCGGCCTGACCTATGCATGGGGCCTGGGCGACGGCTCCACGTCGTCGAACGAGCAGGTGGTCCACACCTACGACCGCGACGGCACGTTCACGGTCCGGCTCACCATCACGGACGTGAACGGCCGAAGCTCGGAGGCGACCGCACAGGTCACGGCGGATTCCACGACGTACGAGCAGGCCGTGTGGTTCAACCACGATACGACGGAACTGGACGTGCTCGTCCTTGGAGCCGAGGACCCTGTCGTGGGCGCCGCCATCCAGCGGGGCATCGAGGTCTGGGAGAACGGCATCGCGGAGATGGCGCCCGACCTGGGGCTTGTGCTGCGCGTGCATTGGGCGCAGGACGGCGTCCCGCCGAGCCTGGACCCGCACATCGTGTTCGTGCCCCAGGGGTTCATGGCTGTGTATCCCGTCGCGGCCCGGTGCGTCTCCACGGCGCCGATGATGGCCGGGTGGGGCGACCCCGTCCACGTGGCGGCGCACGAGTTCGGGCATTGCCTCGGTCTGGAGCACGTGTTCGAGGCCGGGGAGGAGTACGAGCCGGCGATGGACATCATGGGGGGTGGCCAGAGCGGCCACTTCTCCTGCCCCAGCGACCTCAACGTCCACGTGCTGCGGATGGTCTTCAGTGGCCAGACGGGGAACGTCGAGGTGCCGGCGTCAGGGTACCGCCAGGCATCCACGTGCTGAAGGCGATCGACCCGTTGCGCCATGCGCAAGCACGCGCGCGCGGGCGCGTTCAGCCACCCAGCACGTGACGAGCGATCACCCCAAGGGACCTGCGTCCCTCGGGGATGCGCTTGCTGCGCTCACGGATGCTCGTCACGCGCCAAGCACGTGACGAGCGATCACCATCCGCTGGATCTCGCTCGTCCCCTCGAAGATCTCGAAGATCTTGATGTCCCGCATGTAGCGCTCCACGTTGTAGTCCTTGATGTAGCCGTTGCCACCGTGGATCTGCACCGCCTCGATGCACGTCCTCATCGCCATCTCGCTCGCGAAGACCTTCGCGCGGCTCGCGGCGTGCGTGCATGGTTGGCCGCGGTCCTTGAGCCACGCCGCCTTGAGGTACAGGTTCCGCGCCGCCTCGATGGCGACGTCCATGTCGGCGAGCTTGAACTGGATCGCTTGGTGCTGTGCGATCGGGACGCCGAACTGCACGCGCTCCTTCGCATAGGCCACCGAGTCCTCGAAGGCGGCGCGCGCGATGCCGACGCTGCCGGCGGCGGCCATGATGCGGCCCGTGTCCAGGGCGCCCATGGCGATCCTGAACCCTTCGCCCTCGGCGCCGAGCATGCTTTCGGCCGGCACGCGGAGGCCTTCGAAGTAGAGCTGGTTCGTGTACGACGCGTTGAGGCCCAGCTTCGACTCGTTCTTGCCCACCGTGAAGCCCTCGCTGTCCGTGGGGACGATGAAGGCGCTGACGCCCTTCGGCCCGGCGCCGCCGGTGCGCGCGAAGAGGATGCAGACGTCGGCCACGGCGGCGTTGGAGCAGAAGACCTTGTTGCCGTCGATGACGAACTCGTCGCCCTCCTTGCGCGCGGTCGTCTTGAGGCTCCCGGCGTCGCTGCCCGCCTCGGGCTCGGAGAGGGCGTAGCATCCCATGACCTCGCCCCTGGCGAAGCGCGGGAGCCAAGCCTGCTTCTGCTCCTCCGTGCCGTGGTTCAGGATCGGCCCCACGCTGAGGCTGGCGCACGCGCCGTAGATGACGGAGTGGCTCGCGCAGGCGCGGGCGACCTCCTCGGCGGTGAGGCCGAAGCTCACGTAGTCGGCGCCGGGGCCGCCGTACTCCTCGGGCACCGTGATCCCGAGGAGGCCAAGCTCGCCCATGCGCTTCGCCGTGCGGTGCGGGAACTCGTGCCTGTGGTCGATCTCCCGGGCGATCGGCTTGATCTCGGAATCCGCGAAGCCGCGGACCATGTCGCGGATCATGCGCTGGTCGTCGCTCAGCGTGAAGTCCATGGACGAGGCGGCGATGGGGCGGAGCCAGAAAAACGCGCCGAAGCCCGGGTCAGGTGCGCCGGCGCCGGGCGAGGGCCAGGAGCGCCAGGCCCACGACGAGCCACGGCGACGAAGGGATCGGCGCCTCCTCCGGGGGCGCGCTGCCGCGCGGCGCGAACGTCTCGCCGCTGGGCGCGGACCCGCCGGTGTAGCTTGGCGCGGGCTCGCCCGGGAACCCGATCCGGTAGACGCCGTCCATGGTGGCGTAGTGCAGGTGCCCCAGCGGGCCCACGTGGAGGTCGAGAAGGACGCCCTCGGTGTCGTGGACGATGGCGTCCTTCCATTCCCCGCCCTCCTCCCACAGGTGATGGATGCTGCCCTCGCGCAGGGAGGCCCAATAGAGGCCGCCTTTCCAGAACGCCGCGCCCGTGGGGGCCGCGGTGCGGTCCTCGTAGAAGCTCATGACGGGGAAGATGTAGCCCTTGTTCGTGGGGCAGGGTGTGTCGACTCCATTGAGGCCGCGGCCCTCGCATTCGGGGTATCCGTAGTTCCCCCCGGCCTCGATGCGGTTCACCTCGTCGCGGCGCCAGCCGCTGTTCTCCGTGGCCCACAGCTGCCCCGTCGCGGGGTCGAGGGCGAGCCCGTACACGTTCCGGTGCCCGAGCGAGTACACGACGCCCGAGCCGCCTTCGACGGGGCCGCCCTCCGGGGTCATGTGGAGGATCTTGCCCAGCAGGGAACCGGGGTCCTGGGCCGGGTCGCGGAGCTGGTTCTCGCCGGTGCTGACGAAGAGGTCCCCCTCCGGGTCGACGAGGATCCTGCCCCCGTTGTGCTCGGGGGCGCCCGGAACGGTGGCGAGGAGCGTCTCCCCGCCGTCCTCCACGCGCACGAGCCGGTTCGTGCCGTTCTCCGCCTCCGGGTCCGGGGCGGTGTAGTACAGGTAGTAGGCGCCGGTCTCCTGGAAGTCGTGCGCGGGGGCGAAGCCGACCAGCCCGCGCTCCCCGCCGGCCTCGACGTCGACGTGCCGGACCCGCTCGCGCGCGCCGTCGACGGACTGCCGCCAGAGGTCGCCCGTGTAGACCTCGGCGTACCAGACGCTGCCGTCGTCCGCCACCGCGATGTTGGCCGGGGCGTCCGCGTCCTCGACGAGCGGCACCGCCTCGGCCTGGGACCAGTCGGTGGCGTCGTGGCCGGCCTGCGCCCCGGGCACGAGGACGAGCAGGACGATCCAGGCGGCAAGGGCTCGCATGGTGTAGGATCCGCGGGTCCGACAAAAGGGTGGCCAACGCGGCACTCAAAGGAAGACGGCGCCCACGACGCGTTGCGGGGCGTTGTCGACGTGCCACAGGACGCCCCGGTCGCCGGCGGACAGGACCAGGCCCTTCTCCAGGACGCCCCGGACCTCGCCCTCCTGGCCCGGCCCAGGCACGTCCGTGGCGAGGCGCAGCGGCGCGAACTGCATGCCCAGGCCGAGGTGCACGACGCCGCCGGCGGCAAGCGGCTGCTTGCTGAACGGGCTGCGGCGCAGCCGGAACGTCACCTCCTCCCCGGCGCGCACCACGGCAAGCGGTGCGTCGGCGGGCGCGAGGACCATGCCGCGGTCGAGCTGGTCCGCGTTGGTGTTCCGGAGCGCCAGGCCGACGCGGTCGCCGGTGCGCGCCTCGCCGTGGTCGACGTCGTGGATCTGGATGCTCCGGACGGGGCAGATGACCTTCTCGGGCCAGGCGTACAGGGTGTCGCCCTTGTGCAGGATGCCCTGTTTGACCACGCCGAGCACGACGGCGCCGACCCCTTTGACGTTGAAGTGGTGGTCCACGGGCACCTGGACGGGGCCGTCGGCCTCGCGCACGGGTGCGGCGCCCAGGACCGCGCGGGCCCGGGGCCAGTCCTCCTCGGTGAGCAGGTCCCATCCCTCCAGCAGCGTGCCTTTCAGAAGCGGACGGATCTGCTCCGCCTGGAGGTAGTCCTGCAGCACGATGACGCCGTGCCGGATCCCGGCGGCGTCGGCGGCGAGGATCTGCTCACCCACCTGCGGGCTCAGCTTGGGGACGACGAGGGCCGCGGCGTCGCAGCCGAGCACCGCGTAGCTGAGCGGCTGGACCTTCTCCGGGTAGCGCGCCGGCACGAGGACCGTGACGTCACGGCCTCCCTCGCGGAAGTCGTGGAGGTGGATGTCGCTCTGGGTCCCGACCTTGCCGAACTCGCGGCGCGCGTCGAGGTTGCCAAGGAGCGCCGCTGTGACACCGGGCACGGTGCGGCGCGAGGTGGGGACCCCGCTAAGAGCTTGTGGCCATGGCCGCGCCAGGACCTGGCGGGCCAAGGCGGTCCCATAACCCGTTGAGGCGGGACTGCGTCCGGTGGATCGCCCAGAGGAGCGGCACTTGGCCGGCCAGGGAGAACATCGTCTGGACCACGAGGCTGGCGACGGGGTCCACGACCTGCAGGGCCGCGCCCGCGACCCCTCCGGCCATGCCGATCCCGAAGGGCGCCAGGAGGACGACGAGGAGCAGGACCGTGGGGTCGACCACAGGGCCGAGCCCGGACGCGCGCTGGCCGTCGCGCAGGGCGGCCCACGTGCGCCAGTAGCCGATGTAGCTGAGCACCGCCCCCGGGAGGCCGACGAGGAAGACGACCACGAAGAGGACCATGGTGGCGGCCAGGAGCCCTACCGACACGTCGGGCAGGGGGTCGCCTTGTTGCAGGCCGACCAGGGGCCAGACGGCGCCGAAGGCCATGACGGCGGCGACGATCGCGACCGCCCCCGCGGCCGCGCTCAGGACGACGCCCCAACGCATGATGGGATGCGCGTACCTCCGCATCTGGTGGCGGTCCAGTCCGCCCGACGTCCGCCACCACCACACGTAGCCGTAGACGCCCAGGGTCACCACGACGAGCAGCACCACGATCCACGGCTCCCGACGCGTGCCGGCCGGTCCGGAGCCGACGGGTGCACGTCCCGGCGCGCCCATCGGGCCCGGCGCCGGGACCGCCCATCCTGGGACGGGGTCCGGATCGGCGGCCGGCGGCCGGCGCGCACCGTATCCGCACGCGGGGCAGACCGGGGGCCCGGCCGGCGTCTCGGAGACGCTGGAGCAACGGGGGCACCGGACCCGCGGCATGTCTCACCAGGCGGCGTCGGCCTCGGCGGCGAAGCCCGCGTCCGCGCCGGCGCCGCGGCCCAAGGCCAACGTGTTGGCGGCGGAGGCGCTCATCGCCAGGAGGACGATGACGAGCACGGCGGCGCCCGCGCCGAGGTACCGGGTCCAGGCGGGCATGAAGGGGATCAGCCACATGTTCCCGGCCATCATGAGGAGCGTCGCGACAAGCCCGACCGCCCAGGCGCCGCCCGCGCCGCGCCCGACCGCCTTGTGGATGCGGGCGTGTCCCGCGGTGAAGAGGATGCCCATCGCCAGGCCGGCCTCCAGGGCGACGAGGTAGCAGGCGACCACGATGCCGACCATGACGCCAGCGGTCTCCAGGGCCTCCTCCGGGCCCTGCGTGACCAGGTCGACCAGGATGGGGCCCAGGGCGACGAGGACGACGAGCACGGCGACGATGTTGAAGACGATGCCGAGGATCCACATCATGAGGCCACCGAGCATCGCCTTCCGGCTGTTGCTGCCTTGGGCGGCGTCGACCTCGCGTCCCATCAGGTACGACGCGACGGGCGCGTAGATGCCCAAGGTGAGGATGCAGAGGAGGACCACGAGGCCGGGGTTGCGCTGCTTGACCATGGTGCTTGACAGGCGGACCGGTTTATAGGCGGCCCGCTCGGCGCGGAAACGGTCCACGGGGCGGCCACGACCGCCACAACCGCTATCACCGCCTCCAGGGTCGCGGCGCGCGTGGCGGACACCGTCTGCGCCGAGTGCGGCAACCGGTACGACGGTGCCGAGGCGTTCTGTCCGCGCTGCGGCTCGGAGCGCCGCGGTGAGCCCACGGCCGTGGCGCCCGCGCGCGCTTCACCGAGGCGCCGCCGCGTGCAGGCCGGCGGCCTCGTGCTCCTCGTCTTCGGGGGCTTGATCGCGGCCTTCACGGCGCCGGCCCTGTGGCAGGGGGGGCAGACGATGCAGCCCCTGGGGCCGTCCTTCGCCACGATGCCGGGCGGCGACGTCGAGGTGCGCATCCTCAAGGACGGGGTTCCCCGGGAGAACATGACGGTGGTCCTCCTGGCATGGAACGGCACGGAGTCCGCCCGCGCGGCGACCTCCGCGTCGGGCTGGGCGAACCTGTCGCTGGGGGCCGAGGCCGTGGGCCACGTCCACGTCGTGCACAACGGCTCCACATGGAACCGGACCGTCGTGGCCCTGGAGGACACCCGCGTCCAGGTCCGCATCGACGTCGGGCAGGACGCCCTGAGTTCGGACCGGTGGCCCGGCCTCGAGGCCTTCGACACCGTCGTCCGCGTCCTCGCCGGGGTGATCGGCATCCTGGCCCTGCTCATGGCGGCCGGCGGGGTGGCCGCTCTGCGGGTCCGCGGCCGGCCCTGGGCGGTCGCGGGGGTCGTCGCCGCGGTCGTGCCGGTCCTGCTGGCCGTGTTCGCCGTGCCCGTCATGGGGCTGCTGCTTCTCCTGCCGATCGCCATCGCGGGATGGGTCATCATCCGCAACCGCGACGCCTTCCCGCGCTGACCCGGGCGTCGCCTAGAAGCGGTTCCTAGGCCTGGAGCGGGGGCAGCGTTTCCTCCGCGCCGCACTCCGGGCAGCGGATCTGCGTCGGCCGGTCCGCGTCCCGCTTGGCGTGGAACGTGGTCGCGCAGTGGGGGCAGGTGACCCGCGCCGCCCTGTAGGCGGCACGCTCGCGCCCGGCCAGGGGATCCCCCCGGAGCGACGGGACGACCTCGTGGAGGCCGCACTTGGGGCAATGGATCACGGTCTCCGCGAGCGGGTCGCGGCGGACCTCGAAGCGGTGGCCGCAACGGCCGCACGTGACCTTCAGCAGGCGGGGGCGGGGGCGCTGCGGGCGTCGCCAGGGGAGGACCGGCGTGCTGCCGCCCGCGGCGCGGACCGCCGCGCGCGCTGCCTGGATGTCCTGCCAGGCGGACCGGCGGGCCGCCCAGCGCTCCGCCTTTCGGCGCTTCTTGCGCTCGAAGCGGCTGCCCGCCGCGTAGGACTCCTTCAGGGCCCGCTCGACCTCGACGAGGAAGCGGGGGTCCTCGGACAGGTCCACGTCGATCTCGAGGCCGTGCTCGGGGTGCTCGCGCTCGTAGGCCCAGTACCGGTTGAGCCGCGTCTGCATCCAGGCGATGTAGAAGACGTGGCCGAGGACGGGGACCCACGTGGCGGCGTAGACGAGGCCGGCGGGACCGTAGGGGATGCCCGAGCCCTCGAGCATGGCCCGGGCACGGAAGCTGGCGGCCGCGGTGACCCAACTGGATGGGGCGAAGAGGACGAGGCCGGCGACGGCGGCCCACACCACGGAGACGCCTGCGGCGAGGAGGGTGAGGAAGAGGGCGAGGCCGACGAGGGGCAGGGTGAGGAAGAGAGCGACGCGGCGATGGTCGAGCCCAAGGGCCTCATGGCCGTCGATCTCCTTGTTGACGCGGTGCAGCCAGACGCGCCGGCTCACCCCCAGGGTGACGAGGTAGAGCGCGATGCGCTTCCAGACGCGGCGGTCGCGGCCGACGAAGACGACCCTCACAGGACGGCCCATTCGGGCGGGATTCTTAAGGGATGGGAAGAGACGGCTTGAACGAGGAGCCCGAGACTCGCCAAGACGCCTCGCGGAGGGCCAAGAAAGAGGCCACGTTTCATGGGAGGTTCCATAACCGTTAAACGCGGCGGCCCTGGATGGCGCGCCATGGAAGGGAAGACCGCGGGCCTGCTGGGCCTGCTTCTCGTGGCGACCGCCCTGGCCGGCTGCGCCGGCGGCGAGGGGACGAACGGCTCGGACGGGTTCTCCGTCAGCGAGCCCAAGGACCCGGTGACGGAGCCGTTCGTGTTCAAGGCGACCGTGTCCGCGGACCAGTACAAGTGGGACATGGGCGACGGCCGCTCCCCCCAGGAGGGCAAGACCGTGGAGTACGTCTACGGCTTCACGGACGGCACGGTCAAGGTGACCCTGACGGCCACCACCGACGGCGTCGCGGAGAAGTTCCCGCGCACGCTCACACTGGGGACGGGCCTGAATGCGAAACCGTCCTTCGGTCTCGGCGTGGACACCGACTGGGCCGTGGCGGGAGAGGAGGTGCGGTTCCAGGGCACCGGCACCGACGCCGACGGCGACCCGCTGCTCTTCGCCTGGCACTGCGTCTTCAAGACGGAGCTCGCCAAGGCCGGTCCGGACCACCACGGGGACGGAGGTGGCGTGCCCTTCGCGGGCGGCGAGACCAGCATGATCCCCGTCCAGGTCGCCGAGGGCGGGCTGCCGGCGCCGGACCGCGTCGTGGAAGGGGACTTCTGCGCGAACGTCAAGGGTGACGGCCATTACAGCGAGGACGCCGTCGTCGGGGGCTCCTTCGAGAAGCCGGGCCTCTACCGTGTCTACGTGCTTGCGCGCGACCCGAAGTCCGAGTCGGTCTCGGGCTTCTACGACCTGGTCGTGAGCACCCCGGAGGACAAGCCCGAGCCGGCGTTCAGCGAGAGGTTCGAGGGCACCTTCACGGTGGGGGCGAACGGCACGGCGCAGGGCGTGGGCGGGACCGCGGACCCGGAGGGGACCTTCGACCATGCCGCGCACTCGTTCACGCTCGAGATCCCGGCCAACGACCTCTACGTCAACGTGACCTTCGACTCGACGAACCCGCTCTCTGCGGTCTCGACGAGCGTGTACAAGGGCAACAGCGTCGTGGCGGCCGGCGGCGCCCAGGTGGCCGTCGAGGACCCCACGAAGCTGGCAGCCGGGTCCTACCGGGTCGAGGTGACGCTCAACGCCGGCGTGCAGGTGGAGTACACGATCGAGCTGTCCGGCACGTACGACATGGACCCGTTGAAGGTCTTCGAGCCGCCGCACTGATCGCGCTTCAGGGAAGCGCCCAGAACCTTTTTCCGTCTCCTGCCCATCCGTTCAATGAACGACAAAACACGGCGCGGGGCCCGGTCCACAACGCTTTTGCTCGGACCGTCGCCCTCCCGCCTGTCCGCCGAGGCCGCCCTCATGAACCTCAGGATCGTCCCGATCATCGCCACGCTCGCCCTCGTCCCGCTCGCCGGCTGCTTCGGCGGATCCAGCAACGTCGACGCGTTCGAGCCGGGGACCCGCTTCTCCGAGACCGGGCGGACCATCCACGTGCGGATGTGGGTGGCCGACCTCTTCGCCCAAGAGGTCTACCCGGGCTTCCAGGCGAACCTCTGGGCCTTCTGCGCCGAGCCGGTAGACCCCGCGGACGCCGTGTCCGCCGCCGCGATCGAGCCTTGGGCGGCGCCTCCCGGGGCCGGGCAGACCGACTCGTTCGGCAACGCCTACGACGAGCGCTGCAGCGTCCCCGGGCCGACCCTCCGCGTCCAGCAGGGCGACAAGGTCATCGTCGAGTTCCAGAACGACCACTTCCACTGCCACACGATCCATTGGCACGGCCAGTTCGTGCCGATGGAGGCCGACGGTTCCCCCGGCGTGTCGCAGGACAGCACCTGCCAGGGCGAGAGCTACACGTACGAGTTCGTCGCGAAGCGGGCCGGCACGCTGTGGTACCATTGCCACGTGGACACGCAGTTCCACGTCATGCAGGGCCTCTTCGGCACGATCATCGTGGAGCCCCAGGACCGCAGCCTCGAACCCGAGGACATCGACCGCGAGTACGTGCTCGTCCTCAGCACCCTCAAGCGCGGGCTCGTCGAGACGGTCCCCGGGGACACGAACCCGCATGACGACCACGGGGCCCTCTGCGGCGGCACGAGCGGCACCCGCGGCTGCAAGAACCCCGCCGTCGACGTCACGCCCGACACGTACCTGCTGAACGGCATGAGCTACCCGTACACGATGCACCACGTCGGCGAGGAGATCCCGCTCGGCGACGGCTCCGTCCGGATGACGGGCACCCAGGTCTTCCTCAAGGAAGGGGAAAGGGTCCGCCTGCGGCTCGTCAACGCCGGCGAGACCGTCGAGACGATCCACCCGCACGGCCACGACATGTACGTCACGCACCGCGACGGCAACCCGTTGCCCGAGGCCGCCCGCCTCTACGTCGACACGCTCACGATCGGCCCCGCCGAACGCTACGACGTGGTCCTCGAAGGCAACAACCCCGGCGCGTGGATGATGCACACCCACGTCGCCTCGCATGAGACCAACGACGGACAGTCCCCAGGCGGCATGCACACGATGATCGTCTACGAGGGCTTCGAGGACCAAATGCACGCCTTCCAGGCCGAACTCCCGGGCGGCAGGCCCTACGCCCCACCGGTCAACACGCCGGAGGATTTCCTTGGCAGCTCGCGCCTCCAGCTCGGCAGCGGCGCGGACACACGCGATGAATGGTCGTTCCCTGTCGGACAGGACATGCCTTGCGCCGTGAAGACCATAACAGTGAGCGCGCAGGCGCAGAGCATGGCCAGCCGCCTGGGCGCGGGACTTCCGACCTCAGGCGTCCGCGTGCAGGTCAACGACGCGGACGGCAACGAGGTGGCGTCCTTCCAGCTCAGCGACACGGAGCCGCACGGCGAATGGACGTGGAGGCGGGACGTCAATGCCAAGCCGGACCACATCGAGATCACGAAGGCCGGCGACTACACGATGGTCGCCACAGGCGCCAGCACGTTGGACGCCGAGGTCGACGTCAGCGCCTTCGTCGACTACGACGACGACGAGGGCGAGCTTCTCGAGGAGCGCGCCTGCGGCTACGGCCCAGGCGGCCATGGGCACTGAAGCCGGGACGACCGCGAGGCACGCGGCCGCGACAGTCTCCTCCTCCCCCGGGTACGGCGCTGGCCGGCGCCCGGGCTCCAGGCCGGGGGCGGTCGACCGCAGGCCCGGGACCGGGGCCCGACCCGAGGCGGTCCACGCGCGATGCGGATCTTGGCCCAGCTTCCCTAAGCCTTAAAGAGCGGACGGCTTCGCGAGACCCGTCCCGGGAGCCGCCGCCATGTATCGGATCATCCAGATGAGCGACACCGTCCGCATCCCTCCGGAGCGCATGACGGACGACCTCGACACCACCATCGCGCAACTCGTCCAGGAGTCCTTCGAGGGACGCCTGACGAAGCACCACGGCATCACCGTCCTCACGACGAACGTCCGGCCCGACGGGGAGGGCCTCGTCATCCACGGCGACGGGGCGGTCTACCAGCGCGTCACCTTCGACGCCCTCGCCTTCAAGCCCGACAACCAGGAGGTCGTGGACGGCATCGTGGCCGAGGTCGTCGAGTTCGGCGCCTTCGTCCACATCGGCCCCCTCGACGCCCTCGTGCACATGAGCCAAGTCATGAACGACTTCATGACGGCCGACGTCCACAACGAGCGCCTTCTTGGGAAGGAGACAGGACGGTTCCTCGACGTCGGCGACAACGTCCGCGCCCGCGTCGTCACGTCCAGCCTGAACGAGCTCTCGCCGCGCGAATCCAAGATCGGCCTGACCATGCGCCAGCCCGGCCTCGGCAAGTTCGAGTGGATCGAGGAGGACCGCCGCCGGGCCCGAGAGGCCACCGCCGGGGCGTGAAGGCATGCTCCGCGCCTGCAAGAACGACCACTTCCTCTCCGAGGAGGCGCTCTGCCCCCTCTGCGGCGGCCCCACCTCGAAGAACTGGAGCGGCATGCTCACCATCTTCAAGCCCGAGGAGTCCGAACTGGCCCGCGCCATGAACATCGAGAAGCCCGGCACGTACGCCCTCAAGGTCCGGTGACCCGCGTGACGGTCCGGATCGAGGAGATCGGGAAGGCCGACAAGGCCGCGAAGGACCTCCCCGACGAGGCCAAGCGCATCTGGGTCGACGCGTACAACCACGACTTCGCCACGCGTGCCTCCGAGGCCCACGCGATGAAGTCCGCCTGGCGGTCGGTGCGCGCGGCCGGGTACGGCAAGGACGAAGGGGCCAAGGCGGCCTGAGCATGCGCGGCGGCGACCTGCCCGCCGCGTTCCGTCTCCCCGAAGCCCTGCGTGAAGAGCTCGCGCGCCCGTTCGGCCCCGTCCTCCAGACGGACAGGCTTCAGGAGGCCCTCGCGGGCGATGCCCCGGTGGTGGCCGTCGGGGACGTCGTCAGCATGACCCTCAAGGCCCTGGGCCTGACGCCGAAGCTCTTCGTCTGCGACTATCGGACGCTGCGCGGACATGACGACCGGTACGAAGCCGCTCTCGGGACCTGGGGCGACCGCGAGGCCCGCGTCCGCAACCCGCCGGCCACCGTCACACGGGAAGCGTGGCTCGCGGTCCGCGAGGCGTTTGCCAAGGAGGGGACCACGCGCATCGTCGTCGACGGCGAGGAAGACCTCGTCGCGATCCCCGTGTTCCTGGAGTGCCCGGCCGGCACGCGCGTACTCTACGGTGCCCCCGGCCAAGGCGTCGTCGTCGTGACGGCGGACGAGGAGTTCAAGAGGGAGGTCGGGGACCTGCTCGGACGGATGGAGCGGGTGGACGCGCCGGCGCCATGAGCCGCCCCCAAGGACCGGACCCACCGGGCCCAGGGCCAAGGCTTAAAATCCAGGACCGCTGGACGGCTCGTCCCTCCTGGGATGCGGCCCTCCCCCGGGACGGCCAAACAGGTGAGAGCATGGACATCGAGATCACCGAGAAGAAGGACAACGCCCTCTACGGGCGGATCGACGTCCGCTTCGTGATCCGCCACGACGGCTCCGAGACCCCGGCGCGCAGCCAGGTCCGCCAGCTCGTCGCGGGCGAGATCGGCACGAAGACCGAGAACGTCGTCATCGACCACATGGAGAGCGCCACCGGCATGGCGGCCACGCGGGGTCAGGCCCGCGCCTACAAGAGCGCCGACATCGCCCGCGCCTCCGAGCCCGAGCACCTCCTGAAGCGGAACAACCTGTGGCAGGAGAAGAAGGCCAAGGAGGCCGCCTGATGGGGCTCTACAAGATCGAGGGCGACAAGCTCGTCCGCACCCACAAGAACTGCCCCAAGTGCGGCCCCGGCGTCTACATGGCGCAGCACGACGGCCGCGAAGCCTGCGGCAAGTGCGGCTACACCGAGTTCCGCGCGGCGTAGGCCCCCTCCTCCCCTGCCGCGGCCCCTCCGCAGACTCCTATGGGACCTACCGGATTCGAACCGGTGACCGACGGGTTATGAGCCCGCTGCTCCACCAGGCTAAGCTAAGGTCCCTTGACCGCCGGGAGCCCCCAGGGCTCATGAAACCCGCGCATCGGCGTGAGCCGGAGCCTCGCGGACCGACGCTCTTGAAGCCTGTGGATAGAGCGTTTGAAAGACGACATGTCCACATCGGGCCGAGGACCCGCCCTCAACGCTTACAACGGCGCCGCCGTCGCCGCGGACGTGAACGTGCGCGCGATCGTCTGGGGCCTCGGCATGGTCGCCCTCGGCATCGTCCTCGCCACCGACCTCGTGCCCGGCAGCGCACGCATGGCCACGGGCCCCCGCATCGGCATCATCGCCCTCCTCATCACCTTGGGCGTCACGACGCTCCTCATCGCCAACGCGGCCTGGGTCCTCCGCCGCACGACAAGGCCCGAGGACTACGAGGGCGGCTGCCCCGTCGGCGCGTCGTGCGGGAAGTGCGGCGCCTTCAACCTCAAACCCCGCACGAGCTGCCGGTCCTGCGGCGTCGACCTGGCGGTCGCAGGAAGCGAGACCTTCGACCGCGACGGACCCGTCGACGCCTGAGGTCCGCCGGGCGCCGCCGGACCGCTGAACCGAAACATTATCACCCCGATCGGGGTCGCCGCCGCGTTTGTGGCCACTCCGCGCCCGGCGCGGTGCGCACGCTCCCGTAGTGTAGTGGCCAATCATGCTGGCCTTTCAAGCCAGCGACTCGGGTTCGAATCCCGGCGGGAGCACTTACATCCGGGTGTTCTCCCCGCATGGCCGCGTGAAGACGGGGACTCCTGAGACCACGTAGGCGACCGGATCGGGCGGCCAAGGCTTGGGCTCTTGGAGGAAGGGGGAGAAGGTAGGGGGCCCACTACAGGTACTGGCCGTCGGCGACGCAGACGTTGAACTCGTTCACGTTGCCCGTCGTGGCGAACTGCTGGATGCAGCCCTCCAAGCGATCTGCTGCGTCGCGGGCGCACTGGATGCTCTTGCCCGGGTCGAGGCTTTGCAGCGTCTGGGCATTGCAGGCCGTCGATCCGGGGAGGTCCGTGCAGGCGGTGTTCGCCGCCGTGGTCACGCATATGCCCGGCCATCCCCCGTTCTGGCACCAGGAGGAGTAGCCACTGATGGTGGCCGGCGGGGGGCTCACGGGGACGCTTGGGTCGCTGCAACTGAGCGAGCCGACACAGAACGCACCGGTCAGGTTGTTGCACCAGGTCACGGCGCAATGGACTGTCCCCTGCGCGCTCATCGGGTCCCCCGGACAGACGACGTCCCAACACGACAACAGGTCCAGCGGGTCACAGGGCGGATCGCATGGACCCGGGCTCAGCATGTCGCACACGCTCTCGATGCATCCCTCCACGTCTGTCAAGGTGCAGGAGGGTGGATCGCAAGCGCCCGGCGGCAACCGGCCGCACAACCAGATCTGGCAGGACCGCGGCACCGAGGGGTCGCAAGGGGGCTGGCATTCCGGATCGCCGAGCCCTACGGTGCAGGCGCCGGCGATGCATTCCTCCACGGCTGAGCCGGGGGGGCAAGGGTCCTCGATTCCGCCAAGCCAAGCCACGTAGGACATGGCCGGCCCGGCGCAAAGCGGCTCGTAGGGTGCGCCCTGCGTGCACGGTCCCTCGCCGGACCAGGTGAACGCCGTCACCGGCCACTGGAGCATCTCCAGGAATCCCGCCACGTGGATGCCACCCAGCCGATCCACGTGGTAGACCGCGTTGCCCCATATGCCGGGGTGTGTCGTAGCGTAGCCCGGACCCCAGGAGGGGCCTCCGCGTGCCGCATCGTCCCAGACCGTCACCCAGGCGCTCTGCGCCTGCTGCGGGTGCCAGGTCGAGACGCTCGCGTCGATCTCCGTGTCGACCTGGCCCATCCCCGTGATCCCGACGACTCCACCCGGCGACACGTCCACGTCCAACGCCTCGTCGGAACCGGCCCGTCCGAGATGGCTCGCGTACTCGACCATCGGGCCTGTCGGCGCGAGCGGATCGTTGAAGACCGCCAAGAAGGCGGCGCGGTCGGTCGGCGGGAAAAGAGGCGCGCCTACCGTGTTGACGAGTACGCCCCCCGGTTGGGCGTTGTAGGCATCGGGCGTGGCGGACATCGTCGCCCCCGTGACCGGATCCCGGATGCTCTGGCCCACCACATACGCATCCCCGGAGGCTCCGAGGTCCATGGCGGTCCCGCGGGTGTCGTCGATCCGGTAGACGGTGTCGTCGGACATCAGGTCCAACGGAAGGTAATGGATCCGGGTCGACCGCTCGTCCCATTCGTTGCAGTTGGCCCATGGGTCGAAGACGCCCCCCGGCCAACCCCAGCACGGATGGTCGCCCCAGCAGTGGTCGACCAGGAATCCGCCCCGGACCTTTCCGGTAGGACAGGCGGGGAAGTCGGCACTGCAATCCGCAGATTTCGTGCTGGGTGCGTTGTAGCACGTCATGCTGCCATCAGCACGCCAGTTGTCCGTGTGGCAATCGAAGTATTGGTGACCGGTTTCGGCGACGACGATGCGCGTCCTGCTGGAGGGGTCGGCGGGGTCCCGGGGCAGGACCTCCAATCCCGCCAGGGCGACCTCGTCGTTGTCCTCGCACCGGTAGTCGGGGAAGCCTGTGCTGGCCCAGGGGGCCATGTCGTCGTCGAAGTAGGTGGGGCCCGCCAGATGGATTCCGAGGTCACCCGAATACGTCGAGACGAACGGCGACCGCGCCTGCAAGAAGTCGTTCCCGCCGTCCGGGCCGGCATCGGGGTCGCCGCTTCCAGGACCCGGCATCCCGGGCGACCAGGTCAGGGCCCCGACGACGACCGTGTCGGTCTCGGGGTCGTAGGCGACCTGGGCGTGGTCCTCCATGTCTTCGCCGCCGAAGTATGTCCCCGTATGCCGGTCGGACACGAAGGGGGTGAAGCGCACGACGTACGCATCGGATCCATCCGCCTGCGGATACGCGCCGGCCATGCTCTCGAAGCGTTGCCCGGGCGTAGCGCATTCCTTGTCGTAGGGGTAGTCCATCGCCCCGTCGCCATCATTGTCAAGGCCGTCACTGCATTGGGCCCCGGATTCGGGCAGGCCAGGGCCGCCCGTGC
>Ga0299906_10000767_pt1 | contig 28748 bp, 22 predicted proteins | sample RVTome_14_FD_200259 | JGI IMG/M metagenome (GOLD analysis project Ga0299906, IMG submission 200259) | Soil microbial communities from uranium-contaminated site in the Upper Colorado River Basin, Wyoming, United States - RVT145D125 (version 2) ...
AAGGGGGGACCGAGGGGGGATTTCCGCGGCGAAGCCGCGGTCAAGGATCCCAGCGGAAGCGTTTGAGGTCGACGATGGAAGAGGGACGGACTTCTGCGCCGCAGCACTAGTCCGCGTCAACGTCGGTCTCGCCTCCGTTTCAATGCCTTGACGGCCATTCAGCTCTGCGACTGGAGGACTGCGAGCGGTGCAACCGCACCCTGTCGCTCGGAGAAGTTTCAATGCCTTGACGGCCATTCAGCTCTGCGACTCGGCCCCGGGCATCGAAGTGGTAGTGGTCTATTCGAGGGTCGGAACCAAGGTTTCAATGCCTTGACGGCCATTCAGCTCTGCGACACGAGCACGGCTGGTTCTGGTACTCCTGTCCCGTCGGGGACTCCTGTTTCAATGCCTTGACGGCCATTCAGCTCTGCGACTCGATCATCCCGCCAACCCCTTGCGCGAACTCACCACCAAGGGTTTCAATGCCTTGACGGCCATTCAGCTCTGCGACGCGGTGCTGCTCGTCGGCTGGGCGTCCGGCGGCCGGCGCCGCTCGGAGAGTTTCAATGCCTTGACGGCCATTCAGCTCTGCGACCGGTACCTTCCACCCATGGTCGCCTCGCCAGTCTTGGCGTTTCAATGCCTTGACGGCCATTCAGCTCTGCGACCAGCCGCAGCCTCATGACCACTCGCGAGAACCCCAAGCCGCGCTAGTTTCAATGCCTTGACGGCCATTCAGCTCTGCGACTTTTCTGCCTGACGCTCGCCGCGCGAGCGGAGGGTCCCGTGAGTTTCAATGCCTTGACGGCCATTCAGCTCTGCGACTGGAAACTCCCAAGGTGACCTGGGACGATGAGAAAGTTTCAATGCCTTGACGGCCATTCAGCTCTGCGACTGAGCCGGCTCCCGTCACCAGACAGGGAAAGGTTCGTGGGCAGTTTCAATGCCTTGACGGCCATTCAGCTCTGCGACTTCTTCCTCCTTCTTTGCGGCTGCAATATGCCCATGCCGTTCGGCACCGAGGTTTCAATGCCTTGACGGCCATTCAGCTCTGCGACCAAGGAGATCGAAGCCATGGGTCTGTGGTACATCGTTGGTTTCAATGCCTTGACGGCCATTCAGCTCTGCGACGCCTCTCACATTCCTTTGTGGAGGCCAGGGTTTTACAGGAGAAGTTTCAATGCCTTGACGGCCATTCAGCTCTGCGACACTGAGGGTTGCCGCTCAGTGCAACCCCGGGGCGACGAAAGTGAGGAAGATAAGGAAGGCGAGAAGTTTCAATGCCTTGACGGCCATTCAGCTCTGCGACGCAGTGGCGTGGGCGGCTATTTACCTGATCCGGCCCGTGATGGTTTCAATGCCTTGACGGCCATTCAGCTCTGCGACTTGGTCAGGAGGTTATTGAGGTCGTCGCGGACGGAGGTTATTGAGGTCGTCGCGGACGGCCTTGAGGTTTCAATGCCTTGACGGCCATTCAGCTCTGCGACTGATCCCCGAAGCGCGTGTAGAGTCGTGCTGGCTATCGCGATGTTTCAATGCCTTGACGGCCATTCAGCTCTGCGACAGGACAGGTTCCTCTTCGTCCTGGATCTGACAGTCCCAGAAGTTTCAATGCCTTGACGGCCATTCAGCTCTGCGACCAGAATGGGTTGCGTTCACGAACGCGGCCCTCGGAGCTGTGAGAAAGGTTTCAATGCCTTGACGGCCATTCAGCTCTGCGACGCCAACTGTCCGCGTCCATGCGCGTGGAAGAAGATTTCCTCGTTTCAATGCCTTGACGGCCATTCAGCTCTGCGACCACGATCGCACTTCTCCTCCTGGTGATGGCAGCGGAGAAAGTTTCAATGCCTTGACGGCCATTCAGCTCTGCGACACGTCGACGATGGCCGCCTGCGCCTGAACGTGAAGGTTTCAATGCCTTGACGGCCATTCAGCTCTGCGACTGTGAATGGCGACAAGAATCGCGGACCCAGGACCTTGAGAAGTTTCAATGCCTTGACGGCCATTCAGCTCTGCGACATGGTCGTGGGCCGGCGAATCGGCCGTTCCCACCGGACTTCGTGCAGAAAGGTTTCAATGCCTTGACGGCCATTCAGCTCTGCGACCTCGAAGCGACAATAGACAGCGCGCTCGACTGTTTGAGTTTCAATGCCTTGACGGCCATTCAGCTCTGCGACCTGGCCGCCCAGGTCACCGTCCACGCCAACCAGATCCTCATGTTTCAATGCCTTGACGGCCATTCAGCTCTGCGACCCACCGTGACCGACCTGCCGATGACCCAGGATGAAGGGATCAGGTTTCAATGCCTTGACGGCCATTCAGCTCTGCGACCAGAGGAGAATCTCATGCACAAGCCCAAGCGCACCAAGGTTTCAATGCCTTGACGGCCATTCAGCTCTGCGACCCGGCCTTCTCCCTCGGGGAAAAGGTCGACTGTAAGAAGTTTCAATGCCTTGACGGCCATTCAGCTCTGCGACAGGACTGTAACCAAGGAAAGCATACCCCTTGAATGCGTAGAAGTTTCAATGCCTTGACGGCCATTCAGCTCTGCGACGCGTCCAGGTCGTCAGCTATAAGGATATTTCCGGAAAAAAGTTTCAATGCCTTGACGGCCATTCAGCTCTGCGACGTTCATGCTGGGCGCCTTCGACGCCGGTACCTCGATCCTCGTGTTTCAATGCCTTGACGGCCATTCAGCTCTGCGACGAAGCGACTTCTACCTCATGATAACGCCTGCTGTAAAATGGGTTTCAATGCCTTGACGGCCATTCAGCTCTGCGACTTCGAGTAGACGCATGGATAAAGAGGATGGAAGACAGGGCATGTTTCAATGCCTTGACGGCCATTCAGCTCTGCGACTCTTCGTCGAGCTTCCCGGGATCACCAAGCAAGAAAGGAGGTGATGTTTCAATGCCTTGACGGCCATTCAGCTCTGCGACCGCAAGAATCGGCTTCGCGGGCGCGAGCTCCGAGCCGTGGTGCTCGTTTCAATGCCTTGACGGCCATTCAGCTCTGCGACGAGAATGCTGAGGAGGTCCGAAGCCGGCCAAGGTATAGAGTTTCAATGCCTTGACGGCCATTCAGCTCTGCGACCTGCGCCGCGCGACGGTCTGCGTTGGGACCGAAAAGTTTCAATGCCTTGACGGCCATTCAGCTCTGCGACAGCACCCTCTGCAACCCGTTGATTCCAAAGGTGCTTGCAGGCGCGTTTCCGGGGGTGAGCTCGAGGAGCCCCGAATCGGCCCCCGAAACGGCCTCGAGAGGCCCTCCCGACGGCCCGCAAGTCCTTTGTTTTCAACAATACTGGAGTGATTTGGGCCTCCTCTGTCGGACGTCGGCCGCAAGCCCTTTGCCGACAAGCACTTACGGCGATTTCGCCGACCATGCCCGGAAAGAGGCGCGTCACCCCCGCAAGGCCGCTGTCCTTCGCCGGTCGCATGCGACGAGCATAGCACGATGCGAGGGGCCCGTCTACACGATGAGGACCGGCTCGTCGTCCTGGTCGTCGAGGTTTCCGAGCCCGGTCGAGGCGTCCCGGCAGGCGGCGCACCAGCGGTACAGGCGGACGTTGCCGTTCTCCGGCTGCTCCAGGATCGCCCCCGCGGACGCCACCACGCGCTCGAGGTCGGCCGGCTCCAGGCGGCACTCGAAGACCGAGAGCTGCACACGCCGCCCGAACAGGCCGAGGAGGTCCGCCACGCGCTTTCTCCGGTCGTCGTCGGAGATGTCGTAGCTGATGACGTACCACATCTTGGGCCTCCTGGCGCTTCAACCCCGGGCTCGCACGGCCTCGTAGGGGGCACCTTGCGGATCGAGGATGAAGGCCCGCAAGCGCCCCGCCTGCCGGTCGATCACCTCGCGCCAGGGCCGCGGCCGGTCGCCGGGGAGGTCGACCTCGGTCAGTAGCCGCCTTTCGAAGGCGGCGATCACCTTGCGGCGCGCGTCGGGACGGAGGAGGTAGGGATAGCGGTCATCCGGGAGGTGCCGGAAGTCTTCCAGCACGACCTCACGGCGGCGTAACAGCGCCCACACGACGCCCTCGGCCAGAAACCGCAGCTCTTCCTGGAGATCGGAGGCGAGGGCGTGGTGCGTCCCCCGGGGACGGTGGAAGAGACCGAGCCGGGGGTTGAGGCCGGCGGTGACCAGGGCGGTCCCGCAGTGGTGATGGAGGAGCGTATAGGTGAAGGAGAGAAGCGCGTTGACGGGGTCGGGCGGAGGGTGATGGCGCCGTCCCTCGAAAGCCCACGCATCCCCGAGCTCGGCCCGCACCGCGTCGAAGTAGGCGCGGGCGGCGGCTCCCTCGTAACCGCGCAGGACGTCCGCGGTTTCGGCCTTTTGCGCTTCGAGCGCCAGGTCGCGGATGTGCTGGGCCGCCTCCGGCCCTGCGGCGAAGCGGTGGCGCACCAGGAGGGTGGCGTGGTTGGCGAGCTTGGCGGCGACGATCTCGCGGGCGAAGGCCATGGCCGAGGCGTCGTCTTCGAGACGGCGGGCCTGGACGAGCCACAGCGGCCAGTCGGGCTCGTGGGGCTCCCACCGTGCTCGCAGCTCCCCGGAGCGCCGGCAGAAATAGACCGGCACGTTCAGCTCGTCGAGGGAGAGCAAGAGCGGCACGGTGATCCGCGAGCTGCCTATGACCACCACGTGCGAGAGGTGACGCACGGGAATGACGACCGCTTGCTCCTCGTCGCTCGTCTCCACCACGAGCCTGCCCTCCCGCAGGAATACACGCTCCTGCGGCGAGACCACGTAGAGCGCTCGCCGGTCCTCGCGATCGCGTCCGATGGGCACGGCTTCCACGCGTGGCCGGCGGTGCCCGGCGTCGCGTTCGTCGAGCACGGCGCGGACCCGGTCGAGCGGCACCTGCGCCAGCCAGGAGCGGGGCGGTACTTGGAAATTTCCTCCCTCGCTTTCCCCGAGGGGACGCTGCAGATCGGCAGGCAGGTCGGCCTCGACGGCGTCCCGCGCCCGTTGGGCGCTCTCGAGGTCGCGGCACAGGACCACGAAGTCGTCGGCGTAGCGCACGAGGCGGAAGTCGTCGCCGAGCACCTCGTCGTCGAGCTCGTCGAGGTAGAGGTTGGCGAGCAGCGGCGAGATCGGGGCTCCCTGGGGCAGGCCGCGGCGTCGCAGCGTCCCCCTGGGGGGATTGAGGGGGGAGGAAACCGGCAGCCGCATGCCGTCGAAATGGACGGGCGCCGTCACCCACCGGCGCACCAGCTCGAGAAGAGGCTCGCCGGGGAAGAGGGCGTCGAGCATCGCGAAGAGACGATCCCAGCGCACCTCCTCGAAGAAGGCGGAGATGTCGGCGTCGAGCACGATACGGAAGCCGTCGCGGTAGGCGCGCTGGATGGCGCGGGCGGCGCCGGCGCGGGAGAAGCCCTTGCGGTAGGCGAAGGAGCAGTCTTCGAAGAGGGTGTCGACGGCGGCTCCGAGGAGCTCCGTGGCGGCCCGCTGGAGCACCCGGTCGGCGACGGTGGGGATGGCGAGGGGACGCACCTTGCGCCGGTCGTCGCGACGCACCGGCAGGCCGAGGAGCGGCGACGCCTCGACCGCGCCCCGGCGCACGGCCGCGGCGAGCTCGGGGATCCGCGTCGCCCGTTCGTCGCGGAAGCGTGCCGGCGACACGCGGTCCACCCCGCCGGCCACCGACTGCTCGGCCACGTGGTCCAGCGCGCGATCCAGCCGCTCCCGCTCGGCCAGGGCGTCGACGAGCCGCCGGGCCGGCGTCTCGAGGGGGCCGAGGGCGTCGCCGAGGGCGAAGCGGCCGAAGGCGAAGTGCGTCGAGGCGCCGGCCTGCAAGTGCCGCCCCAGGACGAGGAGGGGGAGCCACGGCTCGGGCACGCCCCGGCAGTCGACTCGCCCGAGGGCGCCGCCCAGGGTCCGCCCGCGTTCCTTCTGGGGCAGGTCGATCCAGAACAGGCTCGCGGGATCCGTCTCGGCCGCCTGCGGCACGGGCGGCATGGCCGCCTGGCGCTCGTCCTCGGTGGGCCAGCGTCCGCGGTCGAGGAGGAAGAGCCGGCGCCACAGGCGGTCGAGGAAGTGGGAGAGGGGAAAGCAGCGCCGGTCGAGGTAGCTGCCGTCCTCGCCGGCGAGCTCCGCCGGTCGTTCCAGGCGCAGGGGGGAAACGAAGCGCAGCGTCAGCACGCCGGCGTCCTGAGCGAGCGCGGAGGCCTCGGCGTCGACGTCGACCGGCGCCGGCGTCTCCACCGCCTCGACCTCGAAATTGCCGCCCATGGCCAGCTCCGGCGGCAGAGCGCCGGCGCCGCCGATCTTGCGCAGCTCGCGCTCGATGCGTCCGAGCTCCTGGCGCGCCTCGCCGGCCAGGGTGATCCCCAGGTGGTAGGCGTCGCCGGCCTGGTACGCCACCCGTCCCGACTCCGGCGTCGTGGGCACCAGCCCGGCCGGAAGCTCACGCGTGCGCAGGGCGTGGCCCAGCAGTCCGTGGGCCACGCCGCCGTGGAGGAAGTGGGCGAAGCGTGCCGGGCTGGTGAAGCGGAGGCGGAAGAGGTGGCGGGTGAAAGGAAAGACGGAAGATTCAGTTGTCAAGGATCCAGGAGTCTTGGGCATCGGCAACCTCGCTCGCCGCGCTCGCACGCGCATCCGCGCGGCACGAAGCGCCTGACTTACTTACTTAGACACGAACGGCGGAGATTTGTATGAGGCGCATCTGTTGAGGTCACGGCGGAGCCGTGACCGCCTTCTCCTGCCAGATGAGCTGCGTGAAGACGCCGACCGCGAGGGCGAAGGCGGCGCTGGCTACGAAGACGCTGGCGTTGAAGCGGCACGCCATCCCCAGAAAGCTCGGAGAGGCGAGCCACTGGACCCCGGCCGCGAGGAGGTAGGATTCGACGAGACCAGTCAACCATACGCGGATCACGCCGGAGAGGGGCGAGAGACCTGCCGGGTCGGCCTGGTGGCGGTCATAGGCGAGATAGCCGAGGACCGCGCCAGCCGCCCCCGCGGCGACGCCGGCGAGTTGCGGGCGAGAAAGGTCACTGGCGAAGCGCCAGGCCTCGTCGGTGAGGAAGAACGGAAGGATCCCCACCAGGCAGCCGGCGAAGAGTCGCGGGACGAGAACGTCGACGAAGGCGAGCCACCTCCGCCACGCGGCAGCGGCGGTTCGGGAGCGCGGGAAGCGGAGACGAGCGAGGAGCGGCCGGAGGCGGCCGGCGCCGGCCAGGTCGTAACGGCCGAGGAAGTACTGCCGGCGCTGTGCCCGCGCCACGGCCTCGACGATCCGCGCCAGCTCGTCGTGGGCGGGCTCCGCGAGTCGGCCGAGGAAGCGGGGGAGCTCCACCGGCAGAACCTCGTCGAGGAGGGCTCGCGCCTGGTCACGCCGGAGCACCGCCACCAGCCATTGCAGAAATGGCGCGAGGCGCCTCGGGTCGAAGAACTCGAGCGCGGCGGCGGCGTCGAGCAGATCGAGGGCGGCGCGTTCGTGCCAGGGCTCGTGAGCCGCCTCCGGCGCCGCCGCGAACGTCCGGAGGCTGGCCCGAGCCTGGAGCAGGAGAAGAAGCGTCTGTGTCCACTGATCCGCCTTCCGGTCAAAGCCTCCCCGGCGCACCTGCTCCCAAGCCGCGAGCAGAAGGCGGGCCGCTTGCCAGCGGCTGTCGGCGTCTTCGCCTTCGATCAGCTCGACGAGGCTCGCAGGCCGCCGCAGCTCGCGCCGCAGGCGTAGCGGCGCATCGGCTTGACCGAGGCCGGCACACGTTACCTCGCCCTCGTCCGAGATGCTGAGCAAGGGCGCCGCCCCGGGCGCGAGCTGGTGCGCCATGCCCAGGGTCCGCGGCCCGTGGGCGTAGTCGAGCGCGACCAGGTGAAGCTCAGGCACCTTCGATCTCCAGGCGGACGGTCGGGAAGCTCGCCAGCTCCGGCCACGCCGCGGCGACGCCGTCGCCCGCTCCCCGCACGCGCCCGCCCTCCTGCTGCAACCATGGAATCACGACCGGGTGCTCGAGGCCGGCGTGCCCCAAGATCAGGGGCGCGTGCAGCCGCGTGGCGAGCATGGTCAGGAGCGGGAGGTGGAGCTTCGTGCCGCCGAGGGGGACCATCAGCAGGCGCTTGCAGCGTGCCGCCGCGGCACCCACGAGCTCGGCCATCCGCGTGAAGAGATCGCCGTCGGTCGGCGGCCCACCGAAAGGATGAAACCCGGGCACGGCCTCGACCTCCACCTCCGCGATCCCTTCGAGAAGCTCCAGAAAATCGGCCACCAGCGAGGCGCAGTACTCGCCGGTCAAGCTGTCGGTGGCGAGCAGGAGCACGTGGAGCCGCCCGCGTAGCAGCGGAGCCGGCGGGTGACCGGCCCACAGGCTGCGGAGGGCGGCGAGCTCGGCCGGGAGGTCGCGCGTCCGCCCGGCGCTCCAGGCGTCCTGCAACTGCCGCACCACGCCCTCTGAGGCGTCCGCCAGCTCCTGCTCGCCGGGAGCATCCCGCATCGCGGCTCGCAGCTCGCGCCACGAGCGGCAGCGCCAATGGCCGTCAATCTCCCGCCAGGTGGCGTCGTCGGCGAGTCGCGACGAGCCGAAGCGCGCCGCGAGGAGGTCCTTCTGCCGCACCAGGCCGATTCCGGACGTCACCACCAGGGTGGTCAGGGGAGCGCGTCCGCCGCCGCCTGGCGGTTCCATCGCCGCCGCGATTTCGCGCAGCCGTTCCGTGAACGGCACTTCCGGCCGCAGGCACACCGTGCCGGGGAGGCGTGGCAACAGGGATTGACCGTCTCCACCGCCGTCGAAGCACCACGGGGGGAAGAACACGCCGCCCGGATCCTCCAACTTGAAGAAGAGGCCGTCATGAGCGGTAGCCTGGCTCCAGCAGGAGACCTGGCTGAGGACGCTAATGCCCAGCTTGATCCCGCCGGTCAGGACGAAGAGAGGGCGAGCTCGAAGATCGACTGCGAGCCACCGGCTGACCGCCGCGAGGAGGTTGGAGGCGCCGCGCTCGGCCAGAAGCACGGGGTCGTGGGCTTGCCAGTGGGGCGGCTGCTCCGTCTCCACTTCGGCGCCGTCGAGCGCCGGGTGATTGCGGAGCACCTGGCCGAGCACGTCGACGGCACGCCGGCCCTCGGGCGAGTCGGTGGCCAGGAGCACGAGACGGTCGCCCGTCGCCAACGGGTAGCGGGAGAAGAGCCGGCAGGGGCTGGCCAGCTCGGCCGACAGCATCTTCTTCTCGGCCTCGTCACCACCGACGACGAAGGCGTCGCGAAGCAGCCGGATACGTTCCGGGTCGTCCGACGCTTCTCGCGGCCCGGCGAGGCCCCGGTCGAAGAGGCTGGTCCCGACGGTGACGAAGACGATCTTCATGCCGACTCCGGGCGGCCCTCACCGAAAGCGTCCGTACCCCACCGCGGTCTTGGCCCCGAAGCCGATCCAGTCGGCGGCTTGGGAAAGCCACGCCGCGGCCCGCTCGACGTCACCCTCCCGGGCGCCCGTTCCGGGGACGATGGACAGTTGCCAGAGAGCTCGCGGCGCGACGGCGAGGAAGAAGGAAGGGACCGGGTCCTGCCAGTCCGCCGGCCACTCGTCGCCACGCTGGTAGGGACCGTGGTGCGGGTTGACGAGGTCGGCCTGGAGGCGTACGGGGCGCGTGGGTAGGAGAGGGAGGAGGTCGATCGCTCCCACGTGGTCCGCGCCGCCCAGGAGCCGGTCGATCTCGGCGGCGCCGGCGCTTCCCGGACCGGCGCCGCCCTCCGCGACGGCAGCGGCGAGCTGAGGGCCCTCCATGCGCAACCAGCTCCGCAGCACTCCCTTGACGCCCGAGCCGGGGAGGTACGGAACCCCCAGGCAGGGATGCCACAGGAATCCGTTCTCGATGGGATGGGCCTGGCCCAGGCCGCTGACGAACGCGGAGCGGTTCTCGAGCTCGAGGATCCGTCCGCCGAGACGTCTCGCCATCTCGCCCCGACGGTCGGCGTGTTCCTTGAGAAGCTCCTTGCTGCCGACCCCTTGCTCGCGAAGGAGCGGCTGCATCCACTCGAGCTTTGGGCTTCCTCCTTCGCCGGCCTGTAGGGACCAACCCTCTTGCCAGGTGCCCCCCAGCTTCTCGTACCACAGGCCCGCGTGGCCCTTCTCCTGCCACGGCACCTCCTGCTTGCCTTTCGGAAGCGGTCGCGGCGCCAACTCTCAGCCCTCCCCGGTGCCGGCGGCCGATTCTCGCGGAATGTAGGCGCGGCAGAAGCGCTTGTGCCACTCCAGCCAGGCCATGGCTTCGGCGTGGGCGCGCAGGTATTCGTCCTCCTCGCCTTTCACCAGGGCGTCGAGCAGGGGGGCGGCCGGATACGGGCGTTCCTTGCCGCAAAGCCAGCTCTCGAGGTTCGCGTAGAGGCGCCGGTGGGCCTCGCTCTCCCCACTCTCGCTCCCCGCGGCGGCGAGCTCGCCCGCGAGGGCCTGACCCAGACCGTTGCGGAGGATGGCCGGACCCAGACGGTCGACGTAGCTCCGATACCGGGGAGCCCACGTCTCTTCCTGGAGAACCCGCACGGCCTCGAGGGCGTGCTGAGCGCGTTGGTGCTCGCGGGTCGGCATCAGTCCCCCTCCTTTCCCGCCGCGGCGCTCGGCCAGTGAACGGCCACCCATCCTTCGCCGACGGTCTCGTTGCCGCCCACCTGGAGGTAGCGCGCGTCCCGGAAGAGGTCGGCGAGGTCGGCGCCCGGGGCGCCCGCGCCGCGCGAGCTGACCACGGCCACCAGAAGCGTGTCCGGCGGAAGCGACTCCTCGTACCACAGGCTCTTGCTCTGCTTGTCCTTGTCGAGGGCGTTGCGCGCCCGGACCGGCAGGCCGTAGCGGGCGAACCAACTGAAGGTGTCGTCGCTGACGATGGTGAGCTGCTGACCCACGCGCTTGCGCGCCGCAGAGGCGCCGAAGAGACCCTCCACCGCCTCGAGCACGTCCTCGGGGACGCCGCCGGCCACCTCCACCTCCCGCTCCTCGAGAAAGAGCCTCTTGCCGGGTTGCGGCTGGTTCGAAAGGGCCTTGTCCAGGCCCGCGATTTGCGGGACGTCGAACGAGGTCGCGCCCCGCGTCCGATCGAAGTCGCGCGCCAGCCGCTCCAGCACGTGTGGGCAAGTCACCCAGCGGTAGGCGGACGTCAGGCTGCGAACCGGGAGGAGCACCACTCGCGCGTCTGAAAAGAGCACGAAGCCGGCCGCGTCGGGGGAGCCGAAGACGCGGTCGAGGTCTGCCTTCCGGTTCTTGTCCCATCCGAGCTGCTCGGCGCGGTCGCGCAGGCTCCCCTTGAGCTGCGAGCCGAAGAGCACCGGGTGACCGGTGCCGCCCTCGCGGGCGACCGGCAGGTCGACCACCCCCAGCTCGCGGCCCGAGCCCGGGTGGAGCGAGGTCTCGGCGAGCAGGGACATCCAGACGCTCGTCGGTCCGCCCCGCCTCTTGTCCGTGGATACTTCCGTCATCGAGGTCCTCCTTGCGATCCGCCGTCGCCCCAGGCGCCCACGGCCATCCGTCCATAGCCCCAGCGCCCTTGGCCCTCGGGGTCGAAGTGGTTTCCGTGGAGATCGAGCAGCGCGTCCGGGGCGCCGTGCTCGTCGAGCTCCATGAAGAGAGTGCCGCCGGCGGGAACGGCGCTGCGTGCCGGCACCGCCCGACGATCGTCCGTGTTCCAGCCGCCGAGCCGAATCGGCTCGGCGAAGCAGGCCGAGACCACCTTCCCGGGAAGACCGGGGACCTCCGCGCCGGCCTGCCAGGCGGCGGCCGGGAGGAAGACCGGGGTCAGGAACGTGACGCTATAGCCTCGATGCTGCGCCGCCGGCACCGAACGGCTCGGGAAGGCGGCCTGGGCCGCCGGCCGCAGCACCGCCGCCCGGCCTTCGCCACCGAAGGGTACGACCAGGCCGCCGGCGGGGCGTGGCCAGTCGACGGGCAGCCCAGCCACCCCAGCCACAATGGAGACGCCGTCAGCAGGCCGAGCGTGACGGGCCGCGTAGAGGGCGTCGTCCGCGGCGGTGCGGGTCGCCCGGTCGCGGCGGATCCCCACCCGCTCCTCCATCGCCACCAGATCGTCCAGCGCGATCACCGCGGCCGCATCCGGCGGCCGACCGGCCAGGACGTCGCCGAGAGCCGCGGCAGTGCCCCACCACCCGTCAGGCGGGCCGGTGCCGGCGAGATCGCCGGTCCGCCACCCCACCGCGTCCGGCAGCCGCGCCGTTTCGAGGTCACAGTCCACGGGATCCCCGGGCGCCAGCACCGCCGCCGCTCGCCAGCTTCTTTCCTCCTGGCGGCCGATCACCTGGCGCGGGAGGGGATAGTAGGCAGCTTCGCCTCGGGCCAGGACCGGGCCGAGAAACCTCAGACCGCCGAGGTCCTCCCCGTCGCCCAAGACGGACTCGAGCTCTTGCGGCCATCGCCCATGCCCGTTCCAGCCGGCCGCTCGACCCAGCGCGGCCCGCAGCGTGCCCGCCACCGTTCGGCAGGGCGGCGGGAAGAGCGAGTCCATGCCGCCGGCGACGGACTCGTCAGCGTGGAAGGGCCGCGGCTCGCGGAAGAACCAACTGTCGAGGGCCTCGAGCGTGAACAGCTCGTAACCCTTCGTTGTTTCCCTCTTCACGGCGTCTCTCCCGGGCTCTCGACGCTCAGGAACCGGGCGACCAGCAGCGGGTCGAAAGCGAGCCGGCCCGGCAGGACGATCGAAAGGCCGTCGTCGCCGCGGTGACCGGGTTCCATGAGCTTCGTCAGCGCGCGAGCCACGTCTTTCACCGCGTCCGGATCCTTGTCGCGCGCCCGCGCCAGCTCGGCCCGCACCAGGACCTCGGCCTCGACGCCTGCCGCGAGCTCGACGATGAGCCCCGGATGCCACGGCTCGACGCCGGCGAGACGGGTGAGGACCTCGCGCTGGCCGTAAAGGAACGACGCCGAGACCTCGTCGTCGCGCAGGCTGCTCGTCACCGCGCCGATGCGGTGGCTGACCGCCTCGAGGTCCGCGCCGACGGCCGGCGGCCAGTCGGGCACGAGCTGCTCCCAGGTCGTGACGCAGCGCGCCGTCACCCCGGATCCCTTCCATACCGCCACGGCGATCGATCCGCGGCCGTTGCCGTCCTTGGCGTCGTCCTCGAGCATCCGATGCCCCTCCGCCACCACCGAGCGTAGAGGAGCCCGGCAGTGGGCGAAGACGAGCGACGCGGAGATCGTGGCCCGTGCGTTCTCATCGATGACGGCTGCGAGCTTCTCCTCGTAGAGCGCGGCCAGCTCCACGGCCGTCGTCACCGCGGAGGGCAGGGAGAGGAAGGCCACCAGGTCGTCGCCACCGGCGTACACGGTGAGGCCGCCGCGGCTCGCGACCAGGTCCTGCGCCTCCCGCCCGAAGCGGGCCAGGGCCTCGCTGGCGGCCGAGCGATCCCGGCTGCCTTCGAACAACTTGCCGAGGCGGTCACCGTCGAGCTGGAGCAGGGCATAGAACGGCGACGGCCGAGACCGGCGCCCCGCGGCCGCCGCCTTCCGGTAAACCCCGTCGAGGAGCTCGGCCGCCTCGTCGCGATCGGCCGCTTCGTCCGTCAACGGCGTGCGATCCGGAAGCCCCAGGTCCTCCTTGAAGAGGTAGCTGCCGCCGAGGACGAGAAAGCCCAACTTGCGGACGTCCGGCGAGCCGGTGCGGATGCGGTTCGCTCCCTGCTCGCGGGCCTGCGCTTTCGAAGCCTCCTCGTCCACCCACATCGCATAGAGCTCGGCTTCGTCCCTGAGCTCGGAACCGCCGTGGGTGAGCACGTCCTCGAGCCACGGCCGGGCCGCCAGGTACGGCGTCGAGGGCCAATGGACCGTGTCGAGATTCCAGCCGATCGCTTCCTGGGCGACGGACGGGAAGAGCCGCTTGACCAGAGCCAGGGCCGAAAGCCGCTCGCTCTCGTTCAGGTCAAACCCGCCCAGCGTGTGGCGCAGCTTCAACCAGAACGCGTCCTGCTTTTGCCGCTCCGTGGAGCGGTGGTGACCCGAGAGCTCCTGCCATCCCGCCATCAGCGTGCACTTGTCCCCCGGCTCAGGCTCCCGATATTGCCCGCGCCAGGACTTGCGTCGCGCGAGCGTCCCGGCACCGCCGACCGCCCAGTGAATCTGCCAGAACGAGCCGAGCTGACGCTCCCAGATGACGCGCGGGTCCCGGCCATGGCTCGCCGCCGGCGAGAGGACCTCCCACACCGCCTCGGTGATCCGCCTCCAGGCGTCGACCACCCGCTGCTGCGCGGCATGCGCGGCGGCGAGGGGCTCGTCCGCTTCGACCGTCAACTGGTTCGGCACGCTGCCGATCTCCGGCGGCCTGGCCACAGTCTCGCCGCGCCGCACGGCGCGGACGGCAGCCACCAGAGGATCGTCGGTCACGTCGGGCAGGACGACCCGGGCACCGGCGTCCTCGAAGGCGTCCACCGCGCAGGCGGAAAGGTAGGACACGAGGAAGGAGCCCGACCACAGGTCGCGGGTCCGCCGTGATTGCGCGACAAAGCTCCGGACGGGGCCGAGAGCGAAGCGCAGCGATCGGTTGCCGCGTTCCGTCACGGCCGCTCCCACGCCGTCGCGTTGAAGGGAGGAGTGTTCTTGAGGTCGTCGAGCCACTCGTGAATGGGCCGCCAAATGTCCGGATAGGGTCGGAGCGACATTTGACCCCTACGATCTTCACCTTTCACCACGATCTTCGCCCTCGCGGGAAGGAAGGCCGCGGGAAGGAACGTGAGCACGGCCACGCCGTGGCGCTCGCCTTCCTCGCCGAGCTCGTCGAGGTGCAGGAAGAGCGGGCTCGCCCGTCGGTTGAGCTTGCCGGACGCGTTGACCCAGACCTTGGCGTTCGTGCTGCTGAAATAGTAGTTGTGCGGGAGGCCGAATACGGCTCGCCGGGGAGGGACGTCCGGCTTACCGCTTCGCAACCACTCCACCATGTCGTCGTGGTCCGCCTCGCCGACGCCGCCGCTTCGCTCATGCGAGCGGAAGTCCTTGAAGCGTCGTCCCAGCTCCTCGTGGAGATCCTCGGCCGACTTGCCAGGGGCGTCGAGAACCAGAACTCTGGCCTCGTTGCTGAAGCACGAGTACGGCGGCAGCGACGAGTGCGCAATTGCGCCGAGAAGACTCGACAAGCGTCCCTGCAAGGCTCCGACGTCCTTCGGCTCTTCCAACGCCTCCTGGCCGTGCTCGCCGCCCCAGGTGAGCTCCTCGAGATGGATGGACCCGAACCCTCGGCGAGAGCGCGCCCCGAGACCGCCGAAGGTCGCGAGGGCGACGAGCGCGGCGCGGATCTGCTCCGCCTCTGCACTGGCTCCTCGCGAGATAGTGCGCCGAAAGGCCCGAAGGGTGATCCGCCCCCCAGGCCGCAAGTATCGCCGCGTGCTCTCGTAGGGCATCGGTTGAGCGGTGCCGACGCCGACGAGAGGCCGCCGCCGGGGCGCGGTCTGCGGCTGGGCCTGCTTCAACTGAGCCAATCCCTGTCCGGCGAGATATCCCCGTCCTTGATCGAGCTCGAGCTTGCCCAGGTGAAGTGACTTCTCCTCGCGAGCGTCGAGAAGCCATCTCGACTGTCCGCCTCGGCTGCTCCCGAAGAGCTCGCTCTCCTGTCGGCGCAGGTCCGCCAGCGGCACACCGGGCCGCAGGGCCCGCCACCAGAAGAGCATCGCTCCCTTGATCGACGGGCCGCGAACCTCGCAGCTCTTCTTCGGCTCGGCGCCTCCGAGGAATAGCGGCGTGACGATCCTGAAGGTCGCCTGCACCACCCGGGAGGACATCGTCGGACCACGATAGCACGAAGTCGGCGTCACACCGAGCCCTGATCTTCCGCCAGCTCGCCGTCATTCATCGGAAGTGTCGACCTCATCGCCGCTATCTCTTACAACACCATTGAAGGCGCCGGCCACGGCCAAGAGCCTTCACGAGGCAGGGCATCGGAAGCCCTCACCGTCAAACGCGCGGAAGCTGGCGTAGACGGATCAGACGTCATCTGCCGATGGCCGTTCAGGAACTCGGTGTCAACTAGTTTGGAGGCCGCCGCCGACGGGCGGCGGCCGTTCCGGCGCAGGGGCGGTGTAGCCTACGGCCACCATGAGCGGCTTCTGGCTCGACGCGGCCGTCAACTCCGCGCTCATCGTCGCCGGCGTCTCGGCGCTCTCGCTGGCCATCGCCGTGCCCGCGGCGTGGCTGATCGCCCGCACCGACCTGCCGGGCGCCGCCTTCCTCCACCGCGTCTTCACGCTCTCCTACGCCCTGCCCTCGTACCTGCTCGCCATCGCCTGGGAGATCCTCGCCAATCCCACCAGGTCTTCTTCAGGGTCACCGTGCCGCTGCTCAAGGGCAACGTGGCGGCGGGGCTCATCGCCGTGGGCCTGGCGTCGCTCGCCAGCTTCGGAGTGCCGGCAATCATCGGCACGCCGGCCCGCCGGTACGTGCTGACGACGGCGATCTACGCCAAGCTCCGGGAAGGCAGCGCCGACGCTTCGCGCTCGTCGAGCGTCCGGCGTCGGATTTCGTGCGGTCGATCACCGGGACGAGCAGCGCGTAGAACGATCAGGAAAATTCAATACGTAAACCCTGCGATTTGAATCTCTCAATGCGTCGTCGCCGAGGAATTCCCGGCGGTGTTCCGTCTAACTCCGAGAAGAGGGAGTCAGAGGTCACAACCGGACGGCTGCGAGGCGCCCCCTGGCGCCGCGAGACGACGCGATGAGACATTCAGCACCGGCCCTTGACGAGACGCCTACGGCGCCCGAAAATACCCGCTTCCAAGAGCTCTTCGGAATCGCCGAAGACGCGCTTCAGGAAGAAAGGACGGCTATGAGAAGGTCGGCGGCCTGGTGGGGAATCGGCTCGGTGCTCGCCGTAGCGTCGGTATTGGCGCTGGCATGGCATGCGTGGCGTCCGCCTCAGGATTTCACCGGCACCCTCGAGACGGTCCAGCAGCGGCTCGGCCACAGGCTCCTGCCCGCCAGACTCACCGGCGTCGAGCACGCGCCCTATCCGGTCCGCCGCGGCGGCGGGGATAGGCAAAGCGTCCTGGACGAGCTCGCGCCGCAGGAGCTGTTCGAGCTCAGCGTCGCCATCCGCGCGCTCGATGCGTCGAGCTCCGGTTTCCGTGCCCGGGTCGGTCAGGGGATCCTGGAGATCGCGACCGGCGGCTCCGAGACGGATCTCACGGAAGTCATCGAGATGCTGGAAACGGAAGCCGGCCGTCGCGCCGGCGATCCCGCGCTGCTCAACGACCTGGCGGCGCTCACGCTCAGCCGGGCTCTCGAGTTCGGCCAGCCACAGGACCTGCTCGCGGCCTTCGACCTCGCCGAGCGGGCCCTGAAGCTGCGGCCGAACCTGGCGCCGGCGCGCTTCAACAAGGCACTGGCCCTCGACGAGCTGAGCCTGGCGCTACTGGCGGAGTCGGCGTGGGAGGACTACCTGGAGCTCGATCGCCGGTCCGGATGGGCGCAGGAGGCCAGCCAGCGTCTCGACGAGCTGCGTCGGAAGGAGCCGGCACCGCACTGGAAAGACCTGCGCCCGCAGTGGGAAGAGATGGCTCTTCGCGGCGATCAGACGGGTCTGCAGACGCTCTTCTCGCCCTTTCGCTCGGAAGCCGTGCGCTGGGTCGAGAGGGAGCTGACGGCGGCGTGGCTCGCGGCGCTCGAGGACGACCCCGGCAATGCGGAGCGCTCCTTGAAGATCGGCCGTGAGCTCGCCGCGGCTCTCGCCGCGCTGACCGGCGATCCCTACCCCGTGAAGGTCGTAGCCGCGATCGACGCGCCGGCGACGGTGGTGGCGGGAGCTCCGGACCGCCGCGCCCCGGTCGACGCTCACCGCCGTTATCTCGAAGCCCTCGAGGCGCTGGAGGAGAACGACTTGGAAGCCGCCCGCGTACTGTTCGCGGAAGCTCGGCACCGGCTCGCGGCGATCGGCAGTCCCCTCCATCTGCGGGCGCTCTACGAGCTCGCCGTCGTGGAGCGGAAACTCCAGAATTACCGGGAGGCGCAGGCGCTCATCGGCGAAATCCTCGCCGATCCCAAGGCCCCCACTTTTCTCCTGCTCTGGGGCGAAACGCATTGGATCGTCGCCCTCGGACTCGGCGAGACCGGATACCCGGAGCGGGCGCTCGAGGCCTGCCACAAGGCCCTGGCGGCGTTCGAAATGAGCGGCGATCCCGATCGTTACGTTGGCATTCAGAGCGTGATCGCGGAGATCCTGGACGTGCTCGGCCGCAGCCGGGAGGCGTGGCACCACCGGGCGCTCGCCCTGCGCCGCGTCGCCGAGCTGTCCAATCCGATGCGTTCTCATCAAACCTACGCGGCCGCGGCGGTCGCCGCGTGGCAGGAAGGCTATTGGTCGATGGCCCTCGCGTTCGAGGACATGGCCGTGCCGTCGTCCAGAGACTTGGCGGATCCGCTCGTCGAGCCGGTCTCTCTGATCTGGCGTGGGCGGATGAAGACCCGCATGGGCGACCGCGAAGCCGCGAGCAAAGATCTCGCCGAGGCGCGCGGGCTCCTGGCCAAGGTCCAGCCCAGGGAGCTCGTTCTGAACGCGGCGGCCAATTTGCTCACCGCGGAAGGTGAGCTCCGGATCCACGTCAATCCCGCCGAGACCGTGGAACGGATGACCGCAGCGATCGAGATCTACCGCGGGAGCCAGCAGCGGTCCTGGCTCGCCTCGGCACTGGTGACCCGCAGCCTCGCCCATCTCGAGCTCGGAGACCTCGAGCTGGCCGCGGCCGATCTCAACCGCTGTATCCGCGACCACGAGTCGACCCGCGGTGAGCTGACCCGCGAGCAACGCATTTCCTTCTTCGAGCAGACGCTGCGGATCTTCGACGGGCTGACCGAGCTGCAGCTCGAGCAAGAGGATTTCGCCTCGGCTCTGTCCACCACCGACGAACGCCGGGGACGAAACCTCCTCGATGCGTTTCTCCGCACCACCGCGCTCACCCCGCCGCCGGGCAGTCAGCCCGCAGCGGAGCTCCTGCCGATCGAAGAAATCCAGGCCAGCGTCCCCGACGACGCGGCCCTGCTCGAATACACGCGCCTCGGCGAGCGGTGGTGGGTCGGCGTGGTCCGGCGCGACGCGCTGGTGTGGGAGGAGCTGCCGCTGGCCGGCGCCGAGCTCGACGCTCAGGTGATGGAATTCCAAAACGCCGTGTCGGAGGCCCCCGGCGCCGCCGAAATCAGGAAGCCGGGCGAGCGGCTCTACGAGGCCTTGATCGCCCCCGTCGCGCGTCACCTCGGGGGTGTCGAACGCCTGGTCATCGTGCCCGACGGCCTGCTCCACGCGCTGCCCTTCGACGCCCTGACGAATCCGTCGAGCGGCCGGCTCGTCGTCCAGGACTACCGGGTATCGTTCGCGGCGAGCGCCAACCTCTACGCGCGCAGCCGCCGACGCGACGCGGAGCTGGCGTCGACGGACCAGCTCGAACCGCTGATCGTCGGCAATCCCGAGTTCGACCGCCGGCGCTACAATCTGCGCGACCTGCCAGGCGCCGCGGACGAGGCCCGCCGGGTGGCGAAGGTCTATCGCGTCGCCGATCCGCTGATCGGCTTCGCGGCGACGAAGGAGCGCTTCCTCGCGCTGGCGGCCGAGGCGCCGCTGATCCACTTCGGCGGCCATGCGGTGCCCAACCACCAGGCACCGGGCAGATCCTACCTGCTGCTCGCGCCGACGGCCGGGAGCGACGACCCAGGCGCCCTCTACTCGCAGGAGATCTCCGGACTGCGCCTGCCCCGCACGCGTCTCGTGGTGCTGGCGGCCTGCAGCACGGCCCGCGGCCAGACGCTGCGCGGCGAGGGCGTCTTCAGCCTCGCCTACGCCTTCCAGTCCGCCGGCGTGCCGGGCGTGGTCGCCAGCTTGTGGGACGTCGACGACGCGGTCACGGCGGAGCTGCTGTGGCGCCTGCACGAGCAGCTCGCGGCCGGCCGCAGCGCCGATGACGCGCTGCAACGCGCCAAGATCTCATTGATCGAGCTCGCCGACGACGAGCTCGAGGACGGCAAGGAATTCGGCCGGCCCGCCGCGTGGGCCGCCTTTCAGGTCTTCGGTGAAGCAACCTTTCATCCAGAAGGAGGAAAACAAAATGGCTTTTGATCTGCGCATCTTCTACTCGGGTCTGTGCGTCTTCGCACCGCAAAGAGAAAACGGCAACGTCAAGGAAATCCACGTTCACCTGGCCGACACCGAGAACGGCCCGGAAGCCGCGGGCGTCGAACGGCACCATCCGGTGGTCCAGTACACGCTGCGCAACCGCTGGTCCGACGAGCCGCGCTATCCCCTCTTCACGGCCCGCGACGGCGGTCTGCGCGGGCTCTGGGAGCTCGAGGACGAAGACGTCGACCTGGTGGCCGTGGGCGGCGAGCTGGAATCGGCGCTGAAGGTGGACGACACCGAGCCGGATTCGCCCGCGAGCGTGACCGACGAGAATTGCGAGAGCATCCGCTGGATCATCCCGCTCCACGACCGGGACGGCAAGGTGGGCCGCGTGCTCCCCGACCTCGCCGTCCCCCTCGACGAGTCGAAGAAGCACCAGCGCCGCGTCGTCGCCCGCTTCCTGGCGCGCAACGGCCGGGTGTTCCCGGCCAGCTTCAGCCTCCACGAAGGCGGCCAGCGTCTCCAGTTGTGGGACTTCGACGTCCCCGACCAGCCGCCGCGGGCGGTCGCCACGCTGGTCGAACAGCGGATTCGCGTCGACGCCCCGATGGTGCGGCTGCGGGCGAGGAAGTTCGGCGAAGAGCGTCCTCGCTTTCGCTATCTCACCCTGAGGCCGGCCCACGGCGAGGACTGCGTCGAGATCTGGATCATGAACCGGGAGCTCAAGGAGATCACCCACCAGACGGTGCCGCCGGCGATGGTCGCGGAGCTCTCCCGCGATCGGGCCAGCGAGATCCGGCTCTGCTACCGGCTGCTCCAGGCCCCTCCCGTCGGCCGCGCCCTCCCGCGTCCCGTCCACACGGGAGGCGAGGTCAAGCCCGGCTTCTTCAAGGAGTGCGCCGACGCGGCCATGAGACCGATCTACTTCCCCTACCACGACGGCGAGCTGATCTCCCGTCCTCCCTGCGAGCCGGTGTGGGCCGAAGGCTGAGAAAGGAACCTGGCCATGCGCTACGACGATCTCGAGCAGCGCTACCGCGAGGCGCTGGACTTCTACCGCGACAAGAGCTACGTGACCGGCGTCGACGTCGGCGTCCGGCGCCGGGGCGAGGATGCCGGCAAGCTCGCCGTGCGCCTGCACGTGACCAAGGACGTCGATCACCAGGTCCTCCTCGCCGAATGCCCGGACGAGATGCTCGACGAGGTCGTCGGCGGCTCGACCGAGGTCGTCCAGGCGAGTCCCTGCTGCCGCTCCCGGACCCAGGGCGGCGGCGGCACCCTGGGGCTCGTGGCCTGGGACGCCGAGCCGGGCGACGGCGGCCGCCGCCAGGCCCTGGTGAGCTGCTGGCACGTCCTCGCCTTCCCGCGCGCCCGGTGGTCGCAGAACCTCCGGATCGTGCTGCCCGCCGCCGACGACGATCCCGACAACGTTGCCTACAACTGGGTCGCCACTCTGAGCTCGCTCGACCGCCTGCGGCAACCGGGCCCGGAGGGCGTCACGGCGGCCCACCAGGTGACCTACGAGGATGTCGAGAGCCGCCGGCGGGTCACCAAAGTGGGCTGGTCCACCGGCGAGACCCACGGCGTGCTCGACGGCGTCGGCACCTACTTCCTGCGCTACGACGAGCCGGTGGGACGGGTCGGCATCGAGGGCTTCCGGGTCGTCCCGGAGCCGGACGAGGGCCACGTCGACGTCAGCAAGCCCGGCGATTCCGGCGCCTGCTGGTACCTGGACCCCAGAGGCGAACGCTCGACCGAGAAGCTGGGCGTTGGAATCCACTTCGAAGGCGATCCGGGCGGGCCGGAGCCCTTCGCCCTCGCCTGCCACCTGCCGCGGGCGCTCGCAGCGCTCAAGCTTTCGCTGACGCCGCCCTGCTGAGAGGTGGCCCGACACCCTCGCGGTGATGCTAGGATAGGTAGGAGGTCCCGATGACGACCCTTGCCGAGCTCAAGCATCAGTATACCTCTCCGCCCAGCTCTCCGAGCTGGCCGGCGCAAGGGGAGTGGACCTACGAGGACTACCGCCGTCTGCCGGACGACGGTTGGCGCTACGAGGTGATTCGGGGGAGACTGTACATGTCGCCGGCACCGCGTCCCAGGCACCAGAGAGCCGTTGGCCGTCTGTTCATGACCATCAGCCGTTTCGTGGAAGAGCGGGGGCTGGGCGAAGTCTACCTGGCGCCGATCGACGTCCTCCTTCCCGGATTGGCGTCTCCGGTTCAGCCGGACCTGTCATTCCTCCGCGAAGACCGGCTCGCGATCGTGACGGAAGAGGCGATCGAAGGCGCGCCGGACCTGGTCGTCGAGGTCCTGTCGCGGTCCAACTGGCTCACGGATCGGCGAGACAAGCTCGAGGTCTACGCCCAGGCCGGCGTCGCCGAGTACTGGATCGTCGACCCGGACGAGCGGACGATCGAGGCGTTCGCCCTGCGGGGCCAGTCCTATGACCTGGTCGACAAGCGCGGCGCCGGCGAGTCCGTTCGCTCGCGGGTGCTCGCCGGGCTCGTCGTTTCGATCGACGAGGTCCTGCCGGCGCGCAATCCCTGAGCGAGGAATATCGGCAGTCAACAGTCCCCGCGCCCGTTGCGCTCATTCTGATCGGAACGGGCTTCCTGCCGGCGAGCTGCGATCCCTCTCTTGCGTCGGGCTGGCGCCGGCCTCTCTCAGCAGGCGGACGAAGGACGACCGCTCGCCCGCCTCGTCGGCCACCGCCAGGGCCGTCCAGCCGCGGTCCACCCATTCGCGGGCGTCGAGGTCGGCGCCCGCCGCGATCAGCAGCTCGGCGATCTCGTGGTTGCCGTCGCGCACCGCCAGGATCAGGGCGGTGGCGCCGTCGTGGCGGCGGGCGCTCGGGTCGGCGCCGGCTTCGAGGAGCTCGCGCACCCGCTCGGTCTCGCCGACCATCACCGCCCAGATCAGCTCGACCGCGGGCAGGCCGTCGGTCGACGCCCCCGCCTCCTCGAGGAGCTGAGCGAGCTTTTCGTATTGCTCCGCCACGTCGTCGAGCTCGATCGACGAGGCCAGGCTCATCGCCCGCATCCACGCCGTGAGCCCGTAGGGGTCGCGGATCTCGAGGCCGGCGCCGGCGGCGATCAGGGTGCGGCTCGACAACGCGAAGTCGCCGGTGCGCCCGAAGAAGCCGACGTCGCGCTCGACGGCGTGCATCAGGGCGGTGCGGCCGTCGGCCCCGAGCTGGTCGGGATCGGCCCCGGCCTCGAGCAGCGCCCGCAGGACCGCGTCGCGCTCGGCCGAAGGGCCGATCGCGGCGCCGGCCAGCGGCGTCGACCGCGGGCTGCCCACCACGCCGTTGCACTTGCCCACGTCGGCGCCGCGGGCGATCAGCTCGCGGACCGCGGCGAGTTGGCCGGCCTCGGCGGCCGCCATCAGCGCCGTGCGGCAGTAGACGTCGTAGCCGTCGACCTCCACCCCGTCGACGGCCAGCAGCTCGCGGACCTTCTCGATCTCGCCCATGGCCGCGTGGCCAGGCAGGGCCCGCTGGCTCTCCCAGGTGAGGTCGGCGGCCGCGATCTCGCGCTCGACGTCGCGGTCGAGGTTGGCGAGCTGCGGCGGCAGGGCTCCGCGGACCAGCGCCACCACCTCGGTGGCGCCGGCGGCCTCGGCGGCGGCGAGGGGGTTCTTCGAGGCGCCGACGGTCAACATCGCCACGTTGGCGCCGGCGTCGAGGAGCCGGCGGGTCATGGCCTCGTCGCCGCGGCCAACGGCCAGCTCGAGCGCCGAGGGCTGACCCGGCATATTGGCGTCGACGTCGCAACCCGCCGCCACCAGGCGGGCCACCACCTCGGCGTGACCGCCGGCGACGGCGGCCACGACCGCCGGCCGGCCGTCGGTGGCGCGGGCGTCGGCGCGGGCGCCGGACGCCAGCAGCGCCTCCACCCGTCGGGCGTCGCCGGCCGCGGAGGCCACCACGAGGCCGAGCTCGGCCTCGCCGTGGGGCTTGGCGCCCGCCGCCTCCAGCAGCTCGAGGGCCTCGCGGCAGCGGTCGAGCCGGCCACGCCGCTCGTCGGCCTTGTTGGCACTGCCGCTGAAGAGCTCGGTGAGGTCGGGCCCGTCGAAGAGCGGCGCGCTCCCCTCCGGAGCGTCGCCGAGGCGGGCGCGTTCCTCCGCTTCCACCAGCGGCGCCCTGGCGAGCGACCAGGCGGTGAGACCGAATTCGTCCTCGAGGTTGGGATCGGCGCCGGCCGCGAGCAGCAGCGGGATCGCTTTCTTGAGCGCGGCGCCGTGGCGCCAGGCCACGAGCACCGCGTACGTCAGCGGAGTGCGGCCGAAGCCGCCGCGCTGGTCCACGCCGGCGCCGGCGTCGAGGAGCAGGCGCATCGCTTCGGCGCTCTGCCGGTGCCACGATTCCGCGGCGCAGGCCAGCGGCGTCGAGCCGCGGCGCGTCTCGAGCCGGTCGACGGCGTCGAGCGGCGCGCCGGCGTCGATCAAAACGCGCGCCGCCGCGAGCTGCATGGCGGCGATCGCCTCCTTGAGGGCGCGTCCCGTCTCCTTGGCGAATTCGGCCTTCCTGGCAGGGTCGTCCGCGTACTTCGCGAGCAGCTTGCGGACCTCCTCGACGTCGCCCTGGCGCACGGCGTAGCGCAGGTCGAACGTCCATTGGAAGAAGCCGCCGTCGTACTCCTTCATTTCCTGGCTCTGGCGCAGCTCCTCGAAGGTCTCGTGGGCGACCTCCGCGGAGTAGTGCGGCAGCAGCTCCTGGTAAACCTCCCAGGCCCGGTCGTACTCCGCCTCCATGAGCATCGTGCCCTCGGCGAGCTCGGAGCTCGCGGGGTCGACGCCGGCCTCGAGAAAGAAGCGCACGAGGAGCGGCGAATCCTCGGAGGACTTGGGCCGCAGCGCGCGGCTGACCGCGCGCTCGAGCGGCGTCTGGCGGTCGAGGCCGCGGCCGTAGACGTCGGCCTCGGCCTCGATCAGCAGCTTGGCCAGGCGCAGGTCGGGCAGCGCGAAGGAGAGCGGCGTGCTGAAGCCGACGTGATCGACGTCGGCGCCGGCGGCGAGCAGCTCGCGCACGATCTCCTCGTCGCCCTTCTGCAGCGCCCGGGTCAGCGGCGAGTCCCGGGTGATCTTGCACACCTGGTTGACGTCGTCGCCGGCGGCGATCCGCTCCTTCAGGAGCTCGAGGTCGCCGGTGCGCACGGCGCGGAATACGTGGCCTTCGAACTCGCGGATCTGAGCCGCGAGCTTGTCGTCCATCCGCTCGCTGACCGCCTGCATGGCCCACGCCGAGAGCTCGCCGGTCGGCAGCAGGTCGTCGCCGGGCTCGGAGTCGAGCGACGCCTCGATGAAGAGCTTCAGGCGCTCCTGGAAATTCAGGGTGTCGAGGTCCGTCAGGTCGGCGCCGGCCGCGGCCAGCGCCCGCAGGATGGTGACCTGGCCCTCGCGGGCAGCCAGTTGGATGGGCGTCGTCCCGTCCGTGAACGCCGCCGCCACGTCCGCGCCGCCGGCGATCAGCTTGCGGATCCTCTCGAGGTCGCCGGCCCGGATGGCGTCTTTGAGCTTGCTTGGCTTCATGGCATCACTCTATACCACACCACACTGGACGCGACCAAACGTCTCTCCCTGCCCCGGATAGTCTCGCGCATGCTATCCTCGGTCGGCGGCATACCAGAGGTGCTCTCATGGCGACCCAACCCCAGCTCCGTTTAACTCCCGAGGAATACCTCGGACAAGAGCGCCGGGCGGAGGCCAAGAGCGAGTTCCACGACGGCGAGGTCCTCGCCATGGCGGGCGCCAGCTATGTCCACAACCTGATCGTCGCCAACGTGATCCGCGAGCTGGGCACCCAGCTCAAGGGCAGGCCCTGTACCGTCCTGCCCTCCGACGTCCGCGTCCGGATCGAGGCCTCGAACCGCTACGTCTACCCGGACGTCACGGTGGTCTGCGGCGAGCCGGCGTTCACCGACCGCGAGCAGGACACCCTCGTCAATCCGACCCTGCTCGTCGAGGTGCTGTCCAAGGCGACGAGCAACTACGACCGCGGCGAGAAGTTCGAGCACTACCGGACTCTCGAGTCGTTCGCGGAGTACGTCCTGCTGGCGCAGGACCGCCCGCACTGCGAGCACTACGTCCGGCAAGCGGACGGTCGCTGGATCCTCACGGAAACGAGCCGGCTCGACGACGTCCTTTCCCTGACGACGATCGGCTGCGAGCTCGCGCTCGGCGAGGCCTACGACAAGGTCTCTTTCGGTCCTCGTCCGGCCTGACGGGATTATCGACGAGACTTCGTCTCGTCGCCCTCACCCCCAACCCCCTCTCCCAGGGGGAGAGGGGGCTCAGTCCTCGATCCCAAGATCTTACTCCCCTCTCCCCCTGGGAGAGGGGCTGGGGGTGAGGGTTCGCCGGCGAAGCTCGCCAAGCTCAATCCTTGTAGACCACCGAGCGCTCGCCGCGACGCTGGAGCGGCTCGGCGTCGCGCCACTCCTCGCGCGCGAAGGCGCGGCGCGCGATGCCCTTCTCCCACTGCAGGAGGGTGGCCTCGAGGTCGACCAGGATCTGCTCGATGGCGCGGATGTTGGCGGCCACCTCGCGAAAGCGGTGGGTGTTGAAGACGTCGAGGATCGCCCAGATCTGGTCCTGGCAGCTCTGGTCCATCTTCTTGTAGATCATCTTGCGGTTGCTGACCTTCTCGCGCAGCTCCGAGCGCTCGGCGTAGAAGACGCGGAAGGTGATGCAGATGTCGGAGAGGCGCTGGCGCTTGGCCTGGATCGACTCGAAGTCGTCGTACCAGATGCCGTCGAGGTCGAGCACGCTCTCGAGCTCCGGCATCAACGTCTCCACGATCTCCTCGATCAACGCGTTCAGGAACATCTCGAAGTCCTGCTCGAAGAGGCAGGCGATGCTGCGCTCGCGCTCGATGCGGTCGACCGTCATCTGCAGCAGGTCGGAGGGCACGATGGCGCCGCGCATGTAGCGGTCGAGCTTGCGCACTGCCGCGTAGAGACGGTCGGTGACCTCGACGTCGCGCTGGAATTGCAGGAAGAGGATCTCCTGCTGGCTCCTGGCGCCGCTGGCGCGGTAGAGGTTGCGGGGATCGTTGACGAGCAGGTGGGCGAAGTACTTCTGGAGCTCGGTGCGCACCATGCCGGCGGCCTTGGCGAGCCGCTTGCGGTAGAGCTTGAGCTCGTCGCGGCGGTGGGCGCGGATCTCCCCCTTGACGTCCACGAACACCCGGTCGCGCAGCTCGGCGATGCGGTCGATCTCCTCGTTGATGTAGCTGTAGAAGAAGGTGCGCACGTCGCCGCGCGCCTGCTCGAGCTCGGGGATCGCCGAACGGTACGAGCCGAAGCCCTGCATGAACTTGCGCAGCCCCTTGCAGACGGCGAAGAAGTCCTCGGTGATGGCGAGGAGCTTGGGAATGGGACAGAGGAAGAGCTCACGGTTGGAGCCGGCGACGCGCTCGAGCTTGTCGATGAGCTCGAGCAGCTTCTGGCGCACGAGGTCCTGGCCGGCGATCTCCTTGTTCAAGGTGCGGTCGGAGATCGTCTCCGGCACCCGCAGGGACACCTCGCCCCCGAGGATGGGGACCGTCACCGCTCTGGTCAGGACTTCCGCTACCGCCTCCGCCATCGGCTCTCCCGCCCGCGCCGCCCGTCCCGCCGCGGCAGGTCGTGTCTACCCGCACCGCCCGGCGCGATGCCCCTACGTGAGGGGGGCGCCGGATTTCGTCGCCGGAGCGTATCACGATCGGGCTTTGCGCTCTGGCGGCCGGCGGCGCAAAAGGTCAGCGCTCTGGTACGCATGCCGCCCTTTGGCCTTGCCGCCCACCGCCAGGTACCCGAGCGCCAGGCCGCCGACCGCGACGGCGCCGAGCGCCAGCCCGCCGAGAGCCACCACGCCGAGCGCCGCCCCGCCCACGGCCACCAGGCCGGTGGCCGTGCCCCCCATCGCCACCGCGCCGACGGCGTTGCCCCCCAGCGCGAAGACGCCGCGGGCGTTGCCCCCGAGGGCGACGAGGCCGCGGGCGTCGCGGCCGAGGGCCACGACGCCGCGCGCCGCGTCGCCGAGGGCGAGCCAGCCTTCGGCGTCGTCGCCGAGGGCGATCAGGGCGCGGGCGCGGCCGGCGTCCTCGCCGCTCTCGGCGTCCGGACCGTAGGCGATCTCGACCAGCGGACGGCCGCGGAATTCGGTCTTGGAGCGTCGACGCATGACGGATCCTCCAGATCGCGAGTATAGACGCCCTAAACTTATTCTGCCACCGGCGGCTCTATACCATAGTGTGATGCGGATGCCGGGTGGACCTCGCGTCTGCCCCGATCGTGGTCTTTCCCAGGCCGACTTGGATTTTGACTGAGCTTACACTCCTCGGAGGCTAGGCATGGCAGGCATGGCCGAGAGCGAAGGATTTGCCAGCGAGATCGACCGTCTCTCCAAGGAGCTCGCCCGGGCGGGCTCTTTCGAGGAGCTCCCCCAGCGGGCCGTGCAAGCGTGCGCGACAGCCGTCAGGGCCGAGATCTGCACCCTGTGGACCGTCTATCGCGACGAAATCGAAGGCGGGCGCCTGAGACTGGCGGCCGCCTTCGGCGTCTCGGCCCCGCAGACTCTGGCCCAGGAGATCACCTACAGGATCACGCCCGGCGCCGGGACCTACGACGGGGTGACCGGGTACGTAGTGTTCAGTCCCGCAAATAGCTATCTAACGGCCTTGGCCAGGATCTCCTCGGCTGTCTTCACCCACTTGAATGGCCGCGCTTCTTCATTCCAGCTCCGGATGAAGGCATGCAGACGCTGAATCAA